>RCUS01000025.1_pt1 | contig 150892 bp, 136 predicted proteins | sample 2166221 | NCBI WGS metagenome assembly RCUS01 (sample SAMN09932758, study PRJNA488358) | compost metagenome | isolation source: compost soil in cyclohexanecarboxylic | place: Germany: Experimental Botanical Garden
CTCCGCCATCTTTATACGACAAAGCCCTGATTATTCAGGGCTTTGTCGTTTCTGGCTTCTGTAGAAACCTCCCAGCCCCACTTTTCCGGAGGCAGTCCTGACTACATGTTTCGAACGTGTTCAGGCACCTGACTCAGGATCGCTAGCCGGCATATTGCGCTGCTCCCTTTCGTCGTCGTCAAATTCGTTCATCCGGGCTGGGTCGGGATCGTCGGCGCGGCTGACAGTACCCGTTTCTGGATACTCATTCGACATCGAGCGATTGGCCTGTACATCAGCCAAATCTTCGTCGACCGGTGCCTCGTCGTCTGGAGGCAGTGGGACCTCGGGCGCATCCCTCTCGGGGTCATGGCCGGTTTCGTTGTCGGTCATGCGTGTTTCGGGCTGCTGCGATTTGTTGCCAGGGGCGTTCTCGTCAATTTCCATGGTGGCTCTCCGTTTTCATGCCCGGTAATTCGGTGCTTAAACGTGAGAGAGTCACACCACGCTCGAGTGCCCGGCATTGGACGAATGGAGGAAAACGAAAAACCCTGATCAAGAATGGTTCACGCGACTTTCAGCGTATCAACACGTACTCGCCCATCCGCCATGAGCTGCAGATATTCACGCCATTTTTTGAAAGCTTGCTGCTGTCTGTTGGAAGCTGCCAGCCACAAGGCGCCACCGATGTGCTCAACCGGGATGGACATCATCTGCTCGATCGCAAGATCAAGCTCATTGGCGAGCTCACGCCCATTCGGCAAATCAAGGATCAGTGGTCGCATGGAAACTTGCCTTCTTTTTTGGGGCTATTGCATCGACTTGCCATTCTTTTATTCGTGCGTGAGTCCCGACGAACGGTTGCTGCGATCTCGACATGGGCCGCTAAGAACTCAAGAAAACCGTAACGCCAGCGAGACTCATATCTGATAGAAGTGGCGATACCAGTTCACAAATTGCGGCACACCGGCTTCAACCTCCACTTGCGGAGAAAAACCGACCCAGTCCGCCAGCGCCGAAACATCAGCCCATGTGTTGATGACATCGCCAGCCTGCATCGGCAAAAAATTGCGTTGAGCTTTAATGCCCAACGCCGATTCCAGGCACTCGACAAAGTCCAGCAGCGCGACCGGCTTGCCGCGCCCTATGTTGAAGATTCGGTTGACGCCTTCGGTATCGTTGTCCGGGACCGGCGGCCTCGGGCACAGTCGGACGATGCTTTCGACAATGTCGTCAACGTAAGTGAAATCCCGCGCCATCTGACCATGATGGTAAATATCGATCGGCCAGCCTTGCAGGATCGCTTCGGTGAACTTGAACAGCGCCATGTCCGGCCTGCCCCAGGGTCCGTAGACGGTAAAAAAACGAAGCCCGCTGGCTTTCAGGCCATAAAGATGGCAGTAGCTGTGGGCGAGCAACTCATTGGCGCGCTTGGTCGCGGCGTACAAGGAAACTGGTTGCTCGACTGCATCATCGACGCTGAATGGCAATTTGCTGTTAGCGCCGTACACAGAACTGCTGGACGCATATATCAGGTGCGCAGGTCGATAGTGTCGACAGGCTTCCAGCACATTCAAAAACCCGACGAGGTTCGATTGCGCATAGACATCCGGATTTTCCAGTGAGTGACGACCCCCCGCCTGCGCGGCCAGGTGAATGACTTCGGTGAACCGTTCTTCTTTGAATAACGCCATCAAGGCCGGTTTGTCGACGCGACACCCTGCGTTGCTACGTCGATGGTGTTCTGGTCAGGGAATCAAAGAACACGCATTTCTTCTTTCCGATGCAGGTGATCTTTGATAGCGAAGCCATGTGGAAATGGTTCGGCGTGGTCGACGTGCCGACCTGCCCTCCACCTTCGAAGTGGACTGTTTCAGGCTATGGGTAATGCGGAGGCATGGCACTGGGCAAGCTGTGACGCCGGCGTTGCTCCAAACCCGAAACCCGGACGACCACCGCTTAAGGTCATTTCTAAGCCGCAGGCTGAAAATTACGGAATCACCGACGTGAAATGGCGCGAAACCGCCGCAGTGGAATGGACGGAGGTATCGCCATGAACGGCAAATTCCAGGTGAGTTATTCGTGTATCGCGGTATAAGGCTCGAAGAAGGGCACACCTCAGGGCGCGAGTTGGATGTAGATGGCCCAGCCACCAAGAACTACCCAGAAGGCCGCGAACATCCAGGGTGTTCGTACCGAGAAAAGCAAAGCCTTGCGATAGCCTTTATGTGTCGATTCACGTTCGCAGAACAGGGGCGACTCATCGTAGGCCATGCCCATGATGGGCTCGCTGCGCAGAAGCTCGCTCTGTTTGAAATACCAGTGGTCGATGATGTCGTACGCCGCACGTATACCAGGCCATGCGTTCAACGAGCTCAGCACGCCCAGCAGCGCCAGAAATGGCGGTACCACCAGCGTGAACAGCTTGCCCCACTCCGGGTTCAGGTTGGCCATGCAGGAAGCAAAGGCTATGACCAGGAAGGATTGAGCCGCCAGATAAGCGTCCGTCCGGTTTGCCAGGATGCTGGTTTCGTACTGGATTTCCCGTCGATAAAAATCGAGGCGCTCTTTAGGCGATCCAAACAGTTTGGCGTTGTGCTCAGTCAGCTCGGCGTCACTTGGCTGCGAAGTTAATATTCTTGGCAAAACGATAAAGTCCTGAAATATGAGGGGCAGCTTGAAAAAAAAACGGCAGCCAACAACCCGCCGCCGTGCTGGTAGTCCAGAAGATCACGAAGTCTTCCTGCGATTATTTCTCCAGCGTTGCGACTTGATTACCGCCCTGCTCCGCGATCTTTGCCAGCTTTTCGTCGGCACCCTTTTCTTCGGCCAGAGTCGCGGCAAGAAGCGCCACGGCGTCATCTAGTTTGAGGTGTTTGGCCATTGCGATCAGCGTGCCGTAGCTGGCGATTTCGTAATGCTCGACCTTCTGCGCCGCGCCAATCAGACCGGCGTCCAGCACGGCGCTCTTCTCTTTCTTCGAGTAACTCTTTCGATTCTTCGACAAATCCCTCCATGGCCACGCACTTCATTCTTTTGTAGCGGAACGCATCATTTGCATACCCACACTTGTGGCCTGCATGAAGAAATGACCGATGGCCATCGGAACGTGTTCAAATTTTTTGCGACAGTGGTTCCTGCGTGTTCATCCCAACGCCGTATCGAGAAACATCATTACCCCAAAGCCCAGCATGAGCCCGAGCGTCGCCGGCGTTTCGTGACCGTTACGATGGGTCTCCGGGATGACTTCGTGCGAAACCACGAATATCATCGCGCCTGCCGCGAGGCCGAGCGCAATGGGATAACCCAAGGCAAAACTGCTTGAAATACCCAAACCGATAACGGCTCCCAGCGGCTCCATCAACCCTGAGCCGACTGCAATCAGTGCTGCACGGAGCGTCGAGATGCCGGTCACCCTCAAAGCCAGGGCAATCGCCAGCCCTTCAGGAATGTCCTGGATGGCAATCGCGGTCGTCAATGGCAGTCCTACCTTCATGTCACCGGTGGCAAAACTGACGCCAATCGCCATGCCTTCCGGCAGGTTGTGCAGCGTGATGGCAAGTACAAACAGCCAAATGCGATTGATGCGTCGAACCTCGGGGCCGCGCTTTCCGCTTTCCACGTGTTCATGCGGCACAAAGCGATCCAGACCAATCATCAACGCCACACCCAGCGCCAGGCCGAGCACAACAATGCTTGCCGCCAGCAACTGGTTGTTCGATATCCGCTGGGCCGCTTCGATTCCTGGAAGAATGAGCGAGAACGAACTGGCGGCGAGCATCATGCCAGCGGCGAATCCCAACATAATGTCTTGAGTGCGGGAGGCAATGTCGCGCAGGATGATCGCGGCGATTGCCCCCAATGCCGTGGCAGCGAACCCTGCCAGGCCGCCCAAAAAAGCCAGATGCAAAAAATCTCTTCTGGCACCCACGAAAGCGCCGTAGCCGCTGATGATCAGCAGAACGACGACGCCTGCGAGCACGCACCAAAAGAACCAGCCCATCCATCCCGACTGAGAAATCTGGGCAAACCAGGATCTTTCCGGAGACCGAAGCGGTGCGGACGGTTCGGACATACGCCTCTCCTATCTATTGGCCATATGGAACACAGATCTGTTGAGGTTAGTGCGTAGCTCTCTGGAGACACGCGTGCCCTCACGTTCAAAGGACAATGCGCAAGAAACGGGTTCGAATCCACATCGAATCGTTGGTTTCTGGAATAGCTGGTCATCACGTCCACCTCGACAAGCTGAGTAAAGGAGCGCCGCGTACCACAGCGGTACGCGGTGAGTCTTCAAGCTCCAGGCTCGATTTGTACGCCCGCGCCAAGATCGGCACCGGTCACAGGGTTGCTGTTAGGATCGGACATTGTTCTGGCTTTCAATGTCCATCTCCTCTTAGACACCTTCAGCCATTTGGCCTTTGGCTCCCTTGTTCACATTCTCCTCAGGTGAAGGGGCTCGACCAAACCGATGTCGGGCCCACATGTTTGAGAAGCGATGTCCCTGCAGTTAATTTCAAAAACCTTCGACGCTGACGACAGACGGATAAAATCAACCTTTGCTGTACTCCGGTGACGTTGGCCCCTCCTTGATGCCGCGACGCCCGGCAACACCCCAACGATCACCAAAACATAGTGCTCGGTTGATCCTGCCGATAACAATAATTCGCGCAGGCATCAGCTCAGTCAGATGGCGGCGTGGCGCTAGTGAGTGATGCATGGACATATAAATCACTTCTTTCGCTGGCCAATGGGTTGTTGAGCATTGATCTGCTGCGGGTTGTTCCAGAGGAAGCCAAACCCAAGCGCATCAACATCGATAGCTCGGGAAAGTCTGATCTGAAACAGCTCAATTAACAGCCTAACGAGGCGCTCTTCGGAGCGCCTTTTTTGTACGACCAAGCTGTTACCGAATTATCGGTTTCTTCACGCATCCGGTCAGGATCCAGTCCGGTGCTGTCATCATCAAGCGGACGCTCACCTACCAATCGTCGACAGCGGACAGGCAACCCCAAGCCGATTGAACCTAGCTGAAACCCAAGCCTCGGATATTGAAACGCCTCTGGTGAGCCTATGAAAATCGAGGACACGTTGTTACGCCAGCGTAAGGTGCTTGCCAAGTTTGGCGAGCTGGCCTTGGCATCAGATGACCTTGAGCAAATCCTCGACGAGGCATGTCGATTAGTCGGGGATGCCCTCGAAACCAATCTGGCCAAATTCATGCAGCTCGAAGAAAACGGCGTCACTTTCTTCGTGAGAAATGGCGTGGGCTGGGCGCCAGACGTGGTAGGAAAGGTTCGTGTGCAAGCATGCGAAGGAAGTCCGGAAATCTTCTCACTCAACACCAATGCACCCGTCATTTCGACAGACATCGCAGCAGAAACACGCTTTCGCTATCACGATTTTCAAAAGAACAATGGAGTGAAAGCCTTCGTCAACGTACTTGTACATGGCGCCAACGGGGAACGTCCTTTCGGAATATTTGAAGTGGACAGTCGACGCCCTCGTCAATTTACCGACAGCGATATCGACTTCCTCCGGGGATATAGCAACCTGCTTGGTGCCGCTTTGAAGCGCTTCAAGAATTTCGACGTTATGCGCGAAACAGAAAAACGCCTTCGTGAAAGCGAAAGGCATTACCGCATAGCAGCTGAGCTAAATCCACTCTGGCCCTGGACCGCCGACAAGAGCGGCAACCTTATTTCTATCGATCCTCGTTGGTACGAATACACCGGCCTATCACTTGAGCAGACATTCGAGCGTCAGTGGGCCAATGCCGCCTATGAGGCGGATCAAGTGTCGATTGCTGCTCTTTGGGATCAATCTCTGGCCACGCTGCAGCCATTCGATCTGCAAGTGCGATTACGAAAACACACTGGCGATTACCGTTGGTTCAGAATCCTTGCGCTGTGCAGCCTCGACGTCGCGGGGAATTGCGAACAATGGTATGGCACCATCGAGGACATAGACGACAGGGTGCAGCTAGAGAGTGCTCTGCGTGACTGGAACGACCTGCTCGAAGTACGGATAGCAGAACGCACCCAACAGCTCGAAGACGAACAGCGTGAACGCGCTGTGACGGAATCCAAGTTAAGACAAAGCCAAAAAATGGAGGCGGTCGGCCAACTCACTGGCGGAATCGCTCATGACTTTAATAATTTGCTGGCGGGCATCATTGGCAGCCTGGAGCTGATGCAGCGACGCATCGATGCGGGGCGTTACAACGACCTGACAAGATATAACTCCATCGCCATGACCTCCGCATCGCGAGCGGCTGCATTGACACAACGATTATTGACGTTCTCCCGGCAGCAATCACTGACTCCTGAACTGCTCGATCCCCGGAAGGTGCTTGCGGATCTTGAAGAGATGATTCGGCGCTCGGTTGGGCCAAGCATCACTGTCGAGTGCTCATTTAGAACAACCGATCGAATCAGGTGCGACCTTAACCAGTTGGAAAATGCCTTGCTCAATCTTGTGATCAATGCACGAGATGCAATGCCAGGTGGTGGGAGGCTCGACCTTCAGATAGATCGATGCGTTATTGTTGACACCTTCGCCGAAAACGCTCTGCCACCTGGTTCTTATGTGAGCATCTCTGTAACAGACTCAGGCACTGGAATTTCTCCGCAAGACCTGTCTCGCATATTCGACCCTTTTTTCACTACCAAGAAAATTGGCGAAGGAACCGGTCTGGGCCTTTCGATGATTTATGGTTTCACTCAGCAATCCGGTGGCCAAGTCAGAGTACACAGCAGTCTTGGTGTCGGCACCACTGTGACTCTTTATTTTCCGGTAGACGATTCTCCGCCCGAAGATAAGGAGGTAGACCTGGCTGATACCCAGAAGCTTGAGTCATCGGGGAAGAACGAAACCATATTACTGGTGGACGATGAAGCGGCTATCCGGCAAATGGCGTCGGAGCTTTTGTCCGAAATCGGTTATCGGGTTATTGAAGCAGTGGATAGCGTTTCTGCAATCAGCGAGGCGCAGAAGCTGGAGCACCTGGATTTATTGCTGAGCGATGTTGGTTTACCAGGGTTAATGAATGGGGTGAGCCTGGCGGCCGAACTCAAGGGAAAATTTCCACAGCTCAAGGTGCTTTTCATTACCGGATTTGCTGGAGGTTCACGACTGGTCTCTGTCGATAGCACAACCCGAATACTAACCAAACCCTTTAGTCTGAATGAGCTCACTTCGCGAGTGCATTCGTTGCTGAACACTCCCTGAATCTCAGCACGCCTGACGATGGATGCTCGTAGTCAAAATGATGAAAGTGAAAGTCTCTCCTCAAGCTGACTATCATCGCTGAGCGACAGGGAGGCCCGATGAAGGCCTCCCATTTGCAGCGACCATCAGGAAGTCCCTAATCCCCGAGAGAGATCCGCCGACGCACCCGCTTCGCTGTTTTGTCGTGAATCCGACCTGGCTGTCACGTCCATCTGATCGGTCGTTTTGGTGACAGTGTCGCGTACTGTTTCATAGCCTTCCTGGGCCTGTTTTTTCACCTTGTCGACCAAGCCTGCACTGGTACGTCCCATGTAACGCTGCTCGGTCGCGGTTGTAGGCAATGCCGCGCCAATCAGCGCGCCCAGGGCGATGCCCGCCGCGGCAACCACCAATGGTTGTTCCTTGAGCAAGTGATTGAACTGCTGCCCCAGCACCTGGCTATTTCGCGCCACTCGATCACCGGCGTTATGCATGGCATGACTCACGGTCTCGGTGGCAGCACCGACGTTGTCGCTCAGGTGAGTGGCCTTGTCCTTCAATGACTGATAGCCCTCCTTCAGCGAGTCGGAGGTCTGATGCATTTGTCCACGGACGCTGTCAAAGCCCTCGGCGATATCATCGACCCATTCGCCAACCTGATCCGGCCCCGCTCGATAGTCTGTTTGTGGAACTGGCGGCCGGTTCTGACTCATTATCAACCACAACAAGCCGACCGAAGTCAGCACCGCCGGTACGGGGTTGTTACGCACACTGGTGCCCAGGTTGTTCAGGAATGTCGAGCCGTTGTTCTGCATCATGCCCCACGCTTGATCAATCATCTGGCCGGGGGTGAATTTACTTTCCAGCCGATCGACGATGTTGCCAATACTGGCCCGCTGAGCATCGATCTCGCGCTCGATCTGTTCGGGGCTTTTTTCCGCTTCGATCTCCAATTCGCTTTTCATGTGACTTTCCTCCGCAGCGCTTCCTGATCTTTATTCAAAGCGTCCAGTGTCCGGTCAGGCTTGAAGTGGGACGGCTCGAATTGTTTTTTCCCCGATTGCAACATGGCGAAGCCAATGATCATCACCACCACACCAACGATCAGCGCAGCCAGCCAGGGTGCCATGAACATGCTCAAGCCGTAGACAGCCGACATCAACAGGATGATGAAGCCCGCCAAGAGCACAATGGCGCCACCCGCCACTGCCGCAATGCCCGCCTTGAGCGTATTGAAGCTGGCTTGAAGTTCCGCCTTGGCCAACGCCAGTTCCTTGGTGAACAAGGCCGGTACCTCGCGGGATAATTGCCGCAGCAAGCCGACGACGGAAGCGTCGTCAGGTGGTGTGGCCGGTCTTGTGCCCGGAAGATCTGAGTCGTCTCTGTTCATCACAGTTCTCCTTTGGCGTTGGGTGAAGCCGGCGGCATTGCCGCAGCGAAGTCGGAAGGATGATCGTGCGGATTTTGCGAGGCCGGTATGAAGCCGGAGGCCAATTCCGGCGCCGGGTCGGTATGAGACGGCACGGACGTTTCATAAGGACGCTGAGCGCCAAACCCACCCGCTGGCGGTGTTGACCTCCCCGCCGCCGGGTCGTGTTCACCCTGCATGGTCATGGCCGCAGAACTGCCCGCCTTGAGAAAGCGCGACAGGCCAAAGCCCAACGCAATACTGCCGGCAATGAACAGTGCGGGATTGCTGCGAGCCAGTTCGGCGCCGTCATGCAGAAGCTGTTCGGCGCTTTTACCGCGCAGATTTCCCGCCAGCCCACTCATGGACTCCGCCATGTCGGTGAGGTAGTCGGACATGCCCAGCGTGTCTTTATCCTCAAGCTCGGAAACGAAACTTTTCGCGCCTTGGGCCAAAGCTTCGATCTGATCGGCAGCCGTGTCACGGTACTGCCCGAACTGAGCGTCAGCCTGTTGCCTTGCGCCGCCGAGCGCCTCCGTGACGTCATCTTTCAAATGTTGAAAACCCTGCTCAGGTTTGCCGCTCTCTGGATTACCGTTGCTGGTTCCAGCCCTACTATCTGAAGTGTCCATATCGTCGCTCGCCTTCTGGTTGAAAACGCGTCACGGGACTTCGCGGCGGATTGCCCGAGCCCCTCATAGCAGAGGACGAGAGCACCCGGTAGTGAGTTCAAAGAAGCTATCGATGGATGCGACGAGGGGAGCCATTTGTAACGGCTATTGGGGTCTGTCATTCACCGGTAGTCGTTAAACCAGCATCAGTTGGCCGAACCATGACCTGAATTCTTGTCAGTCCTACCCGCTCGGCCTGTTCCAAAATCTCCTCGGGTGTCGCATCGGCACTGGGCATGATCAGACTGTTTTCTCCATCTCCGAAATGCAGCTGTAGAAGGTGCATTGCTCCCTCATGGACAGGCAGCTGAACCTGCTTGAGTTCGAAGGTGTATGTACGGGGTTCGCCGTTAAAAAGGTAGTTCAAGGTGTATTCACGCATCACGATGTCCTTGATACAGAAGTACTGCAGATGCACCCAATACCCTCGACGTTGAGGGTATGCAGGTTGGAGATGCTTGCAGTTTCGAGCGTTCGATTTATCGCAGTACCAATCGTCGATGTCCTTGCAGATAACCTTTTAGTCATCCCGATGGAACATTGAGCTCAGCGTCGTCCTCTATCGCAACACCAGTGCACACTGAGGATGCCGCCATGATCGATCCATCAACCGGTATGAAGCCAGGCGAGCGGTACGCTGTCGAAAGCCTGGAGCGCACGAAACACTTTCCAGGTTTTTTCCTTGATGGAAAGTATTACCTGGGCCCCGAGTTGATGACGGCGGTCGGATGGCTGGAAGGACAGACGTTTTTTTACGACGAGCTCGATCCTGCCGGAGAGCCGGTGTTCCCGGATCGAGTCGCAGGCACGATTGAAAATCTGACGCTAAACCTCGCGGACGGCGCGCGTCTGAACCTGTACGAGGTGCGATATCACGCTCGGGAAGAACTAATGGCATCCGGGGTCGATAACCGCCCTGCTCCACTCGGTCGCCAAGACTACCGGCTGCTCAAAAACAAAGTGGTGGTGATCACCGGAGCGTCAAGTGGGATAGGCCGCGCAGCGGCTCATGCATTTGCTGACAAAGGCGCTCGCCTGGTGTTGGGTGCGCGTGACAAGGCCGCACTTGATGAAGTTGTCGAAGAATGCACAGCACGTGGCGCTTCAGCCATGGCCGTGCGCACCGATGTCACCAATAGCGAGCAGATGCGCGCTTTGGCAGATCAAGCCGCTGCCTTCGGTGACGGACGCATCGACATCTGGATCAACAATGCAGGTGTTGGTGCGGTCGGCAGCTTTGAGGAGACGCCGCTTGAAGCGCATGAACAAGTGTTGCAGACAGATCTGCTGGGTTACCTGCGCGGCGCCTATGTAGCATGGCCATATTTCAAGAAACAAAAACGAGGAATCCTGATCAATACCCTGTCACTGGGTAGCTGGGTCGCACAACCGTATGCCGCTGCCTACTCCGCCAGCAAATACGGTTTGCGCGGCCTGAGCGAAGCACTGCGCGGTGAACTGTATGACTATCCGCAAATCCATGTCTGCGACATCTATCCAGCGGTCATGGACACGCCAGGATTTCGTGACGGTGGCAATTTCACAGGCCATGCACTGAAACCCCCGCCTCCCATTTATGACCCGCATCTCGTCGCCGAGGCCATGGTGGCTTGCGCGCTATGTCCCAGACCGAGTACTACCGTCGGCGCAGCTGCAACCCTGGCACGGATAGCGCATTTTTTGCTGCCTGGTTTTCCGTATCTATCTGGATGGTTGACTCGCCTGGGTTTGCAACACAGTCCGCAGGCGACCTCGACATCGGGCAATCTGTTTGTCCCCTCGAACGCTCAACGTCAGGTTGAAGGTGGGTGGCGAGCGAAGGCGCATCGACCCTCGCTCGCGATCGTTGTGGGTGCGACGCTTTTGGTGGGTGGCTTGATGTTCGCTTTGAGTCGCCGTGGCCCGCAATCAGGTCGGCCTGACTATAAACGCGGGATCAAATGAAACTCACGACACCTGATGGCCGATATTTTCTAGTCAATGGGCAGCTGTGGCGGTGCACCAATCCATCACTGCATGAAGATGTGCGGCAATACCTCGTCAATGACCGGATGAAGTAGTGCCATCACGCATCATTCAGGCCAAGCCTGATTTGGCCGAAGGCTACATACGCTGCGTATGCCGACAAAATACAACATACAACCCGTATGTCAATCGAAGGGTTGCCCGTTCTTCACAAAAATCCCACCGCTGCTACTCGCAAAGACATACGACATGCACGCCACTTGACATACGCAACGAATGTTAAATAGCATGATTAACATACGGAGCGTATGATCAGTCTTCACAAAGACAGACATACCCCCGTCACCCGAAAAAAACCCCAACATCACGCAAGCCAACAGGAGTACTTATGATCGACAGTCTCGCTGGGTACCAGTCACCCTCCATGATTTCCGACGCGGCGACCCGGGAATCGCTCAATGCCTTTATCGCGAAAGTCCTGCACGGTTTTTCCACGCCTGGCTCGGACGTCGCCAAGTACTTCGCCGACCCCGATGTCGCGATCGCCGGTTCCGGCCTGGACGAGTTCTTCATGGGAACCGAAGCGGTGCAAAATGGCGTGACGTGGGTGACCACCTTGAACATCCGCTGGGAACCACGACTGGTGGTGTCCTGGATGCGCGGTGACATTGCCTGGGCGCAGATCCGAATCGACGGCCACACGATTGAAAACGCTGAACCGACTGTCGTTCAGTACAACGCGACCGGAGTCTTCCAACGCAAGGGCGACGGCTGGACCTGGCTGTACTGGGGTGGAGGCGAACCGCAAAAAGTAGCTCGACTGTAATCAGACACTGCTTCGAGTTCGACCTGATCCAAAGCCGTTAGCTGCAGGCATTTCTTTATTCATCACTGAAAACAGTGATCAATAAACGGGTGGATTGCCGCCAACGGCTGAGGCTCGATCACCTCCCCAACCCAGCCTGTTACCCGATCTCGATTTTCCGCCCCCTGCTTATCAACCCGCCATCGGGATTGCACCGGAGGCCCAGATGCCTTTTTTCAGAACCTACGCCTTTCATCTCGACGAAGCTTCGCTCGATAAACATTGCCGACCCGCTGATTTTTTTGCCTGCGATACCTTGATGCCGGAAGAGGACGACAAGCCTGGCGTCCCCCACGCCAATGAAACCTGCGAACAAGATCTGCAAGCGCAGAAGTCTTGAGCCAACCATCGGCCCTCCCCATTTCATCAGGAGAGCGGCTGATGGCCTTAGCGTGTGACGCCATCCAATGCCCCCAAAAAACGGGGGCTCTTTTCAAAGTGCCTTGGCCCAATCGCGCAACAAGTACTTCTGGATCTTGCCGGTCGAGGTCTTCGGCAATTCGCTGAACACCACGGTCTTCGGCAATTTGAAACCCGCCAGATGCTCACGACAGAACAGGATGATGTCGGCTTCCAGGGTGTCCCGATAATCGTCTTTGAGCTTGACGAAGGCGCAAGGGGTTTCGCCCCACTTTTCGTCCGGGCGGGCGACCACTGCGGCCTCCAGCACTGCCGGGTGACGATAGAGAACATCTTCGACCTCGATGGTGGAGATGTTCTCGCCGCCCGAGATAATGATGTCCTTGAGTCGATCCTTGATTTCGACATAGCCGTCAGGGTGACGAACCGCCAGGTCGCCAGTGTGGAACCAACCACCTTCGAACGCTTCACTTGTGGCTTCGGCGTTCTTTAAATAACCCTTCATGACCGTGTTCCCGCGCATGAAGATTTCGCCAACACTGGTGCCATCCAGGGGGACAGGTTCCAGGGTTTGCGGATCGGCAACCATCAGCCCTTCCAGGGTCGGATAGCGCACGCCTTGACGCGACTTGATCCTTGCACGCTCATTCAGTGGTTGCTCGTCCCACTCGTCATGCCAGGCGCAAACGGTCACCGGGCCGTAGACCTCGGTCAGCCCATAAACGTGAGTCACCTTGATGCCCATTTCCTCCACCGCACCGATGACCTTGGCCGGTGGTGCGGCGCCTGCAAGCATGGCGTCGACCGGATGATCGAAGGTGACTTTGGCCGAGTCGGGCAAGTTGACCAGCCCATTGAGGACAATCGGCGCACCACACAGATGGCTGACCCGATGCTGGTGAATCAACGCGAGAATTTTGTATGGGTCGACGCGGCGCAGGAACACGTGAGTCCCGGCCAGCGCAGTGACTGTCCACGGATAGCACCAGCCATTGCAATGGAACATCGGCAATGTCCAGAGGTACACCGGGTGGTGCCCCATGGCCCAGGTCATCTGATTGCCCAGTGAATTGAGATAGGCCCCGCGGTGGTGGTAGATGACGCCCTTGGGGTTGCCCGTGGTGCCGGATGTGTAGTTGAGCGAGATGGCTTGCCATTCATCTTCAGGCCATTGCCAGGCGAACTGCGGGTCACCTTCAGCGAGGAAGGCTTCATAGTCCAGCGCACTCACCGCGCTGCCTTCGCCGTACTCCGGATCGTCCACATCGATCACCAGTGGCGGATGGGAGAGCACGCTCAAGGCCTCACGAATGACCGCGTGGAACTCACGATCAGTGATCAGCACTTTGGCTTCGCCATGTTCAAGCATGAAGGCAATGGCTTGCGCATCCAGGCGTACGTTCAGGGTATTGAGCACCGCGCCGATCATCGGCACGCCAAAGTGAACTTCAAGCATGGCCGGGATGTTGGGCAGCATCACCGCCACGGTGTCGCCCTTGCCGATACCCCGCTGGCTCAGTGCGCTGGCCAGGCGCCGACAGCGCTCATAAGTCTCTTGCCAGTTGCGCCGGATTGCGCCGTGGATCACGGCAGGATACTCACCGTAGACGGAGGCCGTGCGCTCGATGAAGCCCAGCGGAGAGAGGGCGATATGGTTGACTGCCGAGGGCGCCAGGCCTGTTTCGAAAATCGACATGTGGTTTTTCCTGTGGGGAGATCACCAGCCTGTTTGGCTGTGCTGGAAACCTCCAATGGCTGATTGTTAGCTCTGTTCAGGGTTCAAAACGGCCCCAACTGATCGGTGGGGCCGCGGAGACGGTGGAAAGGCTTGGTTTTAAGCCGTCTGTTGCCTGGTTTTGCGCAAGTGCGCGCGCCAGGTCATGGCCCAGTGTGCCGGGTCTTCCAGTGGAGCGCTCTTCAATCGATGAATCGCCTGATTATGCGGCGAAGTCTTGACGATCTCCGGGTTCGAGTAGGCCTCGTCGGATATGTGGGCAAGCACTGCAATCCAGGTGTCCAGCGCCTCCTTGCCATACATCTCGCCCGGCTCGGGGGTAAACGGTTCTGGCACCAGCCATGGGTGATGGCTGCTCCACATCGGGTCGATACCGAAATCGCTCATGCGATTCTGCACGTCATGCACATCGACCCCGGTGTCTTCCTTGAGCTGCTCAAGGCTGTAGCGGGTCATCTCCATTCGGTGGCTCTTGGCATCGGGGTGGGAACGGGTCACGCCCCGAATCGCCAGCAGGCCTTTTTCCATGTAGTTGTTGGCGAGCACCGAAATATCCGACGCCTCTGCCATGCCTGCTGCGCCCATGGAACGCGACCAGGCGTAGGCCTTGAGGATGACCGGCACGTTGCCCCAGAACTCGCGGATCTTGCCGGAACTCTGCGGGCGGTCGTAATCAAGACTGTAGCGTTCACCGTCAAAGGCCACCACCGGCGCAGGCAGGAACGGTGCCAGTTCCGCCGAACATCCGTAGGCGCCCACTGCCGGGCCCCCTACTCCACTTTTCGGTGCGCCGAACGTCTTGTGCAGCATGAACATGCACGCATCAAAACCGAGCTCCCGCGCACGAATCTTGGTCATCGCGCCGTTGAAATTGGCGTGGTCGTAGAAGCACAGGCCGCCCGCCTCATGCACCACGCGCACCCACTCGCGAATCTCCGGGTTATACACGCCCATGTCATCGGGGTTGTTCACCATCAATGCTGCCGTGCGGTTGGACACTGCGGCTTTGAGGGATTCGAGTGACGGATATCCGTTCTCTTCGATCATCAGCGTGATGACCTTGAACCCGGCGGCAGCGGCCGTCGCGGCGCTGCTGGGGTGCGTCTGGATGGTGGTGATGATTTCGTTACGCTGCTCCAGCTCGCCACGGGAAGCGTGGTAAGCACGGGTCACGGCGCAACTGGTGTACGCAGCATCAGCCCCGCCGCCTGCCTGGAAGATGAACTGATCCATCCCGGACAACTCACGCAGGATCGTGTCCATGCCATGCACGACTTCGAGTGCGCCTTGCAAGGTGTCCTCGTCCTGATACGGATGCACGTGGGTGATTTCCGGGCGCCAGGCCATCGCCTCGTTGATCTGCGCGTTGTACTTCATGGTGCACGTGCCGAACAGGCTGATGTTCATCATGCCCAGGGTCTGCTGCGACAGGCGCAAGTAGTGATACAACACCTCGGGCTCGGACATCTCTGGCAACGCCGGTTTGCTGGAGCGGCGCATGTTCGCGGGAATCAAACCGTCTGCGCTGCCGACCGCCGCTTGCACGTCAGCCTCAACGTCGGAAAAGATCACACCGCGACGGCCGGGATAGCCCATCTGCAGGATGACGGGTTCGCTCCAGACGGGAGCATGGTATTGCTTGAGTGGTGTGCTCATTGTGCGATTACCTTTTTGAGTGCAGCGGTCAGACGCTGAATATCGGCTTGGGTGTGAATCTCGGTGACGCAGTACAGGGCGCTGGCCCCAAGCGCTGGAAAGTCCTGTGTCAGGTCTTTGCCGCCGAAGATTCCCAACGCGAGCAAGCGCTTGTTGATGTCGTTCACGTTCAGCCCGGTGCCGTCGAAATTCACCACGAATTCCTTGAAGAAACCGGAAGGGAATGTCACTTCCACACCCTCAATTTCACCCAGCAACTTCGCCGCGTAGTGAGCACGTTGCAGGATCAGATTGCCGACATCCTCGAAGCCTTTTGGCCCCATCATCGCCATGTAGACGGCGTTGGCGATTGCCCACATGTAGACCGAGTGACCGGTCCAGTCATTGCCCTTGTCGCGCAAGCCGTAGGACGATTGTTCGAACAGGCTCAGGCCAAAACCGTATTCGCCGGGTTTGGTGGTTTCAGCGATGCTGATGAACAGCGTCGGGTATTGATGGGCGTACCGTTCTTCGTCGCGGGTGGCAATGAAGCCGCTGACCCCGCCACCACAGTTCATGTGCACTCCCAGCGGTTGCGTGGTGCCCACAACGATATCGGCGCCAAAATCAATCGGAGCGGCCAGCACGCCGAGGGAGATCGGATCGACGCCGACGATGACTTCGGCACCCGCAGCGTGGGCGATGGCGGCAATCTCGGTGCCTTGCTGTTCGATCACGCCGAAATACGACGGTGTTTCGAAATAGACCGCGGCCGTTTGCGCACCGATCGAGGCACGCAGGTGATCAAGATCGAGCAAGCCGGTTTTCGGGTCGAAGTCGACGAGTCGCACGACAATGTGGCCTGGCATTTCCACGGGTTCGCAGTAGTTGCGGATGATGGACAGTCGCTCCGGATCGATGGCGCGCACCACCGCCACTTCGCTGCGCCCGGTAATGCGGGTGGCCATGCGAATGGCATGGCCCGCAGCGCAGCCCCAACTGCGCACCGGCAGGCCGACCAGGTCCATGTTCAGCAACTCGCCGAGCTGGCTGCAGAACTCGAACCAGGCTTGATTGCGACCGTGGTCGGAGCTCGGTTCACCAAACACCGAAGTCAGCCACTCGTTGCGGCGCACGACCTCGTCGCACGCGGCCGGGACGTGATGCTGCCAACAGCCGGCGCCCAGGAAATTAAGGTTTTGCTCGCAGGTCTTGTTTTTCGACAGCGTGCTGACCAGGTGCCGACGCAACTCGCTCTCGTTGAGCGCGGGAGGCAAATCAATCGGACGTTGCAGGCGGTGCTCATTGGGAATCTGCTGGAACAATTCCTCGATGCTGTCGACACCGATCGAGTCGAGCATCTCTCGTTTGAGCGCAGGAACAGAGTTCGCCATATAGGGGTGGGCGACATGATTACTCATGGGGTTATCCTCGTTTTTTTTCGAATGAAACAATTGATCAGGATCGAACCCTGAAGAAGACGGACCGGTCAGGCCCGGTGTGCACGCGTATGTGACCGCTGAGCATGGCGTCGACTTCGGCGTCGCCCGTGTCCACGCGCAGGCAGCCGGTGTCGAGGGATAGGAGCTTGTCTATCGAGGTGATCACGATGATGTGGTCGCGCCCTGTACGGCGGATGACCTCGGCGCTGATCTGCTGGTTGCCACGCCCGAACAAGCTGCCGTGACCGCCCAGCACACCGACGATGATGTGGGTCTCGCGCCCCTCCATCAGACGGATCAACTCGTGTTCATTAAGATCCGTGCCAACCAGCGCACCGTCCATGACCGCGTCTACGCCCAGCAGCGTCGACGGCAGGCCTAGCTCCGTCATGACCCGTCGTGTGGTGGTGCCTGGTCCTAGCAGATACAGGCAGCCGGGCTTCATCTCTCTGACAACCTGTCGGGACACGGCGTCAAGTGCCATGCTTTCGTTGGCCACCGAACCGGCCTTGGCGTTTTGAGTCAGGTGACGTTCATGCGGGCTGCGGGCATAGCCATACAGCCGTGCCGACACCTGATCGCTGCGCATGGCGGCCTCGTCGATGTCCATGACCTCGGCTTCGCGAAAGCGCACCGAGGATTCGCCGGCAACGAAGCGTGCCGCAAGATTTCCGGCGTTCTGCGGATTGGTGCCGAACACAGCGGAATACATCTTTACGCCCGTCGGGATACCGAGAATGGGTACGCGATCGCTGACCATTGCCAGCACATCGCGCGCCGTGCCATCGCCACCGGCGAACAGAAGCAGATCGACCGAGGCATACGCCATGACGAGCGCGGCATTGCGGGTGTCATCGGGCCGGCTCGCTCCCGGTGATGACGTATAGACGACAATCGGATCGAGACCGGCGGCACGCGCTACATCTTCACCCAGCTCGCCAGAGCCGGTAATCAAGCGAAATGGCGTCATTGAAGCCGCCAGCCGCTTGAGCGCGATCAAGGCCCGATCGCTTGAAACGGGTTGCGCACCACGGCGCCTTGCTTCCTGCAAAATCTCGGCGCCGTCAGTGCCCTTTAACCCAACACGCCCGCCCATCCCGGCGACCGGGTTGAGGATAAATCCCAGGGTTTTCCCCTGAGCTGCGGGATGAAGTGAAATATCAGAATCGCGCTGTTCACGCATTGCTCGGTATCCTGTGCGAATTGGCGGGGCCCAGAGCCTGAGAGCACACCGCTCAGACTCATTGCATACGCCGCGTATGTCGGACATAATACGACATACGCAAGGTATGTCAACTTACATACGTCACGAATGTTAAATTCTTTATAGGGAACACGACCGATGGCGCAGAAGCGTGCGGACATGATTGCGGAGACTCGCGGCAAACTGATCAAGGCTGCGCGAGACGCCTTTGCTACGAAGGGATATGCAGAAAGCTCGATGGACGATTTCACCGCTCAAGCGGGCCTGACCCGAGGTGCGCTGTACCATCACTTCGGCGACAAAAAGGGTTTGCTGCAGGCCGTCATCGCCCAGATCGACGGGGAAATGGGGGCGCGCCTGGCGGTGATTATCGAAGAGGCCAACACCACTTGGGACGGCTTCATCGATGAATCCATCGCCTACATCAAGATGTCCCTGGAACCGGAAATCCAGCGCATCGTGTTCCTCGACGGGCCAGCGGTACTGGGCGACCCGTCGCAATGGCCCAGCCAGAACGCGTGCATCCGCAGCACGCAACGCAGCATTCAAAAGCTGATCGACGAAGGGACGATCCGCATGGTCGACCCAGAAGCTACGGCCCGCCTGATCATGGGTGCCCTGCTCGGCGCTTCCTTGTGGATTGCACATGCTGAAGATCCTCAGACTGCCTCTGAAAAAGCCGTCGAAAGTTTCCGGACCTTGGCGTCCGGATTGCTGCTGTAAAGGCAAGCGACAGACGTAACGGTGCCGCACAATGCACAGGCAGGTTCAACACTTCGACCAAATCATCGAACACGCCGCGTCACTGGCGCACTGGTCGCAGCACTACGACAAACTGACGCCGGGTGCTTTTCACGGTGTCCTGCAGGACATGCAACTGAACGGCGTCCGATTGTTCCGTGAAACCCTGAGTAGCGCTGTCGCTCAGCACACGCACACGCCTGCCCACTGCATAAACCTGCTGCTGCCGGTGAACCTGCCGAGTCAGCCCGACGTGGCGCCGAATCGAAGCATTCTTGCCGACGGGCTGAACTTCCTGCCCTACGACGGCGATTTCTTTTTCGTTACGCCACCGGGCACTGACTACATTGTGATTTCGCTGGATTGCCAGGTACTTGAACACCTGTTGGTCGCCGAGGACGTTGAACTGTTCTACCGCCGACCCAGGGGTTACGGGATGAAGCTTTCCGCCAGGCGTTTGCAAGGTGCGCAAGTCGCCATGACCAGTCTGCTCGAACCCCTCGAGATCAATGACCAGGCCTTTCACAACGTCGTACTCGCTACGCTTCTCGACGTGCTTGAACCGCAAAACCCGGTGCGCATACAGGGGCTGGGCGGCAGCCACCAGCACATCGTCAAACACTGCCATGAGCGCGTACTGCAAAGCCCTGCCGGGGAATCGCTGTCGATCCTCGACTTGTGCCGGGAGTTGAAGATCCCCCGCCGCACGCTGCATTACAGCTTCGAAAAGATCGTCGGCATCTCGCCTCTCTCGTATTTGCGCGCCATACGTTTGAACGCCGCCCAGCGCAGCCTTGCCGAACACCCGGCCCCCAGCGTCGCCGATGTGGCGTACCGCTGGGGGTTCACCCATCAAAGCTATTTCAGCCAGGAGTACAAACGCCTGTTTGGCCACTCACCCTCGGCGCAACGGCGTGGATAGTCGGCCGAAGCTTGCGATGCATCACACGATCGGCCCACAGCAGTAGCAACGCCGACAGGCACATCAGCGCGCCACCCAAGAACTGATCCAGTTGAGCACTCATGCTCACGGCACCGTGCATGTGCATGGGGTACAGAGGTGGACTGAGCAGCAGCATCACACCGACCAGCACCTGCGGCAGCGCCACCGCCAGGCTGAAGCTCCACCGCTTGCGCAAGGGAACATCTGCGCGCTGGCAGTAACGCCCCATCACCCGGCACAACCACAACCCGCTCAAGGCCATGGCCCATTTCATCAGCGCATACAGCGTGGCATCGTCCATCAATCGTTGATGCAATTGCGGCAGCATCCATACGCCGCTCATTGCGCCGAACGCGATCACCACCCAGATGCGCACCGCCCTCCCTTCCCTTCTGAAACCGGCTTCGCTGACCGGCTCCCGGGCGACGGCAAACAGTAAAAGAATCGGCGCCAAGTGATGGATCAAGGCGCTTTGCAGGCAGTGCAGCCAGACGCTGTGGCGCGCCGCGGCGTCCAGCGCCGGCTGCATGCCCAGCAAAAACACCAGCGCAGCACCGCCCAGCAACAGCGGTTGACGCTTCCAACCCTTAGGCCCGCCGCTCACCCAGCAAACAAACACCGCAATCGCCAGCCACTCCAGCCAGGCCCAACTCGAAAATCCAGACATGACAACACCCTCGACCCAAGCGCAAAGCGCTTGGGCATTCATCGATTGAAGCCTGATCAGGCGTTGTGTTTGCAGCAACTGGCCGGCCGACCCTCCTGGACACTGGCGTGGTCCTTGCTCGCCGGCAAGTCCATGGCCGGGTTGCCGTTGAAGAAGTTATTGGGCTTGAGTTTGAACCCGACGTATTCCACCGGCATCACCGGGAAATCCTCCGGCTTGCAGATGTGGGTATGGCCAAAGGTGTGCCACACCACCAGATCCTGGTTGTGGATCTCGCGGTTGTTCTGCGTGTACAGCGGGAGGCCGTCACCCCGATGCTGATTGGGGTAATCGCCGGAGCCGTAGCGCTCGCCGGGCGCGTAAGGCGTCACCCACAGGTGCTTGCTGGCAAACCCGGCGCGGCGACCAAACGAACTGTCGGGTTGGGCGAGCATGACCGGATTGTGCTCGGCCATCAGCTTGTAGCCGGGGTGATTGCCGACGGCGTTCTTGACGTTCGGATTGATGATCTTCCAGAAGCGTCCGGTCTGGCCGTTGGCCTCACGGGCCGCGTCCAGCTCATGGGTAAACGTGGTGGTCACACTATCGAAGACGTTGCCCCAGGTATTGCCCTCGCCTTGCGGGCGAGACTGGAAATTGGTCTCGGTCACCGAGTTGTGCTCGCCATCCACCATCATGTGCAAACGCGCACTGAAAAAATGCTGGTGGGTCGGGCCGTAGAACTCCGGCGTGACCATTCCGCCGCCACTGGCGGGGCGTTGACCGGGGGCCAACGCGGCGGTCTGGATGATCCCGGTCAGTTTGGCTTCGAGTTGAATCGTTCCGTCCTGATACAGGTACCAGAAAAAACCGTAGTCGTAGTTGGCCACGGTGCAGAAGAAGCTGATCACCAGGCGCCGGGAGCGACGCACTTCGAACACGCCGGTACGAAACTCATAGTGTTTCCACAGCGTGCCGTAATCCTCCTCGTGCATGCAGATAGCGTTTTTCATGACAAAAGCTTCGCCCTGATCATTGACCGAAGGCACATCGAAATAACGAATCGCCCCCAGGCAGTCGCAGCCCAGTTCCAGTTGGTTGGCCAGACGACCGAGCCCGTATTCGCCGCCGTCGAACGCGCATTTCCAGTAATGATTGAGCTCGTTGTCCGAATACGGAACGCCCATGTCGGTGACACTGGCGCGGTAGAGGATCGGGCGCACGACATCGCCGTCCTTGTAGCCCAGTTGGTGCAGAACCAGACCCTCACGCGGCGTGAAGCCGACGCGGAACTCCCAGTCCTGCCAACTCACTTTCCAGTCATCGACGGTGAAGCTCACGCCCTCGGGCTGCGTGATGTGCAACGGTTTGAGCCCCTCGCGCGGCTTGCCCAGGGACGCTGAATCGTAGTTGATCGTGGCCTTGGGAATCGGCGTCAGACGGCCGTCGTCCAACAGTTCGATGACCTCGCCCTTGTTCAGGTCGATGATTGCAACCAGGCCTTCGATCGGGTGGGCGTAGCCGTTGTCGGTCAGTTTGTCACGGTAGAACGCGACGCCACGCATCAGCCGCTTGCCCTGATAACGCTCGTCATCACCGAAATGTCCAAACGACCAGGGATCGATCTGCACGTTTTCGATATCGGCATCGGTGAGGCCCCGGCGCTTGACGGCCGCACGCCACGCTGGATCGTTCTGCACGGCTTCCACGCACAGGTCGAACTCCTCAATCATGATCGGTGCATGACCCTGGCTTTCAATGTCGACCGCTTGCCAATCGACAAGGGTTTGGCTGTTCAAATCCACCAGCGCTTCGAAGGTGTTGCCCGTCAACTTATCCAGCACCAAGGCAAATGCACGCCGGGTAAATGCCTGGCCTGGCACATGCTCCAATACCTCGCGCTTATCCGGCTCGGCGAGGTGCAGGTACGGGAAGCGGCATTTATCGTGAAGGTTTTTTTCCCGTTTCAGGATGCCACTCGCCAAAGCAAGTTCTTCTAGCGAAAGCGGGTCAAGCGGGTGGGTCGCGGTGGTTATTTTAAGATTCACGTTCATGCTTCGTACTCTTCCAGTCAAATGTACTTTTGGGTTTAAAGGCATTCGGACGATGAAGAAGCTGCAGCACTGCGGTAGGTCGGCCCATAAAGACTACGACCAACTATCGCAGGCGCATTAACACAAATTGGCAGAAACACAGCGGACACTCGCCAAACTAAAGGAGCTGGCATGTTTCTGGCTTTTTAATCAATCAAGGCACAGCGGATAAATGATCCGGCAACGCTGCGGTCAGGTCGGCAACCCTACTGCGCATTCCAGTTATCCAGACTTTCCTCAGTACTTCGCACTATCAAAGAGCAACCTGCACTCATGCGGTGCTACAGCGTCCAAACGACTGTTCAATCAACTTTTCTTTAAACGGCCTTTAATCACGCCGTAAAAGAACAGCACCACCAGAAGTAACGGCGTTCCATTCACCCAGGCCGATTCACTGCCAGTCAGTAGCCCGTAGTTCTCATAGATCAGGTAAACCGCCAGGCTAAGCCCCGCGAGTGCAACCAGTGGGCAGACCAGGACTTTGAGATACCGGCGATCGCTGCCCTTCTTGAAATAGGCAACCACCGCCAGCGAAATGAATGCCTGAAGCCCGATAATCCCAAGCGTTGCCAGCGCTAGCGTCACCGGAAAAAGGAAGACAAAGGCGTCGTAACCCAGCGACGTCGGGACGGCGATGCAGACTGCAACCAACACCGTCACCAGAAGACTCGCATTGGCCGGGGAGTTTTTTTGCGGATGAATGTTCGATAGCACACTCGGCAAATGCTTATCTTTGGCCAGCACATGCACGTAGCGAGTGGCAGCGTTGTGCAGCGACAACAAACAGGCAAAATTGCTGGTGCACAGCATGATCGAAACAAGGGTGGCCGTTGTGCCTCCCAGGCGTGTCGAAAACAGGTTGATGATCAGTTCGCCTTGGGCCGTTGCCGCTTCGCCCTTGATCGCCTCTACCCCGATTCCGCCGACGACCAGCCAGATAATCACAAAGTAAGCGACAGCCACTAAAGCCACCGCGAGACGCGTGGCACCCGGAATGGATTTTTCCGGCCGCTTGGCTTCCATCGCATACAGCGCTGCGGACTCGACACCGAGGAAGGCTGCCAGCGCAACCATCATGCCGACGCCTAGGCCGGGCGACGTTATTGCATCAACCGATACCGCCTCAATCGGGAACGCCGCGAGGCCTTTATCCATGAAAATGGAGACGCCCAGCAAAAACAGCATGAAGAACTCTGCAAGCACCAAGGGCACCAGGATCTTCGCGGCAAAATCAATATTCGCCCGCCCCAGATAAGACGTCAGCGCCATGAACAACACCGTCCATGACGTCCAGCCAATGTCCACGCCAAATGTTTGCAGGGTCAAGTTGGTGTAGTAGCCCGAGACAATTGCCAAGGCGATGGTAATTGCCAGGTAGGACGCCAATGCGACCCATGCCGCACCCGCGCCAACTCGCGGGCCAAACACCACCGATAGATACTTGTAGAACGCGCCCGCGCCCGGGATCGCGCGAATCAACTCGCCATAGCCGACCGAGAAACAAACCATCAAGAACCCGGCCACCAAAAATGTTCCGGCCAAACCCGGCCCGTTGCCGAGTTGAAAGCCAATGGGCGCGGCGGTGAGAACGGCGCCTAAAGGCGCGGCTGCGGCAATCACCAACAATGCGATCTGATAAGTACCCAGGTTGCCCTTGAGTTTTTCGCCGACTAAAGGCGCCTCTTCACGCAGGGATTCGGTTAGCTCTGTCATCACAAAAGCTCCACTCTTTTATTGTTATGAATCACGCCAATGGGTCGATGCAGTAGCGTCCTTGCTGAAAATTCACCAAGGGGTTACATCCCGATGCTGACTGTCTCGGGCAACGTGCTGGCACCATCGATCACGATTTGCGCACCGTTGATGTAACTGGACTCGTCCGACGCGAGGAATGCCGACAGCTCACCGACTTCGTCGGGCCTGCCCAGCCGTTTCATGGGAATGGCTGTGGCCAGTTCATCAAGCACCGACTTCGGATCGTCCGGATTGACTTGCCGGGCGACTTGCTCGGCCATCGGCGTCCAGATGAAGCCGGGGCAAATGGCATTGACCCGGATGTGATGGGGCGCCATTTCCACCGCCAGCGCCTTGGTGAAACCAATCAGCGCGGACTTGGACAAGGCGTAAGCCACCTCACCCGGATCGGCCGTCAGGTCACCGGTGACGGACGACATGACGACCACTGCACCACCGCCGGAGTTGATCATGTGGGGCAGAACCGCCCGCGCGGTATGCCACGCACCTTTGACGTTGACGTTAATGTGCAGATCGAGATCGGCGTCGCTGGAATCCAGAAACTTCGCCAGCCGGCAAACGCCGGCATTGCAAACCAACGCATTCAACTTGCCAAAACGCTGCATGCCTTTTTCGGCTATCAAGCGCATGGTTTGCGGATCGGTGACATCGCCTACTTGTGCAAGCACTTCCACGCCGTAGGTATTTTGAATCTCTGCTGCAACTTCATGGATCGATTCATCCAGATCAACAAGTATTAAGTTGGCCCCGTACTTTGCGTAGATCGTGGCATGAGATTTACCCATTCCTTTTGAAGCCCCGGTAATCAAGGCCACTTTCCCGTTTAACTTACTCATGATGTCCTCCGGTTTTTTTTGAAAAAAGTTATCCCGCCATGCTCAGGTCATTTGCCCAGGCATGCTGTTTCACAACTGGCTTTTAAGTAATGGCCGTCGCGCGATGGCTCTTCAGGGTTTCGGACGGCCGTTCGCCAAACAGATGTTTGTAGTAGACGCTGAACATGCCCATATGCCAGAAGCCCCAATTGGCGGCCACTTCACTGATCAAGGTTGGCTTATCGCTGGAGATAAGCTCCGCTCTGACGCCGTTCAAACGTATATAGCGCAGATAAGTCACGGGACTAATACCCAGGACTTTATTGAAGGCATAGTGCAACGAACGATGACTGGTTCGCAGTCCTTCACATAAGTCAGTAACCGTCAGAGCTTCACTTTTCCTTGAAAGAATATAATTGCGCGCACTGTCTACGACATGACGATGAATGAATTGCTCTGCGTGAGATTTCTTGGACACGGGCAGCTCCGCTGTCATGCCAAGGAGCAATTGCATGATGTCGAAAGTCAGCTGCTTTCTGGCTGACGCCGATTCCAGAATTGAAGGATTGGCCTCGACGGCACGGAAGAAGTTATCGAACCCTTGCCTGAACGCTGCGCACTTTTCGGGCGCAAGTGAACTGACTTCCTTGGTCAGCGCGATGACACTTTCGTCATCAAATTCGTCATCCAGGGAGTATTTCCTGAAGGCTTCAACATCAACGGATGCGCCATAGATATCGGAATAACCCGGGGTCTTGAATTTTAGTTCGGAGTCCGGCCGGAGGAAGAAAACCGAATCAATGCAATCCAGCTCTTTACCGCACCAGTAACCGTGGCCGCGCAATGCAATGGGAATGCCCAAGGCAAATTTGCCAGGCAAGGTCTGCCCATGTTGATCTACCGCTTGATTCATTACCTCGCGGAAGATCTGCACCACGCCAACGGAAATTTCGGTTACCGAACCTGCGAATTGCCCTGGGCTGATCTGCAAATACTCTTGCTGCCACTCAGATAAAGAATTCGCCAATACGTTCGCGTCCGTGACGCAAACACACTGCACACCGGCCTTGACAGCCGCTAGCGGGGGTTTGTGAAGAAGGGATCCTGCTGGATGAGATTTTTGCTGGACCGATTGCGATCTCATGGCATATCTCCTGGGCGCATCAGTGTTCTTTTTATTATTCGAAATGGCGTTTTCAACGCCGATCGAGCCTGTGCCTCGCGTCCTATGCTCATTGGCTACAGTTTTAAATTTACACGATGCTTGCAGGGCCAGGGGCGTGCGGCCTGAGATTGCGCATTTTTTTGATAGTCCGGCCTGCAGGCGTCAGAGGACGCCTGCGTCGCCGACCCCGATCATCGAACAGGGTCGAGCCCAACGACTGTCAGTCAGCCCTTGATGTCTTTGGAAAGCATGGCTTTCGGAATCAGCAGGATCAGCACACAGCTGACGAGCAGGCAGCCGCCCAGCACATAGGTGCCGTTGTTCATGTCGCCCGTCAGTGTCTCAGCGGTAGCCGTAATCATGGAGCCGGTGAATCCTGAGAGGTTGCCGATTGCGTTGATCATGCCAATGCCCGCCGCTGCGGCCACCCCGGACAACACTGTGCCTGGCAATGTCCAGAAAATTGGCATCAGGCTCAGCAAGCCTGAGGCGGAGACGCTGAGGAAGAAAATGGACACCGGCAGGTTATGGGCAAAGACGGCGCTGCAAATCAGCCCGATACCACCGATGAATGCAGGAATAGCCGCATGCAGTCGGCGCTCGCCGGTTTTGTTGGAGTGCCAGGCATTGAGTGTCATGGCGACGATGGCGGTGGAGTACGGGATTGCCGTCAGTAAACCGATGTGCAGTGTATTGGAGATACCCGTGGCCTTGATGATCGTCGGCATCCAGAACGCCAGCCCGTAAAAACCAGTATTGAATGTCAGCAGGATCAGCACCAGCAACCACACTCGACCATTGAAGATCACATCCCGAAGGCTCGACGCCTTTGTGGTGTTTTCTCGATCGAGGTTGTTTTTGAGCATGTTCTTTTCTGCCGTCGTCAGCCACTTGGCGTTGTCGATTTTATCGACCAGCAAAGTCACCACGACAACGGCCATGATCAACGACGGAATGCCTTCGATGATCAGCATCCACTGCCAACCGGCCATACCGTGGACACCCTGCATCGCCCCCATCAACCACCCTGACAAAATCCCGCCCAAGGTCAGGCTGATCGGCATGGCCATCAGGAAGCCCGCCATGACCCGGCTTTGCCGGTGCGTCGGAAACCAGTAGTTGAGGTAGAGAATCACCCCTGGGAAGAAACCGGCTTCGCATATCCCCAGCAGGAAGCGCAGCACGTAAAACATGGTTTCCGATTCGATGTGAAAGAAGCTGGCCAGCGGTACGGTAAACGCTACAGCCATGGAGACAATGCTCCAGGTGACCATGATGCGGGCAATCCAGAGGCGCGCGCCAAAGCGATGGAGGAACAGGTTGCTGGGTACTTCGAAGAGGAAATAGCCCCAGAAGAAAATGCTCGCACCCAGCGCGTAGACGGTGTTGCTGAATTGCAGGTCGTTAAGCATGTCCAGCTTGGCAAAACCGATATTGACCCGATCCAGGTACGCCGCCATGTAGCAGAACAGCAGGATCGGCAGGATGCGCAGGATGACTTTGCGGTAAGTACGATCCTCGGAGGTAAGCTCCGCCGAGCCCTCTCCTTCGAGAGGACGCTGAGATACTGATTCCATGTGTTGACCTCAAGGCATGTCGTCATGCCGATTGTTTTTGTTTTGGCTTGCGACCTTGAGTTCCTTGGGCTGACCTAAGCCAATCCGCAAGGAAAAAGGAATCTGCAAGTGATGCTGTTACCGGTAACATTTTTAATGTAGCAATTAGTTTCGGAGCAAAGCAAGCGGGCCCGGTTAAAAAAAATCAGGTGCTTTCGCGCGCCAGGATTTTGAATTCGACGACATCGAACTCCCGCGGACGTGGCAGCCCAAGGCGCTGTGCAGCAGCGCTGGCCACCAGTAATTCACCGGCGCGCCGGCCGATTCGATAGGGATCAACCGAGACGGTGGTGATCGTCGGCGTGCAATAGCGTGATACTTCGAAATCACCGAACCCGGCGATCGCGATGTCCTCGGGCACCCGTCGCCCCTGTCGATGGCATTCCATGATTGCCCCGAACGCCGACAGGTCGCTGACGCACATCACCGCGTCTGTGTCCGGCCACTTTTCCAGCAGCCGCTTCACGGACTCTCCGCCATGGCTCATGGTGATGGGCGACTCGCCATACTCCATCACCCTGGGCTCCCCTACCCCCAACGCCGCGACAGCCTGAAGGTAGCCTTGCTGACGTTGCTGACCACGGTGGTCGAGTACCGACGCACCGCCGATGTAGCCAATCCGCCGATAACCTTGCTGATACAGGTGTTCGTACAGTGCCGCCGCGGCGGCCACGTTACTGAACCCGACCGATTGCTCGATCGGGTCGGCTGGAATGTCCCAGGTCTCGACAACCGGCACTTGCGCCTGGCGCAGCAGCTTACGGGTTTCGTCCAGATGCGCGCTGCCCGTCAACATCACCCCCACCGGTCGATGGCGCAGCAGCGTACGCACCAGCAATGCCTCTTGCTCCAGGTGGTAATCCGTGTCCCCCAACAACAGGCACAAACCGTGTTCGCTGACGGCATCATTCAGGCCACGCACGGTGTCGGCAAAGTTCGAGCTCGCCAATGATGGCACCAACGCCACGATAAATTCCGAACGTCCGGTGGCCAGGGTTCCCGCAGAGGCATCAGGCAGATAGCCGAGCGTTTCAATGGCTTCGTGGACAAGCTTTTGCGTGCGCTCTGACACGTCGCGACCGGCCAGGACCCGGGAAACCGTCATCTTCGAAACACCGGCCAGTTTGGCGACGTCGGCCATTCGCGGCGGCGTGGTGGTCTTGCCTGAATCCTCGTAACTCATGAACGTCCTGTTTTCCTGAAAATGACCGGCGGACATGGAAATCAACGCCACCAACACGGATGGTCGCTGATTATACATGGCCACTGACAGGCCCACCTCTGCTCGTTGCACGCGATTACCGCGCCCATTCGAGTATCGACATTGGGTCTTTACAAAAAAAATGTTACCGGTAACATCAGGCCATTCGAACGCCCACGGATGCTTTTCAAAACCGGCTTCCTCGCCTCCTGCGGCTGTTCACTTACCGCTGATACGCCCCTAACAAGAGATAAAACCATGCCTGAAAAAACTCCTCGGTCCCTGCGAAGTCAACAATGGTTTGACGATCCCAGTCATGCTGACATGACCGCGCTCTACGTCGAACGCTTCATGAACTACGGCATGACGCGCGAGGAGTTGCAATCGGGCCGTCCCATCATCGGTATCGCCCAAACCGGTAGCGATCTCGCGCCGTGCAACCGCCATCACCTCGAACTTTCGCAGCGCACCAAAGCGGGCATTCGCGATGCCGGGGGCATTCCCATGGAGTTCCCCGTGCACCCGATGGCCGAACAAACCCGGCGTCCTACTGCGGCACTGGATCGCAACCTGGCTTACCTGGGCCTGGTCGAGATTCTTCATGGGTACCCGCTGGATGGAGTGGTGCTGACGACTGGCTGCGACAAGACCACTCCCGCCTGTCTCATGGCGGCGGCGACGGTTGATATACCGGCGATCGTATTGTCGGGCGGGCCAATGCTCGATGGACACCACAAGGGCCAGTTGATTGGGTCCGGCACGGTGCTGTGGCATGCGCGCAACCTGCTGGCCAGCGGTGAGATCGATTACGAAGGCTTCATGGAGATGACCACCGCGGCCTCTCCTTCGATCGGTCACTGCAACACCATGGGCACTGCGTTGTCGATGAACGCGCTGGCCGAAGCGCTGGGCATGTCGCTGCCAGGCTGCGCGAGCATTCCGGCAGCCTATCGTGAACGCGGCCAGATGGCTTATGCCACTGGCAAGCGCATCGTCGACATGGTCCGTCAGGATGTTCGTCCTTCGCAAATCATGACCCGCGAAGCCTTTGAGAATGCCATCGCCGTGGCATCAGCACTGGGTGCCTCGACCAATTGCCCGCCGCACCTCATCGCTATCGCGCGGCACACCGGCATCGACCTCAGCCTGGAAGACTGGCAGCGCGTCGGCGAAGACGTGCCCCTGCTGGTCAACTGCATGCCCGCCGGCAAATACCTCGGTGAAGGTTTCCACCGCGCCGGCGGCGTGCCTGCCGTGATGCACGAACTGAAGAACGCCGGTCGGCTGCATGAAGATTGCGCCACGGTCTCCGGCAAGACCATTGGCGAGATCGTCAGCAACGCGGCCGCCAGCGATACCGATGTGATTCACGCTTACGAAGACCCGTTGATTCAGCGAGCCGGCTTCATCGTACTGAGCGGAAATTTCTTCGACAGCGCCATCATGAAGATGTCGGTGGTGGGCGAAGCGTTCCGTAAAACCTATCTGTCCGAACCCGGCGCGGAAAACAGTTTCGAGGCCAGGGCCATCGTTTTCGAAGGCCCTGAGGACTATCAGGCCCGCATCAACGACCCTGCTCTGGACATCGACGAGCGCTGCATTCTGGTCATTCGGGGCTGCGGCACTGTGGGTTATCCGGGCAGCGCCGAAGTGGTCAACATGGCACCACCCGCAGCACTGATCAAACGTGGCATCGATTCCCTTCCCTGCCTGGGTGACGGGCGCCAAAGCGGTACGTCGGCAAGTCCGTCGATTCTTAACATGTCCCCGGAAGCCGCCGTGGGTGGAGGAATAGGACTGCTGGAGACCAACGATCGTCTTCGCGTCGACCTCAATGCCCGTCGAGTCGATCTGCTGGTGGATGAAAGCGAAATGGCGCGTCGCCAGGCGGCGTTCAAACCCTCCATCCCGGCTTCGCAAACCCCGTGGCAGGAACTCTACCGACAGCAAGTCGGCCAGCTCTCCACCGGCGGTTGCCTGGAGCCCGCGACCTTGCACTTGCGGGTCATCGCACGCAGCGGCGATCCACGCCACTCCCACTGATTCGCTCTTTGCAAAGGTTAACGCACATGTCCCAAACATCCGCTGTAACGTCATTGTCGGATCTCAACGCTCCCGCCCAAGACCTCGCTCAAGGCACGTGGATCAGTCGCGCCTGGATTCCTGGCGCCAGTGCAGGACCCGCCGTCGTGCTGCTCAAAGACGGGCAGGTTCATGACATCAGTACCCGAGTGGCGACCGTTTCGGCGTTGCTTGAGCTTGATGAGCCCGTTGCTTACCTGCGCAGCTTGCCGTTGAAAGAGCCGTTGATCAGTCTTGACGATCTGCTCATCAACAGTGATGCATCCGTTCGCGACGAAACACGGCCGTGGCTGTTGGCTCCGATCGACTTGCAAGCGGTGAAAGCTGCCGGGGTTACCTTCGCCACCAGCATGCTTGAGCGAGTGGTCGAAGAGCAGGCCAAGGGCGACCCGGCCAAGGCCGATAGCATTCGCGCAACCCTGGTAGAGAGCATCGGTGCTGACCTCGGGCAAATCGTGCCGGGCTCTTCCCAAGCCGCCGCGCTCAAGGAAGTGCTGATAAGCCAAGGCATGTGGTCGCAGTACCTCGAAGTGGGCATTGGTCCGGATGCCGAGATCTTCACCAAAGCTCAGCCGTTGTCAGCGGTGGGCTTCGGATCAGACATCGGTATTCACCCGAAATCCAGCTGGAACAATCCTGAGCCTGAAGTGGTACTGGCAGTTTCCAGTCGCGGCAAGGTACAGGGCGCAACGCTGGGTAATGATGTCAACCTTCGCGATTTCGAAGGGCGCAGTGCGTTGCTGCTTTCCAAAGCCAAAGACAACAATGCGTCGACCGCGCTTGGGCCATTTATCCGGCTGTTCGATGAAACCTTCGGCATCGAAGACGTACGCGCAGCAGAAGTCGCACTGCGTGTCGTCGGCGAGGATGGTTTCATCATGGATGGCAGCAGCTCCATGAACCAGATCAGCCGCGACCCACTGGATCTGGTCGCTCAAACGCTTAACGAGAACCATCAGTACCCGGATGGTTTTGTGCTGTTTCTCGGCACCCTGTTTGCGCCCAAGCAAGATCGCGATCTGCCCGGCGGAGGCTTTACCCATAAAAAGGGTGACATGGTAGCCATCAGCAGCGCCAAGTTCGGCACGCTGGTCAACCGGGTGACAACAAGCGATCGCGCTCCGGCCTGGCAAATGGGTTATCGCGCCCTGCTCGACAACTTGCAAAGCCGTGGGTTGGTTTCTGCTGCGATCAAGCCACGGTAGCCAAAACGACAACTTCCATGGGCGCAGATCAACCGTTTCCTGCGGTCGATCTGCTTCCTGGTCCCACACGGTCATTTCAACAGGTCATTCGTGATCAATGTTTTCGGCTCCAGATATGCGCTCATCCCCCACTTGCCCATTTCGCGCCCAAGGCCTGAATGCTTGAAGCCGCCGAAGGGAGCACGCGGCTCATGGGCCAACGTGTTGATGAGCACTCGTCCCGAATCGATCTGCCGTGCGACATTCACACAGCGTTCGGGACTTTTCCCCAGCACCAGGGCGCTCAGCCCATAGTCCGTATCGTTGGCAATGCTGATCGCATCAGCGTCATCCTCGTAGGGAATGATGGTCAGCACGGGGCCGAAGATTTCCTCCCGCGCGATGCGCATCCGGTTGTTGGCATCAGTGAAGATCGTGGGTTTGACGAACCAGCCGGCATGCAAGCCTTCCGGACGACCTTCGCCACCCGCCAGCAATCTCGCGCCTTCTTCCTGGCCGATGCGGATGTAGCGCTGCACCCGTTCCCATTGTTTCTGGCTCACCATCGGGCCGATGTCGGTGTCGGCGTTGCGCGGATCGCCCGATTGAATCTGTGAGACGCCCTCCTTCGCAACCCGCTCGAACTCTGCCAGCCGCCTGCGCGGTACAAGGATGCGAGTGCCCGCGACGCAAGCCTGGCCGCTGTTGAGGAATCCGGCTTGCAGGACCAAGGGCATGACCGCCTGGAAATCCGCATCGTCCAGCACCACGGTGGGCGACTTGCCGCCCAGTTCGAGCGTTACGCGCTTCATGGTGTCCGCGCCGGTCTTGACCAAATGCTGTCCGACTGCGGACGACCCTGTGAATGAGATCTTGGCAACATCGGGATGGCGGGCGATTTCCTCGCCAACCACATCGCCCCGTCCGTTGACGACATTGAATACACCCGGCGGCAGCCCCGCTTCGTGCAACGCACTGACCACGACCTGCGTCTGCAATGCGCTCATCTCGCTGGGCTTGATGACGGCGGTGCAACCTGCCGCCAGCGCAGTGGCCAGCTTGTTGCAGATGAAGCCCGCATTGCTGTTCCAGGGCGTGATCAGACCGGTAACGCCCACGGGCGTGAGAATGACCCTGGCCATGCCGACCTGTTCCTCGAAATCGAATGCCTGTAATGCATCGATCGCTTGCGCAATCACATCCGCCGGGTAAGCCGCCATCCAGCGCCCGCGAACCGAAGGCGCGCCGTATTCCACGAGAATGGCTTCCAGCAGTTCCTCCTCCCTCGCCGCCACGGCCCGGTGCATCCGTTGCAGTGCCGCGATACGCTCCTCCCGACTGGTACGAGACCAGGCCGGGAAGGCAGCCTTGGCGGCGGCGATGGCACGCTGTGCATCCAGTGCATCGCCCAGTCGAACCTGACCGATGACGGCTTCAGTGCTCGGGTTGTGGAGGTCGAACCATTCCTGACCGTGCGGGATGACAAATTCGCCGTTGATGTAGATGTGATCAATGCGCTGCATGGCGCCTCCTCGTTGAAAACGACTGGCCCGTATCGAGCCTGTATGCAGCGAAGTCTATGGGGGGCTGATTGTTCCGATAAGCTATCCTTTTGCGCATGACGCATCCTTATTTTCAGGACAATCCATGCACAGAACAGGAATGACCGAGCTAGAAGTGGTGCTGGCCGTTGCGCGCCGCAGCAGTTTTCGTGGCGCGGCACAGGAATTGGGCATGTCCTCCACCGCTGTGAGCAGCGCGGTGGCCGGCCTGGAAGCGCGCCTGAAAGTGCGCCTGTTCAATCGCTCCACGCGCAGCGTGGCCCTCACCGACATCGGGCAACGCTATGTGGAGCGAATCGCCCCTGCGTTGGCGCAAATCAAAAGTGCCGGCGAAGAGGCCAGCGTCGGCCTCGACGAACCCAGCGGCACCCTGCGCATCAATGCACCGCATGGCGCGGCCTACTTGCTGCTGGAGCCGCTGTTCAAGCAGTACGCCGAGCGCTATCCCAAGGTGCGCATCGACATCGTCAGCGAATCAAACATGGTCGACATCGTCGCCGCAGGCTTCGATGCCGGGATTCGCCTGGCAGAGTCCGTGCCGCAGGACATGATTGCCGTGAGGCTCTCAGATGACATCCGGATGCTGGTGGTGGCAACGCCGGAGTATCTCGAACGCCATGGCATCCCCGAGCATCCGCGAGACTTGCTCACTCACCAGAGCATCGGCATGCGAATGGCCCACGGTGGCCTGTACCTGTGGGAACTGGAGCGAGACGGTGAGAAGTTGCAGATGGACCTGCCGGTGCGCTTCACCTTCAACGAGATGCTGGCCATCAAACAGGCCGTGCTGATGGGCCTTGGCATCGGGTTCATTTCCGAGTGGTTCATCCAGGAAGAACTGGCCAGCGGCGCCCTGGTGCCGGTGCTGATGCCTTGGTGCCCGTCGTTTGGCGGTTTGAGGCTTTATTACTCGGGCCATCGCTTCGTGCCGGCGCGATTGCGCGCGCTGATTGATCTGGCGCACGCGTTGTGACAACCGCGATCATGTCGCTACCGACCCGACAGATCGCGGAACACTACTTCGCCACATACTTCGTGCCCCGCGAATCCCCAAGCTTTGCCTGCAACATTCCCCACTCGCGCTGAATGATGGAGTAGGGAATGAAGATGCTGATCCTCTCAGCCTTGCTTATACCGGAGTGATTGCTCACGTCGTTCAGCGTGGTTGAGTGGAAACCGATATTGATGCCGACGACACTGCCGTCACTGGTGATGACCGGCCCACCCGACATGCCCTTGATCAGCGGGGCATCATGAATGGCATAAAGCTCACCACTGTGTTCATCGGCATTGACGAACGGCGTTTGATAGACCTTGCCTTTCCCGGTCATGGTCACCAGGTAAGGACTCACCCCCACAGCCGTTATGCTTTCGCCCGCACGCGGTGCGCGCCAGGACGGGTAGCGGCCGTTGGCCTTGTGCTGGATGAAGACCAGGTCGCAGCCTGTGCTGCAACTGTATTTCACGTTGGGGATGAACGGCATATGGCGAATGGTGACGGCGTAGTCATCGTTCCATTGCACGGCAGAGGCCATGTATACATAAGGCAGAGGAAAGCCTGAATAGACCAGGAAGTATGAATCATTAACAGGTCCCGATAAGTCGGGTTTAACGAAGCCATTGCATCCTGCAGTTAAAGCTCCTATTAGAAAGCAGGCCATGATCTTGATCATGATGGATCACCGACTTAATAGAGAGAGTACGACTGTTTTTGTTGTCATTATTTTGTCTTTTGTCGGCTTGCAATACGCCTCGCCGCTTGCCCCTAGTTCGACCTTATTTACTTATGGATGAATTTGCCATGACCCGTATGACCAAATCGCACTAAATCCAATCGCTTTTTGATCAGCTTCACAGATTCAAATATCTGACGCCAGAAAAACGCCAAAAACGAAAGCGAACACCAGAAACCGCTATAGACTCTTCGCCCCAGATATTCTTCATCGAGGTGAATATGACGGTTTACGAATCAACTGAGTCCGCTGAAATTGCGCTACCCGTAGAAAGCCTGATGAATCCCAACCACGGGGCTGCCCTTATTCCTTTCGTACCTCGCGGCACGGTGACTTTGTCACTTCAGAGAACTTCGCGGTCTTGACCGGCACTGGTTTTCCGGTTGCAACAGATAGCCGGGCGCCCTCTTGGTTCGGTCTAAGAAACATTCAGGTCAACGGCAACAGGGATAACAACAATACCGGACGGGTATGCTGCTTCTATGGTACCTACACGATAATAGATCACGTTGTTATCGGTTGGGGTGTGAGCGGCGGCCTCTATACTGAGTACGCAACGAATGTAACCAGCAACGCTTCAGTTGCCGATCAAGAAGAAGGCTTTGTTCGCGGAACTACTTCAGCAAAATTCTCGACGACAAATGTAACGGCGCGCCCACTTATTGCACCATTCTGCATTGTTTCCAGGGAGACATGAGCTGGACAAGTGCAAGCGGTCGCAAGCGCAAGAACATCTACATCGGCACCAATGGCTCGTTTGGCCAGATCACTGTTGATGGCGGATTTTTGGAAGTAAATGCGGATTCGTGCCTGATTTCAAACCTTAACCAGTACTTCGGTGGCCAGGGAGGCGACATAGTGACGCTTTCGGGCTCGCGCAACATGATCGGAGATTGGTTTCATGCGTTGTTCCGCGACGGACGCTACGAACATTGAGTATCGGGTGGTGGAACCGGCGATTGGTGGCGTTATGAGCATCGCCGTACAAACGACGGCTCAGTAAAACGAAGCAAGAGGCCTGATCCTCTTGCTTTGCGTTCATTCTCAATACGCGTTAGAGCCTGAAATCACTTCGCTGTAATCACCGACAACTTGGTAATCCCCGCCCGCTCGATCGAGGCCATCGCGCGGGCCACTTCGCCATAATTCACTCCGTTGTCCGCCTGAAGCTGCACGCGCACCTCCGCATCTATGGTCTTGGCGGACTTGAGATTGACTTCCAGCAAGTCAGGCTGGATTTCGTCCTTGTTGATGAACACCTTGCCCTTGTCGTCGATGCTCACCACCAGCGGGTCTTTTTGCTCCACCGGTGCTACCGCTTCGGTCTTCGGCAGGTTGATCGGAATCGAGTTGGTCAGCAACGGCGCGGTGACGATGAACACCACCAGCAGCACCAACATGACGTCCACCAAGGGTGTGACGTTGATCTCGCTGAGCACTTCATCGCTGTCTTGTGTGGAAAATGCCATGTCAGGAGGCCTCCTTGACTTTCTGACCGGCGACGGTGGCGCCGGACTTGCTCAATACCGGGTGCAACAGCACGCGGAACGAATGCTTCTGCGCCAGGCTGTAGAAGTCGTGGGCAAAGTCGTCGAGGTCGGCCGCAGTCAGTTTCAGGCGACGCAGAAAATAGTTGTAAACCAGCACCGCCGGTACCGCGACAGCGATGCCGACGCCCGTGGCGACCAGGGCCGCACCGATCGGCCCGGCGACGGTTTCCAGGCTCGCCGAGCCCGCCGCACTGATGCCTTTGAGCGCCGACATGATTCCCCACACCGTCCCGAACAGACCGATAAAGGGCGACGTGCTGCCGATACTGGCGAGGATCGCCAGGCCACTTTCCAGCGAACGCCGCTCACGCACGATCTGCTGACGCAAGGCGCGTTCGAGACGGTCCTGATGGTTGATCGACTGGCTCAAATCAGCGTTCTGGTTATCGCTGACCTGAATCGCTGCATAACCGGCCAGCGCCACACGGGCCGCCGCGCCGGGCTGGTTGTTGGCGAGTTCGGCGGCCGAGTCCAGGCTGGAAGCAGCCCAGAATTGTTTATGAAATTTTCGGTCTTGCGTCTTCAGGCGAGTGAACTGCAAACCCTTGAGCAACGCCAGGCCCCAGGTCGCGACGGAAAAGAGGATCAACAGCCAGATGACGGCGTGTTCGATGGATTCGAAAGGGGATGCGATCAGGTTCATGGTCAGGCTCTCCAGCAAGGCATTGGATCGGTTGTAGCGATGCGCCTTGTGTCAGGTAGCCCGCGGTGTACTTCAGTAGGTTCGAGTTACTTGATTTTGAAATCGATCGGCACGCTGACCCAGCCGTCCTGGGCGACATCGCCCTGCTTGGCCGGCACGAAACTCCAGCGCTTCACTGCTGCCAGCGCCGCGTCATCGAGTTGATCGCGGCCACTGCTTTTCTGGATCTGGATCTCACCCGGTTTGCCACTGGCCAACACATGCACCCGCAACAACACTGTGCCTTCCCAACCGCGACGCATCGCCAGCGATGGATACTCCGGTGCCGGGTTCTTCAAGTAAGCGGCGCTGGCCGAGGCCGGCGTCACCGGTTTCGGTGCAGGCGGTGCGGGTGGAGCCGGCGCGGCGACCGGCTGTGGCGGTGCAGGCGGTGCCGGTGGTTGCTCCACCGGTTTCGCCACGGGTTTCGGCACAGGCTTGACCACCGGTTTTGGCTTGGGAACCGGTTTCGGCGGCGGTGGTTTCACGGCCAGTTCATCCTCCACCGGCGGTGGCGGTTCGACCACTGGCTGCGGGATCGGCTCGGGCGGCGGTGGTACCACCACGGGCGGTGCCGGTTGCGAGAACTCGATGGTCATCGGCGGAATCTCCGGCGGCACCACGGGCAGCTGCGGCGGCGGTGCCTGGTTGACCCAGACAATCACCGCACCATGCAGCACCAACGCAAACACCCCCAGCAAGACCACCTCACGACGACTCAACACACGCTTGGGCGTGCTGTGCAGACGCGACAACGCCAGGGGTTCGCGGAAAACCCGACCGATATCGAGCAGTTCGCCACCGGGTAACGGGCGTCGAAACACCTCAAGGGCACTGGTGGCGCTCTGGACATTGCCCATTGAAAGACTCCTGTAATGCTTAATAGAACGCGTACCGCGACCCGGACTAACGCGTCGATCCGGACTGCGTCACCGTCAACGGCGCTGCGGAAAACACTGCGGTGTCCGTGAGCTTCTCGACGTCGACACGATGGGGAAAGATGTTCTTTTCCACGAACAGATCATCGACTTGCTGCAAGGCTTGAACATCTCGCGATTCGAGTGGCAGCAGCGACTCATCGCCCCAACTGCGCAGGCGTTTCGAGACGTCCAGAGGAATGTCGTTGACCTTGGCGAACACCCGGGCGTACTCATCAGGGTTCTGCCGGGCCCACTCGAACGCCTTGGCGAAACGCTGCAACACGTCACTGAGCGCCTTGCGCTTGAGCGGGTCGGTGAGGGCTTCGTCCGAAGCCGTAATAAACGTCAGCCCGGTATTGATGCCCTCGCCGCTGATCAACACCCGCGCGCCCTGCTGCTCGGCAAACGCCTGATAGATACCGAACGTTGCCCAGGCTTCGATCTTGCCGGCATTGAACGCTGCGAGAGCGTCGGTCGGCAGGACGAATCCGATGTTGACGTCTTTCTCATCGACCCCGGCATTGGCCAGCGCACGAATCAACAGGTACTGGGAAATGCTGCCTCGGGCCGAAGACACCACAACGTTTCGACCTTTCAAATCCGCAACGCTATGAATGGCCGAATCGGCGGGCACCAGGATCGCAATCCCCCTCGACTGGCTGCGCCGCACAGCGACGATGCGCAACGGCGTGCCGCCAGTGGCAGCCGCAAGCACCGGCGTATCACCGGCCGGCGCGAGGTCGACGGCGCCGGCGCGCAAGGCTTCGAACAACGGCGCCGCACCCTGGAAGTTCGCCCACTCGACCTTGTAGTCAATGCCTTCCAACGCATTCGCTGCCTCGACCACGGTGCGCAAGCCTTTGGCTTGATCGCCCAGCACCAGCGTCACACCGGACAAATCGGTCTGAATGGAGGATGCCGATTTGTTGTCGACCGTTTCACCGCAACCGCTGAGCAACAGTGCGGCTCCCGAGAGCAAAACAGCTGCAGATTTCCATACCCGTAGCGACATGGTGGACCCTCCCTGGATCAAAAAACTGGAAACGGAATCAGCCATGAGCGAAACGCCGGACCGAGGTGTTGGCTGGCCGGCGCTCAGCGACGGCCGTGGTTTCCACTTCAACCCCCAGCAAACCCAACAGCCGCGCGCGGATGGCTTGAAAACCGTCCTGGCCGGTGTCTCGGGCCCGAGGCAGGTCGATGGTCAATTGGTCGGCGATCTTGCCATTGGCGAGTACGATGACCCGGTCAGCCAGCAGGATGGCTTCATCCACGTCATGGGTGACCAGCAGCACCGCTGGCGTGTGTTTACGCCACAACTCGATGATCAGCCGATGCATGCGAATCCGGGTCAATGCATCAAGTGCGGCGAACGGTTCATCCAGCAGCAACAGCTTGGGCTCGCGAACCAAACCACGGGCCAGGGCCACGCGTTGTGCTTCACCGCCGGAGAGCGTGGCCGGATAGGCTTCGAGCCGGTGAGCCAATCCCACTTCGGTCAGCGCCTGCACTGCGCGAGCCTTGGCATCCGGGATGTGCAGGCCAAGAATCACGTTCTTCCAGGCGCGCTTCCAGGGCATCAGGCGCGGTTCCTGAAACACCGCCGCCCTCGCCTTCGGCACCAGCAATTGACCACTGTCGATACTGTCGAGCCCGGCAAGGCTGCGCAGCAACGTGGTCTTGCCCGAACCACTGGCCCCCAGCAACGCGACGAATTCGCCGGGGGCGATGTCCAGATCCAGGCCATCGATGACCCGTTGCTGGCCGAACTGGCGCACCACATTGCGCAGTTGTACCGGTGCTGCCGAATGTAGTGCTTTGGACGCGTCCAGAAGATCGATGCTCGACATATCAATTCCTCACAAAAGTTGGGCGCCAGGCCAGGGCGAAACGCTCCAGCGTACGGATCAGTCCGTCGATCAACAGACCGAGGACGCTGTAAATCAGCAGGCAAATGACGATCACGTCGGTGCGCATGAAGTCCCGCGCATCACTGGCCAGGAAGCCGATACCGGCGGTGGTGTTGATTTGCTCGACGAACACCAGCGCCAACCAGGAAATCCCCAGGGAGTAGCGCAGGCCGACAAAGAATGAGGGCAAGGAACCCGGCAGAATCACGTGCCAGATCAACTCGCGGCGACTCAGGCCCAAGGTGTTAGCGGCCTCGATCAGCTTGGGGTCGATGTTGCGAATACCGGCGAAGAGGTTCAGGTACACCGGAAAAGTCGTGCCGGTGACGATCAGCGCGATCTTGGTGAATTCGCCGATACCGAACCAGAGAATGAACAGTGGCACCAACGCCAGCGAAGGAATGGTGCGCAGCATTTGCAGCGGTGAATCGAGTATCACCTCTCCGCGCTTGGACAACCCGCTGATCAGCGCCGCGACCACACCAATGCTGACGCCGATGCTTAAACCCACCAATGCCCGTTGCAGTGACACCAGCAAGTGCTTACCCAGTTCGCCGGACGCAATCATCGCCCAGAGCGTGCCGCCGATCTGCGAGGGTGCGGCGATGACGCGTTGTGGGATCAGCCCTGCTTGCGAGGCTAATTCCCATAACAGCAACAGTGCGATCGGGCTGAGCAAACGCAGCAGCACTTCAGGTGTCCGCCAGTTGCGCAACCAATGGGGCAGCAACTTCGACGCGCCCTGCAACTCACCGGTGTGGCGAGCAGCCTTGGTGACGGAAAACGAGCTGCTGGCGCTCGATGTATCGAAGGTCTTTTCAGTCATCAGGCTTCCTTCCTCAAAAAGAACATGGCCAGAGGTGCCATGCATCAGCTTCGGTTTTCATGCTATTCGCATAAAAAACCTCAGTGAAATTTTTTTTAGGAATAACCTAATATGATTAAAAATCAGATATCAGGCCAGCCTGATAAATTGTTTGCATAATAAATATGCGCGTTCCTTGTCCGCTGCGGGCTGCATGGAAGTCGCCGCGTAAAATGCGTATAACTCATACAAGACGATCACCTTCATTCCGTATTTTAATAATTAACTTAGAACCAAACGGCATTTCACACGCTCCCACGCTACGCCTATTTTTGATCCCACAGACCGACCCCAATGCCAGGTGGAGGCTTGAATCACGCCTATCCAACGACAAGGAACTCATCATGAGTATTGAATTCATCGGCTACATCGGCGGTCACCATTCTTCGGAAATCCACCCTCGCAGCGGTCCTGTCCTGCAGCCCGACTATGTGGAAACAGTGGCACGCGCCCATGACGAAGCCGGGTTTGACCGGGCGTTGGTGGCTTTCCACTCCAACAGCCCGGACAGCACGCTGATTGCCTCGCACGCCGCCAGCGTGACGAAAAACCTCAAGTTCCTGATTGCCCATCGACCGGGCTTTGCCGCGCCGACTTTGGCCGCACGACAGTTCACCACCCTCGATGTATTCAATGGCGGGCGCACCGCCGTGCACATCATTACCGGCGGCGATGATCGCGAACTGCGTGCCGATGGCAGCTACATCGGCAAGGACGATCGCTATGCGCGTACCGATGAATACCTCAGTGTGTTGCGTCAGGAGTGGACCAGCGAAAAGCCTTTCGACTATGACGGCAAGTATTACCAGGTCGAGGGTGCGCACTCAGCCGTGAAGTCACCTCAACAGCCGCACATTCCGTTGTATTTCGGCGGTTCATCGACGGCGGCCATCGAAGTGGCGGGCAAGCATGCGGACGTGTATGCGCTGTGGGGTGAAACCTACGAACAAGTGCGCGACGTGGTGAAGCAAGTGCGCGCCGAGGCCGCCAAACACGGTCGTAGCATTCGCTTCAGTTTGTCGTTGCGCCCGATTCTGGCGGACACCGAAGACCAGGCCTGGGAACGTGCCGAGCGCATCCTGCAACAGGCCACTGCGCTGGCCGAACAGAACGGATTTGTGCGCCGCGAGCCACCGAACGAAGGCTCCCGCCGCCTGCTCGCCGCTGCCGCCCAAGGCGCACGCCTGGACAAGCGACTGTGGACCGGCATCGCTGGCTTGCTGGGTGCACAAGGCAACTCGACCTCACTGGTTGGCACGCCGGAACAAGTGGCCGAAGCGCTGCTCGACTACTACGACCTGGGCATCACCACCTTCCTTATCCGTGGCTTCGACCCGCTTGAAGACGCCATCGACTACGGCAAACGCCTGATCCCGCTGACCCGCAAACTGGTGGCGGAGCGTGAGCGGCAAGCGGCGGAAAAAGTCGCCTGATCCTAACTTCATAACCACAAAAGATCGCAGCCTGCGGCAGCTCCTACAGAGACATGGACACCCGGGAATTCCCGGGTGCATTCGAAACCTGTAGGAGCTGCCGCAGGCTGCGATCTTTTGATCTGCCTTCAGCTATTCCTTGTAAGACGTATCACTACGCTCCAACTGACGGATCAGCGCATCCCAGTGCCGCGCCACGCCCGGTCCGGTGCCGCTCTTGAACACCTCGGCCTGCTTCTCGACCTTGGCCACCACTTCGGCCGGAGGGAAAATCAATTCGACGTTGCCAGCAGCCTGCGCCGCGATCTGAATGTTGCACGCCCGCTCAAGACCATGCAGCTGTTGAAACGCGTGCTCAACGCTGACGCCCGCGGTGAGCAAGCCGTGATTGCGCAGGATCAACACACTCTTATCCCCCAGATCCGCCACCAGACGCTCGCGCTCGTCCAGATCCAGTGCCACACCCTCGTAACCGTGATAGGCCACCCGCCCGGAAAAACCGATCGAATGCTGGGAAATCGGCAATAACCCATCGCGCTGAGCAGACACCGCAATACCGTCGCGGGTATGGGTATGCAGGACGGCTTGCAGGTCGGGACGTGCCGCGTGAATCGCGCTGTGAATCACATAACCGGCAGGGTTGATGCCCAGGCCAGTCGGGTCATCGACGATGCTGCCATCGATGTCGACCTTGACCAGATTCGAGGCGCTGATTTCATCGAACAACAACCCGAAGGCATTGATCAGGAAATGTTCGTCCGGCCCCGGCACCCGCGCGGAAAAATGCGTGTAGATGTGGTCGGTCCACTTGAACTGGGCCGCCAACCGATAGGCCGCGGCCAGTTTTACACGCACTTCCCATTCTTCGGGCGTGACGCGTTGACGAACATTTTTCGAGACGCTGGACAATGGACTGACGCTACTCATGGCAAAACTTCCTGGATGGCCTTAAGGACTCCAGCAAGCCTATGGGAAGGCAAAAAATAATAAAAAGCACATTTTAATCTAAGCTAATTATTATTTTTTTTCATGATATTCCCAGCCGGGCGTCACGCTGCACTCTTGATCTTTTGCAGCGATCCGGCGACCAGTTTGCCAAAGGCATCCACCGGTCCTTGCAGATTGCCAAGGAAGTGCGGATAGATCAGCCACAGGTCCATCACCGGTTTGAAATCCTTGAGCGGCATCACCGCCAACTGGTCGAAATGGGCGCTGCGCTCCAGCAACGGACGCGGCACCAATCCCAGTCCCAGGCCATCGGCGACCAGCCCCAGTTGCAGTTCGGTGCCGAAGGTTTCCAGGTTCACTCTCAGGGCCAGGCCCTGGTCCGACAAGGTTCGTTGCAACCCCGCGCGGAAGCCGCAGCCATCGGGGTTGAGAATCCAGCCATGCTGATAAATGTCAGCAAGCTTGCACGGACGCTTGGGCAATTGGGATTTGGCACATACCACCACCAGCTCCATCTTGCCGATCGACTCGCCGATAATGTTGTCGGGGAAAATCTTGCCGGCCGGGAACAGGGCCGCCGCCGCGTCCAGTTCACCACGCTCGATCTTGCCGACCAATTGACTGCCCCAGCCCGTGGCCACCTGAGCGCGCAGGTCGGGGTACTCGATGCGCAGATGCTTGAGCGCATCGAGTAGCACCACATCGCCAATGGTTTGCGGAACGCCCAGGCGGAGCAGCCCGGTAGGCGGCGCGTCGGTAGCAACCAATTCGCGCAGCGCATCCATTTCCCGCAGGATCACCCGGCACTGTTCATACACCCGCGTCCCGATCAGCGTGGGCTTGAGCGGTTTGGTGTTGCGATCGAACAACTCCACACCCAACGCCTGCTCAAAGTTCTGCACGCGCCGCGTGATGGCCGGCTGAGTCAGTTGCAGCGACTCGGCGGCATGGCTGATGGACTGGCAACGAATCACTTCGACGAAGGCGTCGATATCATCAATTTTCATTTGGCCCGCACATAGAGAACAGTCATTAAGATGTCTGAAAAGCATAGTTCCATTGGCAAGAGAAGGATAGCCCGCCCCACGCCGGGTGATCGATCAATAGTTTCTGGCGCTATGCGATAGGGTTATAAATTCCTTTCAGCTATAACCTAATCATTAAACAATCGCATATTGATATAAAACATTATGCTTAAATCAAAGGGTCAACTTTCACAACGAACGATGGAATCGCCATGACCCAGGCCCGACACCCGGAGAGACTCAGAGCATTCATAGGCGCCTTGGCGGAATTGATCGACAGTAACCCTCGCGAGGGCGATCTGTTGCATCGTGGCGGCAAGCTACTCAGTCAATTGGTCAGCCATGATGACTGGCTGCCCGAAGACTTTGCCCGACCAGACCCCGAGCGCTATCAGCAATACCTGCTGCATGCCGATTCACGGCAGCGGTTCAGTATCGTCAGTTTTGTCTGGGGGCCGGGGCAAAGCACGCCGATCCATGACCATCGGGTCTGGGGGTTGATCGGCATGTTGCGCGGCGCCGAGTACTCGCAAGGTTTCCAGCGCAGCAGCGACGGGAGCCTGATCGCCGACGGTGGCCGGGTACAACTGCGGCCGGGTCAGGTTGAAGCGGTGTCGCCCAAAATCGGTGACATTCACCAGGTCAGCAACGCCTTTGATGATCAGGTCTCGATCAGCATCCATGTCTACGGCGCCAACATCGGGGCGGTGCGCCGCGCGGTGTATCAGCCCGACGGCAGCGAGAAGCTGTTCATCTCCGGCTATTCCAATGCCTTCCTCCCCAACATCTGGGATTTGTCCAAAGAGAGCCAAGCCCTATGAGTACTGCACCCACCCGCACTTACGCCGAAATACGCCAAGCCCTGTTGAACCGTGAAGAACTGGCACTGGTGGATGTGCGCGAAGAAGCGCCCTTCGCCGAATCGCACCCGCTGTTCGCGGCCAACATTCCATTGTCGAAACTTGAGCTTGAGGTGTATTCGCGGATTCCAAGGCGCGATACCCAGGTGACCGTCTACGACAATGGCGAAGGCCTGGCGAGCATCGCCGCTCAGCGTTTGCAAGCGTTGGGCTACCTCAATGTCAGCCTGCTCGACGGCGGGCTGGACGGTTGGCGGCGCGCCGGTGGCGAGTTGTTCATCGACGTCAACGTGCCGAGTAAAGCCTTCGGCGAACTGGTGGAAAGCCAACGACACACGCCGTCACTGGCGGCGGAGGAAGTCCAGGCACTGCTCGACAGCGAAGCCGACGTGGTAGTACTCGATGCCCGGCGTTTCGATGAATACCAGACCATGAGCATTCCCACCGGGATCAGCGTACCGGGGGCCGAACTGGTGTTGCGTGCCCGGGAACTGGCGCCGGACCCAGCCACGCGCATTATCGTCAACTGCGCCGGTCGCACCCGCAGCATCATCGGCACTCAGTCATTGATAAACTCCGGCATCGCCAACCCGGTTTCGGCCTTGCGCAACGGCACCATCGGCTGGACCCTGGCCGGGCAAAAACTTCAGCACGGCCAATCGCGCCGCTTCGCGCCCACCAGCGAAGAGCATCGGCAAATTGCCGCCGGCGATGCCCGTCGCGTCGCCGACAAAGCGCTGGTGGGTCGCGCCACGCTGGCAGACTTGCAGCGCTGGCAGCAGGAGCAGACCCGCAGCACTTATCTGTTCGATGTACGCACCCCCGAAGAATTCGAAGCCGGTCACCTGCCCGCCGCCCGCTCCACACCCGGCGGTCAACTGGTGCAGGAAACCGACCATTTCGCCAGTGTGCGCGGCGCACGTCTGGTGCTGGTCGACGACGATGGCGTGCGGGCCAACATGTCGGCGTCCTGGCTCGCGCAACTGGGCTGGGAAGTGCATGTGCTTGATGACGTGCAGTCAGCGCACTTCAGCGAAAAAGGTGCGTGGCAGGCGCCCGTCCCCGCGCCACGCCAGGCCGAGGAAATCAGCCCCGAGACGTTGGCGCAGTGGTTGAGCCATGACGACATCGCCGTGCTGGATTTCACCAGCAGCGCCAACTACGTCAAACGCCATATCCCCGGTGCGTGGTGGGCCTTGCGCGGGCAACTGCGCGAAGCGTTGGCCAAGGTGCCGCCAGCAGAACGCTACGTGCTGACCTGCGGCAGCAGCCAACTGGCTCGACTGGCGGTGGCAGAGGTCGAGGCGTTGACCGGCAAAGCAGTGTTCCTGCTCAAGGGCGGCACGGCCAGCTGGATCGCCGCGCAACTGCCGCTCGAGGAAGGCGAAGCCCGCCTGGCTTCGCCACGCATCGACCGCTATCGCCGACCTTATGAAGGCACCGACAACCCCCGCGAAGCCATGCAAGCCTACCTGGACTGGGAGTTCGGACTGGTCGACCAACTGGCCCGCGACGGCACCCATGGCTTTTTCGTGATCTAACAGCTTCCCGTAGCAGCTGTCGAGCGTGCGAGGCTGCGTTCAGCTGCGAAGCAGTCGTAAACCCTCAGTGCATGGTGTGACTGATGCCCCGCACTGACTGAAACCTATGACTGCTGCGCAGCCGGACGCAGCCTTCGGCAGCTGCTACGGAAGCAGCGCTACACTAAATGCATTTATTTAATAATCATCATAGAAATAATCAGCTAACTTCATAATTAGCTTATAACCAGAAAGAATTTCACAGCCGGTTCTTATAGAGATAACTTCAATTACGGACCGACCCCTTCTCCAGGCGGAGGCAACACGAAGCGCAACACCCGCCCGGAGTTCTTATGTCACCAAAATCGCTGTTGTTGAGCCTCTTTTGCACCCTTGGCTTCGCTGCATCCAGCCACGCCGCCGATCTGCAACCGTTGCTGGTGGCCAATCAGAAATCCACGATCAAAGTGCTGCTGGAAGTCTCCGGCGAGCTGAAGAACGTGCCTTACGACATCCAGTTCTCCGAGTTTCCGGCTGCCGCTCCCCTCGGCGAAGCGCTGAATGCCGGCGCCGTGGATATCGGCGCGCTGGGCGATGCGCCTTACGTATTCGCCCTCGGCGCCGGTGCGCCGATCAAGGTCGTCAGCATCGTGCATGCCGAAGGTCGCTACACCACCGCCATCCTCGCGCCCAAGGATTCACCGCTGAACACCGCCAGCGACCTGAAAGGCAAAAAGATCGTCACCACCCGCGGTTCCATCGGGCACTTCCTGGCGATCAAAGCCTTGCGCAGTGCCGGCCTGAGCACTCAGGACGTGCAGTTCATCTACCTGCTGCCGAGCGAGTCGCGAATCCTGCTGGACAACGGCAGCGCGGACGCCTGGTCGACGTGGGATCCCTACACCACCATTTCCACCACCCAAAGCCAGGCCAAGGTGCTGGTCAGCGGCGAAAAGCTGCTGACCAATCATTTGTACTTCGCCGCCACCAGCCAGGCCATCGCCAACAAACGCCAGCAACTCGACGATTTCATCGCCCGGGTCGATCGCGCCTACCGCTGGACCAACGCCCACCCCGAGGAATATGCCGCCGCCCAGGCGCGCGTCACCGGCCTGCCGCTGGACGTGCACATCGCCGTGGCCAAAGGCACGCACATGCAACCGGTGGAGATTGACGACCAGGTCATCGGCGGTCTGCAAACCACCGCCGACATCTACCAGCAAGAAGGAATTCTCGGCAAACACATCGACGTCTCCCAAGGCTTCGACAAGAGCTTCAACGCCAAGCGCTCCCCACTCAACCAGGCATCCCGCTAACGCTGCGACGGATAAAGGAGTAACACCATGAGCAAACAACGCCAACTGAAACTCGGTGCAATGGTCCATGGCGTCGGTCACGGATGGGGCGAATGGCGCCACCCGCAGGCCCAGCCCAACGCCAGCGTGAACTTTGGTTTCTACCAGCAGCAGGCTCATCTGGCCGAGGCGGCCAAGTTCGATTTCGTGTTCATCGCCGACAGCCTGCACATCCACGAAAAATCCAGCCCGCACTACCTCAACCGCTTCGAACCGTTGACCATTCTTTCGGCGCTGGCGGCCACTACCCACAACATCGGTCTGGTGGCGACCGTCACGGTCAGCTACACCGAGCCGTTCCAGGTCGCCCGTCAGTTCGCCTCACTGGATCACATCAGCGGTGGTCGCGCCGGCTGGAACGTAGTGACGTCCTGGCTCAGCGGCACCGCCGACAACTTCGGCAAGACCGAACACCCGCCCCACGCCGTGCGCTACCGCATCGCCAAAGAGCATGTGAATGTGGTCAAGGGCCTGTGGGATTCCTGGGAAGACGATGCCTTTGCCTACGACAAGCAAAGCGGCGAGTTCTTTACCCCCGGCAAACTGCATGCCCTGGAACACAAGGGCGAATTTTTCTCGGTGAAAGGCCCGCTCAACATTTCCCGTTCGCAGCAAGGCCAGCCAGTGATTTTCCAGGCCGGTACCTCTGAGGCCGGACGCAATTTCGCCGCGGAAAACTCCGATGCGATTTTCGTCAGCCCCGAAGGTTTCGATGATGCGCGCGCCTACTATCAGGACCTGAAAAAACGCGCTGCCGGTTTCGGGCGCGATCCGCAGAACCTGTCGATCCTGCCGGGCATCCGTCCGATCGTTGGCCGCGATGCAGCCGAAGTGGAAAGCCGCTATCAGCAAGCCGTGGATCTGGTGACGATCGAAGACGCAATCGTCGCCCTCGGCCGCCCGTTCAATGACCACGATTTCAGCCAATACCCACTGGATGCGCCGTTCCCCGAGTTGGGCGACCTGGGGTCGAACAGCCAGAAAGGCGGATCGGACCGGATCAAACAACTGGCCAAGGACGAAGGCTTGACCTTGCGTGAAGTCGCCCTGCGCTTCTCAAGGCCACGTCGCGACTTCGTCGGCACGCCCGAGCAAGTCGCCGACGCGCTTCAAAAATGGTTCGAGGAAGGCGCGGCAGACGGTTTCATCATCAACTCGCTGCTGCCTGACGGTCTGCAATTTTTCACTGAACAGGTGGTGCCGGTTCTGCAGCAACGCGGCCTGTTCCGTGACGAGTACAGCGGCAACACCCTGCGCGACAACTTCGGGCTGCAAGTGCCTGCCAATCGTCATGCGCAAACCAGCCTCAAGGCTCGGGAAAAAAGCGAGGCACTGGCATGAGCGAATCCCTCAATCAATTGCTGGCGGATTTGCATGCACAACGCGTGGCGACCTGGGAGCTGGCGGCTCTGCAGATCAACATAGACCAACGTCAGCGTCTGGTGGATGAAGCCAGGGCCGCAGACTTCGTCAAGGTCGGCGATTCCCTTGAGCCCTTCACATTATTGCCCGTCGAAGGCGGCAGCCTGAGCCGTGACGAGTTGCTGGCCAAGGGGCCGGCGGTGCTGATTTTCTTCCGCTTCGCCGGTTGCCCTGCCTGCAACATCGCCCTGCCCTATTACCAGCGCCAGCTCTATGCACAACTGCACGCACTCGGCGTACCGCTGGTGGCGATCAGCCCGCAAGTGCCGGAACGCTTGATAGAGATCAAGACCCGCCACAACCTTGAACTGCAAGTGGCCAGCGACCCTGACAATCAACTGGGCCGTCGCCTGGGGATTCTCTACAGCTTCGACGAGGCCTCGCGCAAAGCCGCATTGGCCAAGGGCAACAGCATCGGTGAAACCACCGGCACTGGCACCTGGGAGTTGCCGCAACCGACCGTCGTGGTCATCGCCCGGGACGGCACGGTGGCTTTCGCCGAGGTCAGCCCGGACTGGCTGGTGCGCAGCGAAGCCGCCCCGATACTGCACGCGGTCGAACAACTGCTCGGACAAACACCCGTGCAAATCGCCATCTGACAAGAGCCTGACCATGACGAAAAAGATCACACAGGGACAGTTCAGTCGTCGCGGCTTTCTCACGGCCAGCTCGATCGCCGTTGGCGCGTTGGGGCTGTCCTCACTGGGACTGAATTCCCGTGCATTCGCCAAAGCGAACAGCCTGTCGGACCTGACCCTGGGCGTCGCCACCTATCGCGGCCAGGACTCGTACTTCACCGAAGACGCCGGCACCGCCAATACCCCTTACAAAGTTGAATACGCGGAATTCGCCGGCGGCAACCTGATCGTCGAAGCGTTGGCCTCGGGCAGTCTGGACGTGGGCGGGATGAGCGAGATCCCGCCGATCTTCTCGATCCAGAGTCACCGCCAACCGAAGCTGGTCGCGGTGCTGCAAGGCGACGTCAACAATCAGGTGTTCCTGATTCCCAAGGACTCGACCATCGAATCGGTCGGGCAGTTGCGCGGCAAGCGGGTTGGCTACGTGCGCTCCACCACCTCGCACTACTTCCTGATCAAGGCGCTGAAAGAACAGGGCTTGACCATGAAGGACATCACCGCGGTGGCGCTCACGCCTCAGGACGGCTTCAGCGCTTTCCAGAGCGGGCAACTCGATGCCTGGGTGATCTACGGCGTGTTCATTCAGTTGGCGAAGTTCCGCAGTGGCGCTCGTGTACTGAAAACCGCGCTGGGGTATTTGTCCGGCAACTACCTGATCGCCGCGCGCCCCGCCGCACTGGAAGACCCGCTGCGCAAGCAGGCCATTCAAGACTACTTGCAACGACAGGCACGCACGCTGGAGTGGATCAACAACAACCCCGAGCCCTGGGCCGCCAAATCGGCGCAGCTGTTGGGCGTCGACAAAAGCGTGTTCCTCGACATGTACAACAACCGCAGCCAGGCCTCGCGAATCATCGAAGTGAACGATCAGGCCATCGCCTCGCAGCAAGAAGTCGCGGACCTGTTTTTCGACGCGGGGGTGTTGAGCGAGCGGCTCGATGTCAGCCCGTTATGGGACAAAAACTTTCCGTTGCTGCCATTGTGAGTCAGGCCGAACCCTGACCCTGTAGGAGCTGCCGAAGGCTGCGATCTTTTGATGTTGCTTCTAAAAGATCGCAGCCTGCGGCAGCTCCTACAGGGGTTGTGCTGTGCTCACTACCGGCTCTCACCCTTTTTGATCGAGTGAAATCATCATGAGTCTTTCATCCCAACAGCCAGCCGTACTGCGCTCGGTCGAAGTGGCCAACTTCGAGGCGTTGCTTGATCGCATCAGCGAACAGCTGGCCGCCACTGCCCACGTTTATGACGAAAGTGGTGCCTTTCCCCATGACAATTTCAAGCTGCTCCATGAGCACGATCTGGTTGCGCTGACCGTGCCCAAAGCGTTTGGCGGTGGCGGCGCGAACCTGACACAGGCGCGCAAAGCCATCAGTGCAATCGCCAAAGGCGAGCCTTCGACGGCGTTGATCCTGGTGATGCAATACCTGCAACACTCGCGCTTGCAAGACAACCGAAACTGGCCCGAAGCGTTGCGTCTGCAAGTGGCCCGGGACGCCGTCGAGCATGGCGCGCTGATCAACGCCTTGCGGGTCGAGCCCGATCTCGGCACGCCTGCGCGCGGCGGTCTACCGGCGACCGTCGCAAGACGCACTTCCGCAGGCTGGCGGATCAGCGGCCGCAAAATCTATTCCACCGGCAGCCACGGCCTGAGCTGGTTCAGCGTCTGGGCGCGCAGCAGCGATGAAGATCCGCTGGTCGGTGCCTGGCTGGTGCACAAGGACACGCCGGGCATCAGCATCATCGAGGATTGGGACCATCTGGGCATGCGTGCCACGTGCAGCCATGAGGTGGTGTTCGACAACGTGCTGGTGCCGCTGGATCACGCCGTCAGCGTCAGCCGCTGGAGCGCGCCGCAGGCCGAACTCGATGGCGATGGTTTTCTGTGGATGTCGGTGTTGCTGTCATCGGTCTACGACGGTGTCGCCCAGGCTGCCCGCGACTGGCTGGTGCAATGGCTGGAAACCCGCGCGCCGTCCAACCTCGGCGCTGCGTTGTCGACCCTGCCGCGCTTTCAGGAAACCGTCGGCCACATCGACACCTTGTTATTCGCCAACCATAGCCTGCTCGACGCCGCCGCCGAGGGCCACACCCCGGCCAGCAACGCGGCGCAACTGAAATACCTGGTGACCGGCAACGCGATTCGCGCCGTCGAGCTGGCCATCGAGGCCTCCGGCAATCCGGGGCTGTCACGTAACAACCCGCTGCAACGGCATTACCGCGACGTGCTGTGCAGCCGCGTCCACACCCCGCAAAACGACGCCATCCTGCAAGGCGTCGGCAAAGCCGTATTCGCCCAGCGCCAGATCAAGGAACGCCCATGAGCCAGTTCGTCATCGCCAGCCAACTGGATGAAGACTTCAACGAAGTGATCCGCCAGCGCCTAAGTCAAACCCATCCCGAGGCCCGCGTCATTGGCGTGCCGGCCGGTGTGCCGAGCGACCTGCCGGCGGAAGTCAGCATCCTGCTCGCGCGGCCAATCAATGTGCGTGGCTATCAGGCACCGGACACACCACCACCGGGCTGGCCCTATGGGCTGCAATGGATTCAGGTGGTGTCGTCAGGCATCGACTTCTACCCGCAATGGCTGTTCAACGGCCCGCCAGTGAGCACTTCGCGGGGCAGCGCCGCGGAAAACATCGCCGAGTTCGCCCTGGCCGCGATCTTCGCCGCGGCCAAGCACCTGCCGGACATTTGGGTGCATGACGCGCAATGGAATTTCACCGCGCTGACGCCGCTCAAGGGCACCACGCTGGGGATTCTCGGTTTTGGTGCGATTGGCCGCAGCCTGGCGACCAAGGCCCGCGCCCTCGGCATCAATGTGCTGGCGCTGCGTCAGAGTCAGACGCCGTTCGAGGTTGAAGGCGTCGAAGCGGTGCGGGACATCCATGAGCTGTTTGCGCGCTCCGATCATCTGGTACTGGCCGCGCCGTTGACCGACGCGACCCGGCATATCGTCGACAGCACCGTACTCGCCAGCGCCAAACCGGGCCTGCACCTGATCAACATCGCCCGTGGCGGCCTGCTCGACCATGGAGCGTTGCTGGAAGCGCTGGACAGCGGACGCATCGGCCTGGCTTCGCTGGACGTCACCGAACCCGAACCCTTGCCGGACGGTCATCCGCTCTACGCCCATCCGCGAGTGCGCTTGTCACCCCACACCTCGGCGATTTCCAGCAACAGCCGCCACGAGATCGCCGACAGTTTCCTGGCCAATCTTGAACGTTTCCTGAATGGTCTGGCGCTGGAGAATCAGGCGAACGTGCAACGCGGGTATTGATCCTCACCCCACCCACCCATACACAACCCCTGTGGGAGCTAGCCTGCTAGCGATGAGGCCTTCAGTTTCAACATTTATGTTGGCTGACAGACCGCAATCGCCAGCAGGCTGGCTCCCACATTGGTTATGCGTACCCGCAAAAAATAACATCAGCTTTGCGCATTTAAATTATTAACTTAATGCCTACTTTTTATAATTAACTTATAACTAATCGGACTTTTACAGCAGCTACTTATATAAATATTGTTACAACCATCACCGACCCCTGACCAGGTGGAGGCCCACGGAACGACAGATTTTTCCGGCCGACACCACTCCACGGTCAACCGCAACACCCAAACCAGAAACCGGCCAAGCCACCGCCGCCACGGTCCTCAAACCCTGGCCCCGGCAACGCTTTGCCGAAAAAAAACCAACAACGCCAACGCCACATCCGGGGTTCACCATGCACAACACTTTCCGTTCAAACCGTCTGACGCTGGCCGTGTCGCTGGCAATATTCGGCTTGTCGGCTCACGCCGAAGAAAACACCAAGGATGGTGCCCTCCCCGTCGTCACCGTCACCGCCGAACACTACAGCGAAGACCTGCAAAAGACCCCGCTGGCGATTTCCGCGTTCGACGAAAAAGCCCTCGAAGACAAGCAGATCAAAAGCATCCGCGACCTCTCCGGGCAGGTGCCGAACCTGACCCTCAGCCGCCAGTCGATCTCCTACAGCGCGCAGACCTACGGGATTCGTGGCATCGGTGAAACCGACCCGATCCAGGAGTCGGCCGTCGCGGTCTACGCCGATGACCTGTACATCCCGCGGGCCATTTCCTCGATGCTCGACTTCAACGACGTCGAGCGCGTCGAAGTGCTGCGCGGCCCACAGGGCACGCTGTATGGACGCAACAGCAGCGCCGGTGCGATCCGCGTGATCACCCGCGATCCGACCCAGGAAACCCGTGGTTTCTTTGAACTCGGTGCCGGCGACTACAACGCGCAGAACGGCCGTTTGCTGATCAGCGGCCCGCTGGTGGACAACGCGCTGTTCGGCAGTTTCTCGGCGATTCGCCTGACCCGTGACGGCACCGTCTCCGACCCGACACGTCACTCGGATGTGAACAACATCGACATCCAGTCCTATCGCGGCAAGCTGCGCTACAACCCGGATGATTCGCCCTGGGATGTGCAACTGACCCTGGCCGGCACCTTCGACCGTGGCGATACCACCAGCTACACACCGTTCGACGCCAACGGCCGTTTCGACAAATTCAAAAGCTACAGCAGCCTCAACCCGAAAAACCGTCTCGATCAAGGCAGCTCGGTGCTGCGCGCCATCTATGCCATCGACGATCACCTGAACATCAAGTCGGTGACGGCCTATTCGGCGTTCCATCAGCCTGTGAACTATGACAACTCGGGTCAGGCGGCACTGATCCAGAACAACCTCATTCTCTACAAGCAGGACTACGCCACCCAGGAACTGCAACTCAACGGTGACTACGACGATTTCAGTTTCAGCACCGGCCTGTACCTGTACCGCGAAACCTTCGACGCCGACCGCGACAACCTCACCTACTCCGTCGCACGCAACCGGGTGATCGGCCAGGGCCAGTACAGCACGACCAACACCGAAAGCTACGCGCTGTATGGCCAGGGCAGTTACAAGGTCACGCAAAAGCTGTCGCTGATCGCCGGGCTGCGCTTTACCCGCGAGCACAAGAACTTCGACTACACCAACTACGCCATCACCACCGAGCGGCAGATCACCGGCACCAATTTCAGTGCCGATTCAAGCAAGTCCTGGCAATCCACCAGCCCGAAAATCGGCTTCGAATACGCCTGGACCCCGCACCTGAATCAGTACGCCTACGTCGCCAAGGGCTTCAAGGCCGGTGGCTACGACAACCGCGCGCCAACCCAGGCGGCGGCCGAACAGGCCTTCTCGCCGGAAGACGTGACCACCTGGGAAACCGGCTTCAAGGGTGACTTCTTCGACCGTCGCCTGCGTGCCAACCTGGCGCTGTTCTACAACGACTACGACGACCTGCAAACCAACGCCTATGACCCTGCGCTGGGTGTCAGCCTGCGGACCAACGTCGGCCAGGCGCACACCTACGGCGTCGAGCTGGAAACCCTGACCGCACTGACCCGCGACCTGCAACTGACCGCCAACATCGGCTACCTGCAAAGCCAGTACGACGACTTCGAAAACGCCAGCGGCGCCGGCGTCGATGCCAACGGCAAGCAGTTGGTGTTCTCGCCGAAATGGAACGCCAGTGTCGGCCTCAACTACACGATTCCGGCCGGGTTGCCCGGCGACTGGTTGGTCGGCACGGACGCGCAGTTCCAGACCAAGTCCTACGCCAACGCGCTGAACGACGACATCCAGGAAATCCCCAAGCAAACCTTCTGGAACGCCAACACCCGCTACATCTCCGGCGACGGCCACTGGACCACCACGCTGTCGGTGAAAAACCTGCTCGATCGCGCCTACCCGCAATCGGTCGGCTACGTGCCGTCCAGCGGCGCCCGCTATTACTCGATCAACGACCCGCGAACCCTCTTGTTATCCGTGCGCTACGACCTCTGATTCCCAAATCCCCCCTGTAGGAGCTGCCGCAGGCTGCGATCTTTTGATGTTGCCTTTCAAGATCAAGATCAAAAGATCGCAGCCTGCGGCAGCTCCTACAGGGAATTTTCAAAGCAAGATCCAAGGAGCATCACTATGGCTTTCACTCGCAGGGAACTGATTTCCCGCATTGCCGCCGTCGGTGGCTATTCCGCCGCTGTCAGCGCCCTCGGTGCGTTGGGGCTGACGCCTCAGGCCGTGGCATCGACCTTCAATCCGCTGCAACTGGGCAGCAGTGGCAAAGGCAAACAGGTGGTGATCGTCGGCGCCGGCATTTCCGGACTGGTCAGCGCCTATGAACTGCGCAAGGCGGGTTTTACCGTGACCATTCTCGAGGCCCGTGAACGGGTGGGCGGACGCAACTGGACGTTGCGTCGGGGCAGCAAAATCGATTTCGACGATGGCGTCAGCCAGACCGTCGACTTCGATGACGGGCAGTTTTTCAACGCCGGTCCCGCACGCATCCCCAGCCACCATCAGACCATCCTCGGCTACTGCCGCGAACTGGGCGTGGAGCTGCAAGTGCTGGTCAACAGCAGCCGCAACGCACTGGCCTTGCCGGACCCGAAAAAACCGGCGTTCCAGTTGCGCCAGGCGGTCAACGATACCCGTGGGCAACTGTCCGAGCTGCTGGCGCGGACCGTCAGCCGCAAAGCCCTGGACCAGGATTTGACCGCCGACGACCGTCAGGCGCTGTTGAATTTCCTCAAGGTCTATGGCGATCTCAACGCCGATTTCAAATACAAGGGCTCGGTGCGTTCGGGCTACACACGGGTGCCCGGTGCCGGCGATCAGACCGGCCTCACTCGCGCGCCGCTGGAACTGCAAACCCTGCTCAACCCGAAACTCTGGGGCGCGCTGGTGTTCGATGAAATTCCGGAATTTTCCTCGACCATGTTCCAACCGGTCGGCGGCATGGACCGAATTCCCTACGCGTTCTATGACAAGGTCAAGGACGCGGTGCGCTTCAATGCCGAAGTGAGTGATATCCAGACCTCCGAGCAAGGCAGCCGCATCTCCTACCGTGATCGCAAGACCGGTGCCACGCAAACCCTGAACGCCGATTACGCCATCGTCACGGTACCGCTGCCGTTGCTGGCCAAGCTGCCGAGCAACTTCAGCCAGCCGTTCAAGCAAGCGATCCTCACCGCGCAAAGCGATCAGGCGAACAAGGTGGCCTGGCAGTCGCCACGGTTCTGGGAAACCGACTTCAACATCTACGGCGGCCTGTCTTACCTCGACCATGAAGTCAAAGGCCTGTGGTACCCCAGCGATCGCCTCAACAGTGCCCAGGGCATTCTGGTCGCCGCCTACAACACCAGCGAATCGGCCCAGGCTTTCAGCAAGAAATCCCTCGCCGAACAGTTCGCCTCATCCCGCCAAGCCGTGGAACTGCTGCACCCCGGACACAGCACCAAGCTGCAAAAACCGGTGGCCATCAACTGGGCCAAAGTGCCGTTCAGCAAGGGCCCGTGGATCGTCAACGACGAAGTCGGCGAAAGCGCCTACCAGATTCTCAATGAACCACAGGGCCGCACCTATCTGGCCAGCGATGCCCTGGCCCATGGCGGCGTCGGCATCTGGCAGAACAGCGCCGCCGACTCGGCACGGCGCATCGTTTCGCTGATCGGCCGGCATGCCGAACGCAACCAACCGGGCGTAGCCGCCTGACTCACCCAATAAAAGGACTGAACGATGAAAACCATCACTTTGCTGACAGGACTGCTCATGACCGCCACCGCACTCGCCAGCCATGCCGACGAGATCAAACGCATCGCCCTGCCCAACTCGAATTTCCCGATCTCACTGGCGGTGTCGGTGCCGGCGCAAACCGATTTGTTGTTCGTCAGTGGCCTGCTGGCCGACCTGCACGACCCGAAAGCCGCGAAAGACTCTTTTGCCGCGTACGGCGACACCGCGACCCAGACCACTTCGATCCTTAACAAGCTCAAGGGCGTATTGGAAGGCCAGGGTCTGGGGCTCGGCGATGTGGTGCAACTGCGGGTGTACCTGGTGGGTGATCCGGCCAAGGGCGGCAAGCTCGACTTCGCCGGATTGCAGGAAGGCTACACGCCGTTCTTCGGCAGTGCCGCGCAACCGAACAAACCTTCACGCACCGCCATTCAGGTGGTGGCCCTGCCGCTGCCCGGCGGCCTGGTCGAAATCGAAGCCGTCGCCGCTCGCAAGAAGTGACACGGAATTCACCCGCCATTCAGGAGCTTCACGTTCATGCTCAACTGCCCAGCGCGCCGAACGGCGCCTTCCTATCGTCCTTTATTAGTACCGTTGTCTATTGCCTGCGGCCTCGCCTCGTTCAGCATCGAGGCCGCCGAAACCAGTTCGCCAACCCTCAATACCGTGGTCGTCACCGGTAACCGCGGCGCCGAACAACGCACCGTCACCACCAGCCCGACGCCGATTGATGTGGTGACCGGCGAACAATTGCGCTCAGTGGGCAAACCGAGCCTGCTGGAGGCGCTGAGTAAATTTATTCCGTCATTCAACCTGCCTGACCGTGCGGGTTGGGATGCCAGCGGTGTCGTGCGTTCGGCCACCCTGCGTGGCCTGACCGCGTCCCACGTGTTGGTTCTGGTCAACGGCAAGCGTCGGCATACCAGTGCGACATTGAACATCAACGGCATCAACAGCGGCGCGGCACCCAGCGACCTCGACTTGATTCCGGTGGCGTCCATCGATCATATCGAGGTGCTGCGCGATGGCGCGGCGGCCCAATACGGATCGGATGCGATTTCCGGGGTGATCAACATCATCCTCAAGCAGACCACGGGCGGCAGTTCCGACACCACGCTGGGGCAGAACTACGACGGCAAGCGCGGCACCGGAACGGAAGCGCTCAACTATGGTTTTGAAGTCGGCGAGGCCGGCGTGCTCAACGTCTCGCTCGACACCCGTTATCAGGAGCGCGACAACAAGGCCGGCAGCAACGGCTACAGCTCGCATTACTATCCACTGGCGGACGGTTCGCCCGATCCGCGCGAGGCCACGGCCAGCCACCACACCTATAAAGGCTACGGCTTGCCGCGCAGCCAGTTGGCGGATGTCGCCTACAACCTCGACCTGCCACTGAGCGATGCGGTCACGCTCTACTCGTTCTCGACCCTGGCCACCCGTGAAAACAACGACGGCCAGAACTTCCGCCTGCCCAGCGGGCGCAACACCATTACCACCGGCCCCAACGGTTTTCCCGACGGCTACAGCCCTTACTGGCTGATCAACGAGACCGACTTCCAGTCAGCCTTCGGCGCCAGGGGCGACGATATCGGCATCGGCGGTTGGGCCTGGGACCTGAGCAGCACCTACGGACGCAACTACGCCAAGCAGCGCACCTACGACAACCAGAACCCGTCTCTGGGGGAAAACACGCCGAACAAATTCACCTCCGGCGTCTACATCGCCGATCAATGGACCAGCAACTTCGACCTGAAGAACAGCTACGACATCGGCCTGGCCAAGCCACTGGATGTCGCCTTCGGTTTCGAGCATCGACGTGACGGCTACGAGACGCGCGCCGGCTCCGAAGCCTCTTACATTGACGGCGGCTACGTGTTCCCCGTCGGCCATCCCCGCGCCGGACAACGCCCCGATCCGGGTGCGCAGGTCACCAACGGCATCACCCCTGACGACGAGCAAAAAGTCAGCCGCAACAACGTCGCCACTTACATCGACCTGGGCTTCTACCCCGTCGAGCAGTGGTATCTGGGCGTCGCTGCACGCTACGAGCATTACAACGAAGGCGTGGGCAGTACACGCAGCGGCAAACTCAGCACCCGCTACGAATTCAACCCGGTGTTTTCGGTGCGCGGCACCATCAGCAACGGCTTTCGCGCGCCCTCGCTGGCCAACGAAGTCTTCACCGCACGGTCGACCGGTTTCGACACCATCAACGGCGTCTACCAGTCCTACAACTACGTGATTCTGCCGGTGGACTCCGTCGGCGCCCAGGCGTTGGGTGCCGAAGCGCTGAAACCCGAGCGCTCGACCAACTTCAGCCTCGGCTTCGCCCTGACCCCGAGTGAAGACCTGAGCCTGACCGTGGACGGCTACGTGATCAACCTGCGTGATCGCCTGGTTCTGAGCGAGCGCTTCCAGGGCCCGGGCGTCGCCGCCCTGCTCGACAGCATCGGCGTGCCGGCCACCGCCGGGGCGCAGTTCTTCAGCAATGGCGCCAGCACGCGCACTTCGGGCGTCGATGTGGTGGGTAACTACCGACAGAACCTGAACAGCTTCGGCTCTGTGCGATGGACTGCGGCGCTGAACTACAACCACACGCAAATCCTCAGCGTCAACGACACCCCGTCGCAACTCACGGCGCTGAACAGCAGCTATCAATTGCTCGGTCGCCAGGCCCGTGCGCTGATCACCAAAACCTCCCCCAGCAGCAAGGCGATTTTCTCCGCCGACTGGGCGATCCAAGACTTCGACGTCAACCTGCGCCTGACCCGTTATGGCACCTACACCGAGGTCAACAGCTCCGCCGATCCGAGCCTGGACCGCGAGTATTCGGCCAAATGGATTACTGACCTCGACGTGGCCTACGCCCTGACCAAGCAACTGACCGTCGCCGTCGGCGCACAGAACCTGTTCGACAAATACCCCGATCACATCGGCGTGCCCAACTCTTCGTTCGGCGATAACTGGGGCAGTTACTCGCCCTTCGGTTTCACCGGGGGTTACTACTACACCCGCTTGCAGTACGCGTTCTGATGCCCTTGCGGAAGTCACTAAGCTAATGCTTAAAGATTATTTATAAATTGGTTTTTAGAACCATATGCTTGATTGCAGATAGCCCTTCTTTCTTGCCGAACAGTGAGCGTGCCATGTCGAACCCCCACAATAATGCTCAAGCTAAATTCCGCCGTCCGCTGCTGACCGGCCTGGTCGTGGCCTTGGCCCTGTCCTTCGCATTGCCGTCCCAGGCCCGGGAAACGCTGAGGATTGGCTACCAGAAGTCGTCGACCCTCATCACCCTGCTGAAGACCCAAGGCACCCTGGATAAAACCCTCGCGCAACAGAACATCGACGTGAGCTGGCATGAGTTTCCAAGCGGCCTGCCACTGCTGGAGGCGCTGAATGTTGGCAACGTCGACATCAGCGCCGACGTGGCGGACACCGTGCCGATCTTCGCCCAGGCCGCGCAGGCCAAGTTGACCTACTTTGCCCAGGAGGCGCCCTCGCCTTTGGCCCAGGCCATCGTCGTGCACAAGGACTCGTCCCTGCGTCAATTGGCGGATCTGAAAGGCAAGAAAGTGGCTGTCACCAAAGCCGCCGGCAGCCACTATTTGCTGATCGCCGCCCTGACCAAAGCCGGCCTGGCGTTCTCGGATATCCAGCCTGCCTACCTGTCGCCCGCCGACGGCCGCGCCGCCTTCGAGAACAACAAGGTCGATGCCTGGGTCACCTGGGAACCCTTCCTCACCAGCGCCCAACAGCAACTGCCGACCCGCACCCTGGCGGACGGCGCAGGCCTGGCCAGTTACAAACGCTACTACCTGACCAGCACCAGCTACGCAAAAGCGCACCCGCAAGTCCTCAAGACGGTCTACGACCAACTGGAGAAAACCGGCAAGTGGGTAAAAACCAATCCGCGCGACGCGGCTCAGGTGTTGAGTCCGCTGTGGGGCAACCTTGGCCTGGACACGGTCGAGACCGCCAACAGCCATCGCAGCTATCAGGTACAGCCGGTGAAGAGCGACGAGTTGGGCGAACAACAGAAAATTGCCGATGCGTTTTTTGCCGCGGGCTTGCTGCGCAAGGCAGTGGATGCGAAGGATGTCGGGATCTGGCGGCCGTGAGGCGCGAGTGATTTCGATGCGCTGCGATTTGAAAAGAGCCCGGCTGAATGCCGGGCTTTTTCCATGCGGATCGATGCCTGAGAAACCATCACTCCGCTCTTCACATTCATTGCAACCAATCGTCATGCGTGCCGGTCGACATCGGATAGCCAGGTAATAAGTGCAGGCAGCATGGAGATCGTCAAATGATCGGAGTCATTGTCCCGGTACACAATGAAGAGCGGCTGTTGAACAGATGCATCGAGTCACTGCTGGAGGCGGCTTTTCACCAGGACCTGGGCAATGAAGAGGTAAAAATCCTGATCGTTCTCGACGACTGCACGGACACTTCGTTGCACATCGCCCAATCCTACGGCGTGATGACGTTGACCTGCACGCATCGTAACGTCGGAAAAGCCCGGGCGCACGGAGCCGAGCACCTGTTGGGAGCGGACGCTCGCTGGCTGGCGTTCACCGATGCCGACACCGTCGTACCGGATGCGTGGCTGGCCGACCAAATCAGGTTCAACGTGGATGCTGTTTGCGGTCTGGTTGAAGTCAGCGACTGGTCTGAACATCCACAGAGAGTGCGTGAGCGCTACCACGCCAGTTACCACACCGTTGACGGACACCGGCATATCCATGGCGCAAATCTTGGCGTCTCCTCAGCGGCTTATCGCAAGGCTGGAGGCTTTCAGTCCCTGCCTGCTCACGAAGACGTGCAACTGGTGGCCGATCTGGAGCGTAGCGGCGCAAGCATCATGTGGACAGCGAGCAATCGGGTGACGACCAGCGCGCGCAAAAACTGCCGTTGCCGGGAAGGGTTTGGCGATTACCTGAAGTCGTTGGCGCTGTAGCTAGTCGCAGGTCTCGGCAAGGTCAATCGAATGCGGCGTGCGGCTCCAGTATTCGAGGACAAAATCTGCTTCTTCATGACGGACCAGACGATGCAGGCGCAGGCGCTCCGCAAGTGCCGAATGAACGTCGCGGCCATCCTGTGAACACCCGTCAATCGGGTGCAACCAATGACAAGCCAGCACGCCACCCTCCGGGCTCAGGCTGAGCAATGTTTTTTCGATCACCTGATGCCACGCCTTGGCATCAAGAAAGTACCCGACTTCGCTCAATACGATCAGATCAAACAGGCCGTGGGGCCAGTCTTCTGGAATGCTCGCCTGCTCGACGCGAACGTGGGGGAGTTGACTCAATCGATGTTGTGAAAGCGTCACGGCCTTGTCATTGAGGTCCTGACACAGCATCGACTCACAGCGCTCGGCCAGCATCGCACTCAGCTCACCGTTGGCGCAGGCGGGTTCGAAAACGCGCTGATAACGCTGGCGTGGCAGCGTTGCCAACATCAGGTCACGTTTGCGTTTTTCATACCAGCGCGTACGGAAAGACCAAGGGTCGTCACTGGCGTTGAACAGTTGTTGGAAGTAATCAGGCGACATGCTCATAGAAACACCAGTTCAAAGGGCTGCAACAGTCGTTCGATAGTTTGTTGATCAAGCACTGCCGGGGTTTGGCCATCTGTAGTGACCTGAGAGACATGGGCGTTGATAGCGCGGCGCTTTTTCGCCATTACCGGCGCATCGAGCATCAACTTGCGTGCTCGCGCCCAGGGAATTCTTGAGTCGTTTGGTCGCGCCCAGTGCCATGCCCAGATCGGCACTTCGATCAAACAGGCGTTGCGCTGTGACGCCGCAAAGGCCGCCGCCCTGCCGGTCGCTTCGTGATCGCAATGTCCATCGAGTCGCCAGGTCGAAATCAACCGATCTCCCGGGCGTATGACTTCCAATAGTCGCTCGACCAACTGGTCTTCCTGCCCGGCTACAGCGCTATCCGGGAAACCCAATCGTTGCCAGCCCAAAGCATTGGCATCGAGCCCCAAGCAGTCGACGGCGCGCAAGCTTTCCAGTGGACGCTGTTGACGAAGTCGTGACGGTGTCCACTCCTGCGAACATGGATGACTGGCTTCGCCATCGGTGACCGCAAGCATCAATACGTCGGCCTCCCGGTCCCTCATCCCGGCCAGGATGCCTGCGCAGCCGAGGACTTCATCGTCAGGGTGAGGGGCGATCACAATCAGGCGATGGCCCGTGGGGATCAATTGCTGGTGGGTTATGGTCGGCACACACGCCAGCGAGTGGCTGGTCTGCCATTCAGCCAGCGTCGTACCCGCGCCACGGATGAGATTTTCCGCTTCAGCGCACTTCACAATATCCACCCATCAACGGGTTGCGCTGCGATCAGTTCGCCGAGCGCCGCAAGATCTTTCTCCGCATGACTTTGCCGGATGAACACCGGCAGATCGGCGCCGAGCCGGGCGAAGTGAGCGTTACGACAAAATGGCGTGGCACCGAGTGCGCGCCCCACATGCTCAAGCACGCTGTTGACCGTTGTTTCCACTTGGGCACGTAATCGCCGCACAGGTATCTCAGCCGACCGCCGAGGGTTGGCATCGATCCACGTTGCGGTTTCCCTCAAGGACGCCGAGGCCGCGCACAACGCTGCATCGACAGCGCCAAGGTGAGCGGCGGCATGCGCATCGTGATGGGGCTGACCACAGTGTTCGCGAAGATAACCGGCAAGCGCACAGGCCGCGCCGTACCAACAGGCCGCGATGCCCCCGCCGCCCTGCCAAAAACCGGGTCGACCCACATACTGACCGGGTAATCCCACACATCGACCCAACGCACCTTCGAACGCGACATCAACGCTGGCCGTACTGCCCATGCCAACTGCCTGCCAACTTTCACCCACAGTGCTGATGCCCGACTGACGCAAATCCACCGCGACCAGTTGTGGACGATGTTGCTCATCCCAGGTGGTCAACAGTGCCCGATCTAGCATGGGCGCACCGGAACACCAGGCTTTGCGCCCCTGCAAGTACACCTGATCTGCCTGGCGATCAACGATGTTGACCCGGGCAAAATGCGGTTCGGCAGCCCAAGTGCCCCAAGCACCGGTGGCGATGGGTGTATCGGGTTCAAGCTCCGTCATGATCGCCAGCGCATCGGTATGGCCTTCGAACAACTTGACCAAGGCCAGATCGCTCGCGGCGACAGCGGCCAACATCCGCCATCGTTCCAGCGTTTGACCTTGTCCAGGCATAGGCAGGACTGTTGATCCGCAGTCGATGAGTTCCTGCATCATCTGTTGTAGCGCACTGTCCGGCGCGGGAGTCGCGGGCCGAGAAGCAAACGCGTCCAGCAGATTTTCAAAGATGGCGGAGCTGCTCATGGCCCATTCTCCGGTTCTGAACTTGCTATGGGGTGTTCTTGATGTTCAGAGGCAAGTGACACGTCGACAGTTCCAACGCATTGCGCAGCGCTGCACCGCTCGCCGTGTTGTCGAAAATGCACCAGACGGTCACGCCCTCGGCAGCTGCAAGCCGCAGTTGATTCGCAAGGTTCTGCAAATAGGGTTGGTCATAGGCGCTGTAGTAAATGCGCGGCGAACCATGCAGTCGCCAATACTGCACTTCAGGTGCTCCGGCCGGTAATGAGTCGGTGCTGATGCGTGACGGATCGACTGCCGCCTGGGTAATCCGATACTCCATCAGCAAAGAGGCGGCACCCACCCAGGATTCGTGCCGGGGCTCCAGAATGACCGCCCCGGAATATTGCGCCTTCAGCACCCTGAAGAAGCTTTCTGCAACCAATTCGTCAAATACCAGCGACGGTGGTAGCTGTACCAGCAAGCCACCCAAACGCTCACCCAATCCGCAGCATTGACCAAGGAATTCGTCCAGTGGCTGTTCACAGTTCACTAAACGCAGTTCGTGGGTGATGTGCTTGGGTACTTTTACGCAAAACCGAAACATTTGCGGCACCGACTCGGCCCAGCGGGCGTAAGTCTGATAACGGTGCGGTCGATAGAATGAGCTGTTGATTTCAACGCCGTTCAATTGTGAGCCGTAGCGCTGCAGATGCGTGCCTTCAACAGGAAACAACGCTGCCTGTTCACGCCCCACGCTCCAGCCTGCGCAGCCAATGTAAACCGACAGATGGCTCACCGATCAGCCTCTTTTTTTTGCGTGGCAGCATAGCGCCATGCTAGCAAGCCCCGAAAAGAACTCGGGGCTTGATGAGGCTCACGCGGCATCAGGATTTACGGCCTCCGCCGCCGCTGTGTTCACCTCCCTTGCGTCCGGCTTCAGAGGCTTTATTCGGGTCATCGGCAAAGTTGCCGCCGCGACCGGTTCTCTGACCACCGCCAGTGGATTGATCAGCGTTGCCTGATTGCCGCCCACCCGATGCCTGTCCACCTTTTTGCCCGGGTTTGTTCATGCCTTCCTTATCGTCAGCAAATTCGCCGCCACGATTGCCTTGCCCACCTCCTGACATACGATCGGCATCGCGCGATTTTTCTCCGCCTGAAGCCTGACCGCCTTTCTTGCCCGCTTCAGAAGCCTTGTCTCGGTCATTGGAAAAATTGCCGGGATTGTTATTTCCTGTATTGGCCATTTTCATTCACCTCTTACATCGTTAGTACGAGCGTTTGCCCGTGTAATTCGGAGGATGCAGAAAATCGAAAGTTTGGAAAAAACAGCAAGCTTGCGACGAGTGGATTCGCATCGTTAGTTCCATTGAAAGCAAAGGCTTTAGACTGGCGGCACGGATTGTCGACACGCGCGATTCAAGCCGTTTATTTCGCTAAAAAACGGTGAATATTTACTAGACTGTCTAGCTCAAAAGAAGGTTTACAAACGCCGAATTTGGGAGATCAATCGATGACCGAGCATATCGTGCACTTTCACTGTCAGATCGACCAGGCAACAACCGAACGCTTCAGGGATTGCTGCCTTGAAGCGATAGATCAAGGCGCTACGTCGTTGCTGCTGAACCTGTCCACATCCGGCGGCAGCACAAACTTCGGCTTTACCCTCTACACCTTTCTGAAGTCGTTGCCTGTGCCACTGTGTGCGATCAATGCCGGGAACATCGAGTCGATGGGCATCATCATGTTTCTGGCAGCAGGGCGGCGCATTACTTCACCCCATTCGCGCTTCCTGATTCACCCGATGAACTGGTATTTCAGCCAGAAATCCGTTGACCACCAACGCCTGCGCGAATACCTGTCGAGCCTCGACAATGACCTCGCACGCTATGTCCAGATTTACTCGCTGGAAACCGCTGATGCGGCGACCAAACTCGATATTTTCCATTGCCTGTCAGCCGAGGAAAAGGTAATCGCCGCGCACGAGTCCCTGGCTTACGGCATCGCTCACGAGATGAAGCAGATGGTCTTTGCCGATGATGTCAAACACTGGAAAGTCAGTGGTGGATGAGCAGTTTTCAAGCCATGTCAGAACGTCTCAGTGATAGTCCTCACCAGCGACTGCACGCAGATACGCTTGGTCTGCTTCCATTCGCAGATCTCGCCATTCAGTCCAGGTCACGATACCCAGCCGATCCATCTCGTCGGACTGACGAAGCAGTTCGTCGTGGTAGGCATCAGGACAATCCATGCGCAACTGTCTGTTTTCCAGAGCGCGATGCCAGGCATCAAGGGCACGCAGTCTCACCTCTTGAGCAGGTGTCAGCAGGTCTTTGAAGGCGTTCATCACATTGGCCCACCCGGATATTTCTTGGTGGAGCAGTCGGTTTCGGAATAGGTTCACAACGTCTGACGAGAAGTCGCCGAATTTCCGCTCGACTATAGAATCGACCGCCCCAAAGGCCTTTCAGTCAGCTCGATGGAACATTGCGTAAAGTCCATGCTCTATCGCAACATGAATCCCACTACACCTGATGGTCGCTATTTCGTCGTCAACGGTCAGTTGTGGCGCTGTTCCAATCCATCGCTGACTGAAGACGTTCGCCAACGCCTCGTAAACGATCTCATGGCTGCACGACGTGAGGTCAAGGCTGCGAAGGCCACGGGCGATTCCGACCAGATAAAACTGGCCAGGATTCAAATACAGGAAGCCAAAGTCGCGCTAGGAGAGCGAGGCCCTGTCTGGTGGGAAGATGGCAGCCCAGACCTCAACAGGCGACAAGTTCTCAACACGCCCTACGCGCAGTGGTACCGCTCGTTGAGTAAGCCCCCGGCTACTGATCTTGCCCGGCAGTGACAGACCAGCACCTTTTTTATGCGAAAAAGCCCTGACTATGCAGGGCTTTTTCGTCTCCGGGAATTGGTGGTCGAGACCTCTTACTCAGTCACCCCCACAATGTGCTCAGGTGCAGGTTCGGCACTGCCGATCGGTGCGTTGAGCAACAGGTAGTAAGCCAGCGCCGAGCACAGCGCGACCACCGCACTGATCATGAACGCAGTGTTGAACGAGCCCGAGTACTGGATGCTGAAACCGGTGACGATCGGCGCGACCGAACCGGCAATGTAGCCGCCGAAGTTCTGGATCGAACCGAACGAGGCAACACGGCGGCTATCGACGATGGTGTTGACGATCATCCAGGCCGTGGCACTGGCCATGTTGATGCTGAACAGCGCCAGGCACAGCAGGATGATGCAACCGGTCAGGCCCGTGACAAACGACAGCGGCAAGGTGAACAGCGCCGCCAGCACCAGGCCGGTGATCACGCCGAACTTGCGACTGGCCAGGATGCTCATGCCACGGCGGACCAACATGTCGCAGAAACGCCCGGCGACGATAGTGCCCACCGCGCCGAAACCATAGGCCAGCGACACCAGCCACGCGGTCTTGTACAGGTTCATGCCGTGCTCGCGTTCGAAGTAACCCGGCAACCAGGTCAGGTGCAGCCACAGCATGTAGATCACACCCATGAAGCCCAGTACCGCGCCCCAGGTGCTGCGGTGTTTGAACAGGTCGAGCCAGCCGGCAAAGTACGAGACCTTCGGTGCCTGCGAATCGACGGCTTGCACCTGAGCTTTTTTCTCGGTCGGCAACGGTTTGCCTTCAGCCGCGAGTTCGGCCAGGTACTGCGCCTTGCTCTTGTAGAAGGTCAGCCAGCACAAGGCCAGGACGATACCGATGGCGCCGGTGATGATGAACATCCCGCGCCAGCCGAAGTTGACCATGAACAGCGTCAGCAACGGCGGCGCCAGGCATGGGCCCAGGCAAGTCGACGACCAGACGATCCCGGTCGGTGTGCCGCGCTCGTTCGCATCGAACCATTCGGACAAGGCTTTGGCCGCCGAAGGAAACATCGGAGCCTCGCCAATCCCCAGCAGCACGCGCAGGCCCATGAAGCCGGCGAAGCTATTGACCATGCCGAACGTCGACTGCGCCACCGACCAGGCCAGCAACGACGCACCCAGTGCAATCTTGCTGCCCAAGCGGTCAATGATCAGGCCCATCGGCAACTGCGCAAACGCGTAGGCGATGGAGAAAGCCGACAACAGGATGCCCATTTGCGAAGGGCTGATCATCATGTCCTTCTGGATCGAGGTGTTGGCAATCGACAGCGCACTACGGTCCAGATAATTGACGATGCCGATCAATAGCAGGAAGACAACCGTGATGCTTTGATACTTCTTCAGTGAGTTCATCTGATGGCCTTTATTATTGTTGTTTCAGCGGTTTCAGCGGTTTCAGCGCCGCGGCGATCCTTATCCCCGGTACCGAAAAATCAGGGCTGGCACGCAACCCTTGTAGGAGCGAGCTTGCTCGCGATGGTCGTGAACGAAAACGCGTAAAGCCAGATAACCAGCGGCGCCTTCAGGTTCTTCGCGAGCAAGCTCGCTCCTACAGTTATTGGCATCAGGGTTGGCGCGCCGTCACCGCTGCCTCAAGCAGACCGCGCCGGTTCAGGCTGTCGATCAGCGAGCGCAGGCCGAAGTCCCATTGCGGCGCCTGGTCGCTGGTGGTCACGCGGTTGCTCAGGCTGCCCAATTGCGGGTTGCTGATCACCACCACATCGCCCAACTTGTGGGTGAAACCGTTACCCGGTTGATCGCGATCCTGCTTGGGGGCGAACAAGGTACCGAGAAACAGCACCAGGCCGTCAGGATATTGATGGTTTTCGTTGAGCGTCTGCTGAACCAGGTCGAGCGGGTCGCGGCTGATCTGGCTCATGGAACTGCGGCCTTCGAGGATGAAACCGTCCTGGCCTTCGACGCGCAAATCCACTTGCGCGTTACGTACGTCATCCAGGTTGAAGGTTTCGTCGAACAGGCGCAGCAACGGACCCAGCGAGGTCGACGCGTTGTTGTCCTTGGCTTTGCCCAGCAACAGGGCACTGCGCCCTTCGAAGTCACGCAGGTTGACGTCGTTGCCGAGCATGGCGCCCTGAATGGTGCCGTTGCTCGATACCGCCAGCACCACTTCCGGTTCCGGGTTGTTCCAGCTCGACTTGGGGTGAATGCCAATGTCCGCACCATGGCCGACGGCCGACAGCGGTTGGGCCTTGGTGAAGATTTCAGCATCCGGGCCGATGCCCACTTCCAGATACTGCGACCACAAGCCCTGCTCCACCAGCACTTTGCGCAAGGCTTCAGCCTGGGCCGAGCCCGGGACGATTTGCGAAAGGTCGGCGCCAATGCGGCTAGCCAGGGTGTCGCGAATCGCGTCAGCCTTGGCCGGGTCACCCTTGGCCTGCTCTTCCACCACCCGCTCCAGCAGACTGGCGGCGAACGTCACGCCAGCAGCCTTGACTGCCTGCAAGTCAATCGGCGCCAGCAGCCATGGCAAGCTTTCGTCGCGGCGGCTCGGGTCGCTGTTGTCCAGCAACGCCGGCAACTCGATCAAGGCCTCGGCCAAGGGCAACGCACGCAGATACGCCACCGGGTCTGCCACTTCAAGCAAGGCCGAGACGGTCGCGACATGGGCGCTGATATCGTGCACGGCGCCCGCCTTGACCAGCACCACGGCCGGTCCCTGGCCGGGCAGCCAGACACGCCCGACCCAGCTGCCGGTGTTGAAGACGGCGGCGTTGTTGCTCAACGGCAGAGGTGCTGGTGCTGTGGATTGGTTTGTCATGTCTGCACTCTTGTTGTCGTTATCAGTCATTGAGAAAGAGCTGGCAGCTGCAACTGCACGGCGCTCTGATTGAGGTCGTCGATCACTTTCTGCGACAGGCTCACCCCTTCGCGCAGGGCTTGCTCACGCAGCTTCAGGCCGGCCTGACCCGGCAAGCGCACCGGGCGCTCGGGGTCCACCGGGCGGCTGGCCAGGATCAGCTTGCTCAGGAACGAACTCTCGTCGGTGAAGGCATCCAGCCCGCCGAAGAAACGCGGATCAATCACCACGGCCGTCGCCGATGCGCCCCATTGGTCCGGGCCGTCCTTGCGGCCATGACCGGCCAGCCCCGAGGTCAGGGCCTCGACCAGAATGGCCAGGGCAAAGCCTTTATGGCCGAAGGCCTGGCCACCCAGCGGCAAGATGCTGCCCGGTGGGGTGGTGAAGAAATCAGCCGGGTTGTCGCTCAGTTGGCCTTCGTTGCTCATCAGCACCGGGTGAGGCAGTGTGCTGCCAGCATCGCGGCACTGGCCGATCAGCCCCAGGGTGACGGTGGACATGCTCACATCCAGCAGGATCGGCTCGCCCCGGGTCGGGATGCCTGCGGCAATCGGGTTGGGCGTGTAGATCGGGTCGATCCCGCCATGGGCGCAGACCAAACCAACCGACGGGTCCGAGGAATACACCATGGCCACCAGGCCACGGTCGGTAAAGGGCTTCAGATAGGCGGCGAGGCAACCGATGTGTGAAGCGCGGCGCACCACGGCGATACCGATCCCCTGCGCCGTGGCGCCCTTGGCCGCGCAGTCCAGGGCGCGACTGACGCAATACGGGCCGAGCACATAGTGGCCATCGAACAGCGCCGAAATGCCGCTGTCGGAGACCTGTTCCAGTAACCCGGCACTGGCCTTGACCTGCCCGCTGAGCACGCCGCCGAGATAGCGGCTCACCAGGTTGAGGCCGTGGGTGCGATGCCCCAGCAGCTCACCTTCGAGCAGCACACGGGTCACCACTTGGGCGACCTCGGCATCGGCCCCGGCCTTTTCGAACAATTGCTCGACGAACGTGGTCAGCGTTTGTGCGTCGTAGCGTTTTGCTTCAGTCATGCTTGCTGCTCCGTATTCAGTTCAACACCGCAGTGCTGTGCTTGCCATCGACCAGCCGTTGAATGCCCAGCGGGTTGGCGTTTTTCAAGGCATCGGGCAGCAACGCATCGGGCACGTTCTGGTAGCACACCGGACGCAGGAAACGATCGATCGCCAGGGTGCCGACCGACGTGCCGCGGCTATCGGACGTGGCCGGATACGGGCCGCCATGGACCATCGCATCGCACACCTCGACGCCGGTCGGGTAGCCGTTGAGCAGCACTCGACCGACCTTCACTTCCAGCGCACCGAACACTTCACCGAAGGCTGTCAGGTCATCGTTGTCCGCCAGCAACGTGGCCGTGAGCTGGCCGCGCAAGGCGCCGACGGCGCGCAACAGTTCAGCCTTGTCCGCCACTTGAACCACCACCGTGCAAGGGCCGAAGACCTCTTCCTGCAGCAGTTCATCGTTTTCCAGCAACAGGCTGATATCGGCCTCGAACAATTGCGGCTGCGCCTGATTGCCCTTCTGCGCCAGGCCGCTCAAATGCTTGATGCCCGGGTGGGCCAGCAGCGCCTGCAAGCCTTTTCCGTAGCTGTTCAAGGTGCCGGCATTGAGCATGGTTTGCGGAGCCTGCGCGGCCATGTGCCCGGTCAGTTGCTCGATGAAAGCGCTGAACACCGGCGAGCGAATGCCGATGACCAGGCCGGGGTTGGTGCAGAACTGACCACAGCCCTGCACCACCGAAGCGCTCAGTTCCTTGGCAATCAACGCGCTGCGGTTGGCCAGGGCTTGTGGCAAGACCAGCACCGGGTTGATGCTCGACATCTCGGCAAACACCGGGATCGGTTGTGGCCTTGCCGCCGCCATATCGCAAAGGGCACGGCCGCCCTTCAGCGAACCGGTAAAGCCCACGGCCTGAATGCCAGGGTGTTTGACCAGCGCCTCGCCGACGCCGGCGCCGAAGATCATGTTGAACACGCCGGCCGGCATGCCGGTGCGTTCGACAGCGCGGATCAGCGCTTCGGCCACACGTTCGGCCGTAGCCATGTGGCCGCTGTGGGCCTTGAACACCACCGGGCAACCGGCGGCCAGAGCGGCGGCGGTGTCACCGCCAGCCGTGGAGAACGCCAGCGGAAAGTTGCTGGCACCGAAGACCGCCACCGGGCCGACACCGATGCGGTACTGACGCAAGTCAGGACGCGGCAACGGAGTGCGCTCCGGTAGCGCCTGATCGATGCGTGCGCCATAGAAATCGCCACGGCGCAGGACTTGCGCAAACAAACGCATCTGGCCGCTGGTACGACCGCGCTCACCCAGAATACGGGCGCTCGGCAGAGCGGTTTCGCGGCAGGTCAATGCGATGAAATCCTCGCCCAGATCGTCGAGTTCATCGGCGATGGCTTCAAGGAATTCGGCCCGGCGTACTGCGGGCAAGTTGCGAAACAACGGGAACGCCGCACTGGCAGCCGTCACCGCTGTATCGACCTCGGCCAGAGTCGCCTGATGGAATGCGCCGGGCAGTTGTTCGCCGGTGTGGGCATCGACGCTATAAACCAGAGTGTCGCCCAGGGCGCTACGTTGGCCCGCGATAAAGTTGAATCCGGAAACTTGCATGTGCTTTTCGCCTTGTGGAGGTTGCAGGGCTGTCAATCAGGTCACGGCACCGATCTGCCAGGGCACGAACTCGTTCTGCCCATAACCGTGCTGTTCGCTCTTGCTGCGCTCGCCGGAAGCGATGCGCAGCATCTGTTCGAAGATGTACGCGCCGCGCTCTTCAATGCTGGTGGAACCGTCGGCGATGCCGCCGCAGTTCACGTCCATGTCTTCTTCCTGGTGTTCGAACACCCGGTTGTTGGTTGCCAGCTTGATCGACGGTGCCGGCGCGCAGCCGTAGGCCGAGCCTCGGCCGGTGGTGAAGGCGATCAGGTTGGCGCCACCGGCGACCTGCCCTGTGGCGGACACCGGGTCGTAGCCCGGCGTGTCCATGAACACCAGCCCCTTGGCCCGGACCGCTTCGGCGTATTGGTAGACATCCACCAGATTGCTGGAACCGGCCTTGGCCACCGCGCCCAGGGACTTCTCCAGAATCGTGGTCAGGCCACCGGCCTTGTTGCCGGCCGAAGGGTTGTTGTTCAGTTCGGCGTTCATGCGCTGGCAGTAGTCTTCCCACCAATGGATGCGCGCGATAAGTTTTTCCCCCACCTCGCGGCTCACGGCACGACGCGTCAGCAAGTGTTCGGCGCCGTAGATTTCCGGGGTTTCCGAAAGAATCGCGGTGCCACCGGCCGCTACCAAACGGTCAACGGCATTGCCCAGCGCCGGGTTGGCGGTGATGCCCGAGTAACCGTCCGAGCCGCCGCATTGCAAGCCGACGATCAGATGGCGAGCGCTGACCGGCTCGCGTTTCACCTGATTGGCCTGAGGCAGCAAGGCCTTGACCTGCTCGATGCCACTGGCGATGGTCTTCGACGTGCCGCCGATGCCTTGAATGGTGAAGGCGCGCAACTGGTCGCTGGCGGTGAGCCCTTGCTTCTCGAGCAGGCTCTCGATCTGGTTGGTTTCACAACCCAGGCCGATGATCAGCACGGCAGCGAAATTGGGGTGCACGGCGTAACCACCGAGCGTGCGACGCAGCAGCCCCAGGGCTTCGCCGCTCGGGTCGACTGCGCAACCGGCGCCGTGGGTCAGCGCCACGACGCCGTCGATGTTCGGAAAAGCCGCCAGCGCTTCAGGATGGATGTCCCGACGAAAGTAGTCCGCCACGGCCCGGGCCACGGTCGCCGAGCAGTTCACCGAGGTGAGAATGCCGACATAGTTGCGGGTCGCCACGCGGCCATCGGCACGCACGATGCCCTGGAACACTGCTTCGGTACTGGGCGTGGCGTGGGCATCGACGCCGAAGGCGTAGTCACGGGAGAAATCGCCCATCTCCACATTGTGCACATGCACATGCTCGCCGGCCTCGATGACCTGCGAAGCGAACCCGATGATTTGGCCGTAACGGCGCAGGGGTTGGCCCTGCTCTACGCGCTGAGTGGCGACTTTGTGCCCGGAGGGAATCGGCTGGCGCACGGTGATCGCTTCGGCTTCCAGCACCAGGCCTTCAGGCAAGACCTGCCGTGCAATCAGTACGTTGTCCAGGGGATTGAGGCGGATCACGGCAGAGTCGCCGGTCCGGGTTCTGGCAATCAGTTGCATGGGACCTCTCAGGGCAGTACGGCTGACTTCTTGTTATGGCGTCGCCCGTTTCGTGACGGGCGAATCTGCGATAACTGTAGGGAGCCAGCCCCAACATTCCCAATGAGATGATCCGATCAATCGATAACCTGACGTTATCGAATTGGCTTATTGAGCGACACTAATCAATCGCTCGCCGATTCTGCCTCCTGCCGCTGACGCGCGAAATCGAGCAGGATGTCGGCGAATTCCCGAGCCGAACCGGTGAGCGGCTCGTCCTTGCGGGTAATGACCCCGTACTCCAGCGGCGCCAGATGCAACGGGGTCTTCAGCTCCTTGAACTGGCCGCTGTCCAGCTGCGCCGCCACCATGGACCGGGGCAACATGGCGATCATCGGTCCCGAGTGCAGCAGTTGCAGGAACATCTGCATGGAGATGGTATTGACGCTGTCCGCCGGCGATGTGATGCCTGCGGCCTTGAACGCCAGCTCCAAGCGATCGCGAATCGGCGTCCCGACCGGATACAGCACCCACGGCCACTCGCCGAGCGCTTCAAGCGGGGTGAAGTCCAGCTCGTTGAGCGGATGACTGCTGTTGACCACCAGGCTGAACGGTTCGGGTTCCAATGGCTGGAAATCGAAGACCTGGCTGTAACGCTCTTCGGTGAAGCGCCCGATCATCAGGTCCAGTTTGTTTTGTTCAAGCATGTCCAGCAGATGGTCGCTGGACTGCTCCACCACTTCGATCGACAGCAAAGGACTGCGCGCCTTGATCGCGGCGATGGCCTGGGGCAGCACCACCGAGGTCGCCGCAAAAATCCCGCCCACCTTGAGAAAGCCATGCCCGCCCTTGCGCAGCCGATTGACCTGATCGACGAACTTGTGTGAATCGGCCAAGGCACCCTGGGCATACCGAACCACATGCTCGCCCAGCTCCGTGGGCGGCATGCTGCGCGGCAGACGTTCGAACAGGGCAAAGCCGAACTGCTCCTCCAGATCACGCAGCATCTTGCTCAAGGCTGGCTGACTGAGGTTCATCCGGATGGCGGTGGCGTGCATGTTGCGCGTGCGCGCCAGGGTGTCAATCAGCACCAGATGCTTGAAGCGCACCCAGTTGCAGAAACTGGAATGGGTGATGTCCGATGGCATCGGGGGGCGTTGCCTCTTTAGAAGGTGAAGGGTTTTATTTGCGAGAGTTGGCTTGCCAGCGCTCGGACAGTGTACATATCCGTTGCTGCGGGTTACTTGGAAAAACCGCATTCTCTGTAGGAGCTGACGAGTGCAACGAGGCTGCGATCTTTTGACGTTGTTTTTTAAAGGCAAGATCAAAAGATCGCAGCCTCGTTGCACTCGACAGCTCCTACATTTTGATGTGATACATCTGCGCAGTTGCTTTTGATCCGCCCGCCCCTCGGCGACTCAAATTATTGCTCACGCAAATACTTCAACAACCTATCCAAAACCACGGATCCAGGCCGAGACCGCAACGTCAGCAAACCAATGTTGACCATGGAAATCGGCAACTCCACCGGCAAAACCGTGACCATCCCATAGCGCGCGTAATGCTCGGCCACATCATTGGGCACCACCGCAATCATGTCCGACGCCTCAAGCATCGCCGTGGTCGCCAGGATCGAAGCGGTCTCGACAATGTCCAGCGCCTGCACCATACCGCCGGCCTTCAGGGCACTTTCCACCCGCCGACGCATGGGGCTGCCGATGGGATGCAGGATCCAGGTCAACGTGATCAAGTCGGCCAATTGCAATGGCGACGATCCCGCCAACGGATGACCAGCCCGGGCGATCACGCGCATCTGTTCACCCTGATCGAACAGCTCGATAGCCAGATCCTGACTGTCGCTCTGGTCCGGCAAACGCCCCAGCACCACATCGAAATCACCGCGCAGCAAGGCCGGCAGCAAGGTATCGCTGGTCCCGATCTCAATCGAAATGCGCACCTTGGGGTAATCGCGTTTATACGCCAGTACCGCTTTTGTCAGTAGCCGGGGCACCGGTCCCATAACACTGCCGATGCGCACCAGCCCCGCAGCTCCGCGTGCCAGTTCCGCGATCTGCGCCTGGGCATGCTCGAACTCATGCAGCGCGCCCTGGGCGTAGCGGATCATCACTTCGCCATACAGGGTTGGCTGCATGCCACGCGGCAAGCGCTCGAACAGACGCACACCGAGCCGCTCTTCCAATTGCTGCAACAGCAAGCTGGCGGCAGGTTGAGTGGTGTGCATCGCCGCGGCCGCCCGGCGCAGGTTGCCGAACTCACCCAAGGCATGAAGCAAGGTGATCTGCCGGCTGGAAATTTTCAGGGCACCGAAATTATTCGGCGTGAGCGTGGCGACTTCTGGGCTGGAAGACATATCAAATCCGGTATCCCTGCTTAGGAAATCGCGATTATGCACATATCGCTCGTCGACCTACAGTCGGGTCTCCAAATGGTCTTCAAGAACAAGAGCCCGCCATGCCTATTCGAATCACCCATCTGAGCGTTCGCGACATCCGCTTCCCCACTTCGCTGTCCCTCGACGGTTCCGATGCGATGAACAGCGCACCGGATTACTCCGCGTCCTACGTCGTGTTGCACACCGACGCCCCGGCAAACCTTGAAGGCCACGGCCTGACCTTCACCATCGGCCGTGGCAATGAAATCTGTGTGGCGGCGGTGCAATCCCTGGCGCCGATGGTGGTCGGTTTGTCGCTGGAAGAGATCGTCGCCGACATGGGCGCTTTCTGGCACAACATCACCGTCGGCGACAGTCAACTGCGCTGGCTGGGCCCGGAAAAAGGCGTGATTCACCTCGCCACCGCGGCGATCGTCAACGCCGTCTGGGACTTGTGGGCCAAGCACGAAGGCAAACCCGTGTGGAAATTGCTGGCCGACATGACGCCGGAACAACTGGTGCGTTGCCTGGACTTCAGCTACGTCACCGACGTGCTCACCCCTGAAGAAGCCATCGCCCTGCTGCGCCGACAAGTGCCGGGCAAGGCCCAGCGTGAGGCGCACATGCTGCGCGAAGGCTATCCCGGCTACACCACCGCGCCCGGCTGGCTCGGCTACAGCGAAGAAAAAATGCGCCGACTGGCCCGCGAAGCGGTCGAGGATGGCTGGACTCACATCAAGCAGAAAATCGGCGCCAATCTCGAAGACGACATCCGTCGCGCCACGATTCTGCGTGAAGAAATCGGCTGGGAACGGACCCTGATGATGGACGCCAATCAGGTCTGGGACGTCGATGAATCGGTCGCCAACATGCGCCGCCTCGCCGCGTTCGAACCGCTGTGGATCGAGGAGCCAACCAGCCCCGACGACATTCTCGGCCATGCCAGTATCCGCCAGCGCATCGCACCGATCGGCGTCGCCACCGGAGAGCATTGCCACAACCGGGTGATGTTCAAGCAGATGTTCCAGGCCGGCGCAGTGGATTTCTGCCAGCTGGACGCGGCGCGCCTGGGCGGTCTCAACGAGGTGCTGATCGTGCTGCTGATGGCCGCCAAATTCGACGTGCCGGTCTGCCCCCATGGCGGTGGTGTCGGCTTGTGCGAGTACGTGCAGAACATCGCCCTGTTCGACTACATCGCCGTCTCGGCCTCGCTGCACAACCGTGTTCTGGAATACGTCGACCACCTGCACGAGCACTTCCTCGATCCGGTGGTGATCCGCCGCGGCCGCTACATGCCGCCGCAGCGTCCTGGCTACAGCATCGAAATGACCGCCGAAACCCTAGAGCGTTACCAGTATCCCGACGGCCCGGTGTGGGTCGACATCCGCCGCGCTTGATCGCTGCGCCAAGGTGCCCGCTGCATTACAGCGTGGCACCCGGATGCTACAGAACCAGCCGCCGATAATCGGCCAACACCCCCGTCAGATAAGCATTGAAACGCCCCGCCGCCGCGCCATCGATGACCCGATGATCCCAACTCAGGCTTAGTGGCAGCATGTTGCGCGTGACCACTTCGCCCTGCTCCAGGGCCAGGCGTTCGACACTCTTGCCCACGCCCAGAATCGCCACTTCCGGTGCATTGATGATCGGTGTGAAGTAGGTTCCACCGATACCGCCCAACGATGAAATGGAAAAGCAGCCACCACTCATTTCGGCAGCGCTCAACTTTCCTTGCCGCGCCTTGGCCGCCAGTTCCGACATCTCCGTTGCAATCGCCCGAATGCCTTTCTGATCGACATCCCTGATCACCGGCACCACCAGCCCTTGCGGCGTATCGGCGGCGAAACCGATATGCACGTAACCCTTGAGCACCAGTTCATCGCCGTTGAGGCTGGCGTTGAACTCAGGGAATTTCTTCAGCGCCGCCGCACAGGCTTTCATCAGCAACGCCAGCAACGTGATCTTCACCCCGGCCGAGGCGTTTTCCTTGTTCACCTGAACGCGGAATTGTTCGAGCTGGGTTATATCGGCATCGTCGTGATTGGTGACGTGAGGAATCGTCACCCAATTGCGATGCAGGTTGGCGCCGCTGATTTTCCTGATTCGCGACAGCGGTCTGCTTTCAATTGGCCCGAACTTGGTGAAATCCACCACCGGCCACGGCAGCAAGCCACCCAAGGGCTGAGTTGCCGTGGCGGATTGAGGCAAAGCACTCAGCGCAGCTTTTACATGGGCCAACACGTCAGCCTTGGTGATGCGATTGCGCAGCCCGGTCCCTCGGATGCTTTGCAGTGAAACACCCAGTTCCCGTGAGAACTTGCGCACCGAAGGCGATGCCAGGGGCAAGTCCGTTGTGGAGACAACAATCTCGAATGGTGCCGCAACCACAGGCTCATCAGGAATATCAGCGGGTTCGACAACAGGCTGTGCCGCTGGCTGATCAACCTCGATACTGGCAATCGCCGAACCTTCGCTGACCTTGTCGTCCAGCCTGACCGACAAGGACTGCAACACACCCCCATGGGGCGATGGAATTTCCATGGACGCCTTGTCGGTCTCGACAATGATCAGGGTTTGCCCTTCGACCACGGTGTCGCCCGCCTTGGCGAGGATTTCTATGACGCCCACATCCTTGGCGTCCCCGATATCGGGCAGACGAATTTCACGCACATTCTTCATAAACACTTCCTGAAAGTTCGACTCACACCAAGCCCGGTTTCAGGCTTCCCAAGGCGCCACGCCGTCAACGTCAATGGCGTACCTGGCGATAGCCTCGGCGCACACGCTCGCGTCCAGAGTTCCCTCGTGAACCAGTGCCGTCAGCGCACTCAAGACGATCTGATGGCGATCCACTTCGAAGAACTCGCGCAGCCTGTGGCGAGTGTCGCTGCGGCCAAAACCGTCGGTGCCGAGCACGGTGTAGCGGGCATCCAGATAACTGCCGATCAACTGCGGCAAGGCGCGCACGTAATCGGTGCAGGCAATGATCGGCGCCGAGTCGTTGAGCGACGTTTGCACATGGCTCTGGCGCGCCGGTTGCTGCGGATGCAGGCGATTCCAGCGCTCCACTTCACGGGCATCACGGGCCAGCTCGGTGAAGCTGGTGACGCTCCATACCTGGCTGTCGATGTTCCAGTCGCTGGCCAGCAATTCGGCGGCGGCAATCACTTCGCGCAGGATGGCGCCGGAACCCAGCAACTGCACGCGGCCACGGGCATCCTCGAATTCATGCCGGGCAAACAGGTACATGCCCTTGATGATCGCCTGCTCGACGCCGTCAGGAAGGTTGGGTTGCGGGTAGTTTTCGTTCATCAGGGTGACGTAGTAGAACTCGTCCACCTGACGTTCCAGCATCTGACGCATGCCGTGATCGAGAATCACCGCGAATTCACCGGCGAACGCCGGGTCGTAGGCGCGGCAGTTGGGGACCATCGCCGCCATCAGGTGGCTGTTGCCGTCCTGATGCTGCAACCCTTCCCCACCCAATGTCGTGCGCCCTGCCGTAGCCCCGAGCAGAAAGCCTCGGGCCCGTTGATCCGCCGCCGCCCAGATCAGGTCGCCGATGCGCTGGAAGCCGAACATCGAGTAATAGATGTAGAACGGCAACATCGGCAGGCCATGCACCGAGTAACTGGTCGCCGCGGCCACCCAGGAACTGATCGCCCCGGCCTCGCTGATGCCCTCTTCCAGAATCTGGCCGTCGAACGCTTCCCGATAGCTGAGAATCGAACCGATGTCTTCCGGCTCATAGCGCTGGCCGACGCTGGAATAAATCCCGATCTGCTTGAACAGGCTGGCCATGCCGAACGTCCGCGCTTCATCCGCTACGATCGGCACGATGCGCGGCCCCAATTGTTTGTCCCGCAACAGACCACTGAGCATGCGCACGAACGCCATGGTGGTGGACATTTCCTTGCCTTCGGCGGCAATGGCGAACCCGGCATAACTGTTGATCTCGGGGACGGCCAATGACTCGCTGGTGGTGGGCCGTGCGGGCATGTAGCCGCCCAAGGCCTGGCGTCGTTCGTGCAGGTAGCGCATTTCAGCGCTGTCTTGCTCGGGTTTGAAGAAGCTCAGGGATTCTGCCTGCTCGTCGGTCAGCGGCAAGTTGAAGCGGTTGCGGAAAGCGATCAACGCTTCCTTGTCGAGTTTCTTCTGCTGGTGCACGGTCATCTTGCCTTGCCCGGCGTCGCCCATGCCGAAACCCTTTTTGGTCTGCGCCAGAATCACCGTGGGTTTCTTGCCTTCGAGCAGCGCGCTTTGATACGCCGCATGGATTTTCACGATGTCGTGGCCGCCGCGCTTGAGGCGATCGATCTGCTCATCGCTCAAGCCTTGGGCCAGATGCGCCAACGCCTCGTTCTGGCCGAAGAAATGGTCGCGGTTGAATCGCCCATCCTTTGCCGCGAACGTCTGGAACTGACCGTCGACGGTGCTGGACAACGCCTTGACCAGCGCACCATCGGCATCCCGTGCAAACAGACCGTCCCAATCGGAACCCCAGACCAGTTTGATCACGTTCCACCCGGCACCGCCGAACAGCGCTTCCAGCTCGTCGATGATGCGACCATTGCCGCGCACCGGCCCGTCCAGCCGTTGCAGGTTGCAGTTGACCACCCACACCAGATTATCCAGCCCTTCGCGCGCGGCCAGGGTCAGCGCCGACATGCTTTCCGGCTCGTCCATTTCACCGTCGCCGAACACACCCCAGACGGTTCGACCCTTGGTGTCTTGCAGGCCTCGATGGTCCAGGTACCGCATGAATCGCGCCTGGTAGATCGAGCTGATCGGGCCGATGCCCATGGAGCCGGTCGGGAATTGCCAGAAGTCCGGCATCAACCACGGGTGCGGATAACTCGACAAACCCCGTGCACCATTCGCGCGGGCGCCGATTTCCTGCCGATAGTGCTGCAAGTCCTGCTCGTCGAGCCGTCCTTCGAGAAACGCGCGGGCATAGACGCCCGGTGCCGAATGCGGTTGATAGAACACCAGGTCACCGCCGCTGCTTTCGGTGCGTGCGTTAAAGAAATGGTTGAAGCCCACTTCGAACAAATCGGCGGCGCTGGCGTAACTGGCGATGTGGCCACCCAACTCGCCATAAGCGTGGTTGGCACGGGCGACCATGGCCAAGGCATTCCAGCGCATGATCGACGCCAGGCGCTCCTCGATTGCCAGGTCCCCGGGGAAGACCGGCTGGCGTTCGACGCTTATGGTGTTGATGTAAGGCGTGCCATGGCTGGGCCGCCAGCCGATGTCCGCGCTGCTCGCCACCGCCACCAGCATGTCGAGGATCTGTCTGGCCTGGGCAGTGCCGCCATGGGCAATGACCGACAGCAAAGCGTCCCGCCATTCGGCGATTTCCTCACTGTCTTCTGCGGCCTGGCCCGGCAATTGGGCGTGATGATCGGACGGGTTCATGAGCATCTCCTGCAACTGTCGGGTAACGCTTCAAGGTGGCGTGAATGGCTGACTCGGGCGAGGCTTTTGACGTGTTCTACCGCGTCAATGACGGAACGCTCCGCCCAAGTGTCGTGGGTGACGTGGTAGACGCATGGCTTACCGTGCAGCAAACGTTCATCAAGCTGACCGAACACTACAAAACTGTAGTCACTGCGGGTTGTTTGCACCTCGACGAGCTTGTCGGATCCAGTGTCAGCCCTGTCTACCTGCATAAGGGCGATGTTGTCGAAACAGCTGAAACCATGATGCATCAAGTCAATATGGTCGCTATCAAATCCGGACGCGATGACCACGATGCGCGTGCAACTGGACGGCTCGCGCATCCATTTCATGGCTTGATGTCGGTAGTCGGTGGATCGGTTCATAGGCGTTGTCTTTCTTGTTTGAATAGTTGATTCAGCCGTTGAATGGGCAGCGGGATTTCTAGAGGACGCAACGCTCTCGCAACACGCTTTTGGCCAGCGTCCGGGCCATCGATAAAATGGCCTCCACCTGCTTATCCATCGCAGCGCCGGATAGCGCCGGCGTTCCCGGATTGATCACACGCAGCGGGTGGCCGCACACCGAACCCAGCCAGGTCAGGCCGGGTATCGGGGTGATCTCGACATCCAGTAAAAAACAGCCTTTGGATACGCCACTCAACAATCGAGTGGCCTGACAGGTGGAGGCCGGAACCTGCTCCGTCGGTTCGGAACTGACTTGCAACCAGTCGTGCATCAACACCTTGGGTTGCGTCACCACCAGGTAAGCGACCTGATCCCAGTCGTCGATTGCCACGTGCAACCGGTCAATCATGTACTTGGGCAGCGCGGCGCTGGTGACGATCACCACCCCGACATCCGCCAGAGGCTCTTTGATCCAGGTTGCGGATTGCGAAATGGCATGCATGGCGGTACTCCGGCGGATTGATGTCCCGTTCACTGTAGGAGCGAGCCTGCTCGCGATGAGGTCGTCACATTCAACATTGATGTCGCTGACACACCGCTATCGCGAGCAAGCTCGCTCCCACAGTTATTGCGCTTAGCCGTTTCGAAACAGGAAGCTGTAGGCGTTCAGCGCCGGTGCGCCACCCAGGTGGGCATAAAGCACTTTCGACCCTTCGGGGAATTCACCGCGACGGACCATTTCGATCATGCCGTGCATCGATTTGCCCTCGTACACCGGATCGGTCAGTACCCCTTCGAGGCTGCCGCACAGACGGATCGCTTCCAGTGTCCCGTCGTTGGGCAGGCCATATTCGGGATAGGCGAAGCGCGTATCGAGTACCACGTCGTCTTCGGTGATTTCGCGCCCCAGATCCACCAGTTCGGCGGTGTGGCGGGCGATGCGCAGGATTTGCGCCTTGGTTTTTTCCGGCTTGGCCGAGGCATCGATACCGATGACGTTCTTCGAACGACCGTCCTCTGCGAATCCCACGACCATGCCGGCCTGGGTGCTGCCGGTCACGGAGCAAACCACGATGTAGTCAAATTTGAAGCCCAGTTCCTTTTCCTGCTGCCGCACTTCTTCGGCGAAACCGACGAAACCGAGGCCACCGTAGGGATGCTCGGAACAGCCTGCGGGGATCGGAAACGGTTTGCCGCCGCGCTCCACGACATCGCTCATGGCTTTCTCCCAACTAGGTCGAATGCCGATGTCGAAGCCTGCTGCATCCAGCCGCACGTCGGCGCCCATGATCCGCGACATCTCGATGTTGCCGACGCGGTCGTACACGGCGTCGGAGTAGTTCACCCAGTTCTCCTGCACCAGCACACACTTCATGCCCAGGTGGGCGGCGACCGCAGCAACCTGGCGGGTCTGGTTGGACTGGATGCCGCCGATCGACACCAGGGTGTCGCAGCCTTGATCGATGGCTTCGGGAATCAGGTATTCGAGCTTGCGTGTCTTGTTCCCGCCGAAGGCCAGGCCACTGTTGCAATCTTCACGTTTGGCATACAACTCCACCTTGCCGCCCAGGTGTTCGCTGAGGCGTTTGAGGGGCGTGATAGGAGATGGACCGAAGGTCAGCGGATAACGTTTGAAGCGATTCAGGTTCATGGCGTTGTTCCTTATAAGTTGAGATATCCAAGCTCTTTCAGCGGGCTTCGATGAATCAATCTTAAGAAAAAACCTGAAAATTTGTGTTGCAAGTTTCCACCAATAAATGAAGCATTATTTTTGCTGATCAAACCAGAACTTTACTTAATTGCGTGTAGACGACAATGAACGCAACAAACAACCATAAGAAAGCCAGCGAGAAAGCCGCAGAGCCGATGCAGCTTGATCGCACCGACCGCGCCATCCTCAAGGCCCTGCAGCGAGATGCTTCGATCTCTAACGTAGCCTTGGCGGAGAAGGTGAAACTGAGTCCGCCGGCCTGCCTGCGGCGCGTCGACCGGCTCAAACAGGCCGGCCTGATCAAGGGCATCGTCGCCCTGCTCGACCCCGAAGCGCTGGATGCGGGAATGGTGGTGTTGATCGGCGTGGTGCTGGATCGCTCCACGCCGGAATCGTTTGCCGCCTTCGAGGCCGCCGCGCAAAAGGTCTCGGGCTGCATGGAGTGCCACGTGGTAACTGGGGAATTCGACTACTTCATGTTGCTGCGGACCAAGGACAGCCAGAGCTTCAACCGCCTGCATGCAGAACAGTTGCTGTACCTGCCGGGTGTTCGGCAGATCCGTTCTTTCATGGGATTGCGTCAAGTGCTGTCGACGCCGCAAATCCCTCTGTGAAACTCAGATCAGCCCCAATGTCAGTGCCTTGAGCGTCGCCGCCGCACGGGTGGTGCATTGCAGTTTGCGGAACACGCTCTCGACGTGGGTCCGCACCGTGCTTGGGCTGATGCCGAGCTGGCGCGCCACCTCCTTGTTGCTGCCGCCCATGCTGATACGCCGCAGGATTTCCGTCTCCCGCTCGGACAGCGGGCCGCTGCTCGCCTTGCCGGGGGCCACGCTGCTTTCGCCACGGGCCGCCGCCATGACGGCCTGACAGGCACGTGCATCGAAACGCCCCTGTGCCGCTTCGTCGAGCAACAGTTGTTCTGCCTCTTGCGCACTAAGTGCCGGCCGCCACGGTCGGTCGGAGATCAACGCTTGCCAGGCCAGCGCCGCTGCCAACAGGCAATGTTCGGTTTGCAGGGCATCACCGTTCAGGCTGCGGAAATAGCCGCTGCCATCGAGGCGTTCATAAGCGTGGGCAGCCAGTTGACCCGGCGCAACCAGTTCAGGCACCTGGGTGCTGGCCCGCAATGTCCAGTAAGGCACGAGCCGCACCTGTTCGAGATCACCGTCAAGCAATGCACCTGGGGTGTTCCAGATTCGGTTGGGCACCGCAGCCCGGCCGATGCCGTGAATCAGCGCGGCCTTGCCCAACTGATCAACCGATGACTCTGTGAGCCCCGACAATCTGCCGGCCTCCCGCACCAGTTCCGACGCACGCCGCGAATAGCCCGCCAGCCACGGCAGCTTGAGATCGATCACGTCACTGACCAGCGTGAGCGAGACTGTCGCGCCATTGCTGCTCGCGCCTGATGCAGACGCTAGTGGTGTGCGCAGTTGTTGCAACCAGTCCTCGGCATGGCGCGAAATCTCGGCGGCCAGCGAGGCCGGATAACGACGATCAGCCCGGGTCTTGATCCACTCCAGCGCAGCCTCCAGACCGTGAACCCGGGACATGATTTCCAGATCGCCGGCCAGCAACACCTGATACACCACCTCCGGCACCTCGGGGTGTCGCAGCCCAAACGGCCGGCCTTCGCCATCAAACTGCTCGAACACATGACGCAACCCGTGCTCAGCCGCTGCATTCAACCCCAGCGTACGGGCGATATCCCCAGACACTTCGCAATGGATTTGCGCCAGGGGCGTGGTTTTGCGCATCGCCCGTTGCCCGGCGGCATTCAGTGTCTGGCTGAGCATGGCGTTACGCCCGCCGACGTCATCGCCCAGCAACCGCGTGAAGCCCTCGGCGTTGGCGGTACAACCCGACCAGCGCAATAGCGCCACCTGCCGTGCGATCTCCAGATGATCGCCAGCCCCGTTGCAGGACTGCGCGAGCATCCGTGCCAGCCGCGCGGTGCGACGTGACTGGTCGAAGGGCTGCCCCATGCTCAGGTCACCGACCATGGACAAGGCCAGGATGGCGCCTTCGAGCTCGATGCGGTCACGGTCCGGCATAACGCACTCCATACAATCGCTGAAAATTATTCGTTCGCCTCGGATAAACGACCGATACCTGAACCTGCGGGCATTGATGAAACTGGACCTCACCAAAAACAGGAGATTTGACCATGTTCAAACCCAAGACGCTCGCCCTCGCTCTCGCCATGACCGCTTCGCTGTTTACCGCAGCAAGCCATGCCGCCACCGCGCAACCTTCGGTGGTCATCGTACACGGCGCCTTCGCCGATGGCTCCGACTGGGCCAAAGTCGTTCCGCTGTTGCAAGCTGAAGGCATCAAGGTCACCGTGGTGCAAAACCCGTTGACCTCGCTGGCCGATGACGTGGCGGCGACCCAGCGCGTCTTGAACAACCAGGGCGACAACGTGGTCCTGGTCGGGCACTCCTGGGGCGGTACGGTAATCAGTCAGGCCGGCACCGACAAGAAGGTCAGCGGCCTGGTATACGTCGCCGCGTTCGCGCCGGATGCCGGTCAAGCCAGCAAAGACCTGGGCAAGGACTACCCGGCGCCGTCCGGCGTGAAAGACATTGCCGCCGACAAAAACGGCTTTCTCTACATGACCCCGCAAGGCATGGCGACAGGTTTTGCCCAGGACCTGCCTGCACAGCAGACCGCAATCATGGCGGCTACGCAGGGACCGATTCGCGCCTCGGCGTTTGACGACAAAACCAGCGTCGCAGCCTGGAAAGGCAAACCGTCGTGGTACGTCGTAGCGGCTGAAGACCACATGATCCAGCCCGACTTGCAGCGCGCATTCGCCAAGAAAATCGGCGCGCAAGTCACCGAGCTGAAATCGAGCCATGTACCTCAGCAATCGCGTCCGGGCGATGTTGCCAAAGTGATCATTCAGGCGGTCCACAAGAGCCAGGTGGCAGCTCAATAACACCGAGAGCAGAACCTCAAACGAAAAAAGACGCACCGCGTGAGCGCGTGCGTCTTTCGTGTTGTGGAGCAACTGACGTCAATCCGATTTCTGCTAATGTCTTGCTACCTCATCCAACGCTCATGGAAACGTTCTATGACAACGCTGATGCCCATGGATAGCGAGACACCCGAGCCACAATCGATCTGCAGCCCCATCACCCGCAGCGCGATTTTCATCGTCGCAACCCTGGTTCCCGGCAGCGATGCGGCCGAGAAAGTACGGGCATGGTGCGCCGATATCGCAGGCCTCACACGCTCGGTGGGCAAGCGTGTGCCCTCGGGCAATTTGTCGTGTATTTGCGGGTTTGGCGCCAGCGCCTGGGACAGCCTGTTCGGCGCCCCGCGGCCGGCCTCGTTGCATGCCTTTCGTGAGTTCGGCGTAGAGGGCCGTCGAGCTGTCGCGACGCCCGGCGATATTCTGCTGCACATTCGTGCCGAGCATATGGACCTGTGCTTCGAACTGGCGACGCAACTGCTCACAGCGCTTGGCGATGCGGTATCAGTGGTCGATGAAGTCCAGGGGTTTCGCTACTTCGACATGCGCAGCATCATCGGCTTCGTCGACGGCACCGAAAACCCGGTGGGTCGCAAGGCCGTCGACTTCACGATCGTCGGCAGTGAAGATCCGACGTTCACCGGCGGCAGCTATGTGCTGGTGCAAAAGTACCTGCACAAGATGGACGCATGGAACGCCTTGTCCGTCGAGGCGCAGGAGCGGGTCATCGGGCGAACCAAACTGTCGGATATCGAGCTCGATGACTCGGTCAAACCGACCAGCTCGCACAGCGCGCTGACGACCATCACTGAAGACGGACAGGAAGTGAAAATCCTGCGCGACAACATGCCGTTCGGTCGCCCCGGCGCCAAAGAGTTCGGCACTTACTTCATCGGCTACGCACGCTCGCCCGCTCCGCTTGAGCAGATGCTGGAAAACATGTTCGTCGGAAAACCGCCAGGCAACTACGACCGTTTGCTGGATTTCAGCACGGCTGTGACCGGTGGTTTGTTTTTTGTGCCTTCAGCAGATCTGCTGGAAGAACTGGCGGATCGTCAGCCTTAGGGCATGAACATCCATCAGTTTTGAAAAATGGCAGGGGCGGCTGGATTCGAACCAACGCATGGCAGGATCAAAACCTGCTGCCTTACCGCTTGGCGACGCCCCTGTATCTGATACGAGCAATGCGAACGCTTGCTCCCCTTCACGGCATGCGCCGTTGGCGCTGTGTGAAAGTGGGCGGAAATTTAACAACTTTTGTTACGTCTGGGAAGCCCCGAAGGAAAATTATTTTATTGAAAAAACAGCGACTTACTACCAATCCGCTTCAGGCCCAGCCTATTCGGGTCTTTGATGCATGCCAGCGCCGCTCAGGAAGCGGCGCTGCTGAAGTCATCATGGCGTGGGGCGATCGCTCACAGAATCGAACGGATAGTCCCGCCTTCCATGCGCATGGCCATGCCATTGAGCGCTGGTGACGCCGCCAGGTGCAGGACACTGCAAGCCACCTCTTCGGGTTCGATCATGCGCCGGATCAACGAAGTCGGTTCGGTTTCGTCAAAATAATCCTGCACCACCTGTTGCGCGGTGATGCCCTTTTCGCTGGCGATTTCCCGGTGATAACGCTTGACCGCGTCAGTGTAGGTCGGCCCCGGCAATATCGAGTTGACCCGCACGGCGGTGCCTTTGGTCAGCTCGGCCAACGCCCGGGAAATGCCCAACAGGCAGGTTTTCATCGCACCGTAGTGAACCATCCATGGCTGAGGCTTGACCGCCGATTCACTGCTGATGAACACAATCGAACCGTGTCCGCGATCAAGCATGGCCTTCATCACCAGGCGAGTCATGCGTACGCCGCTCATGACATTGACGTTGAAGTAGTGAAACCATTGGGCATCGTCGGTTTCGAAAAAGTCGCGCACCTCGAAAATGCCGACGTTGTTGATCAGGAAGTCGATCGGCCCCGACTCAAGGGCCAACGCCACCAGGCGTTCCGCCGCCCCGTCCTGAGTCAGATCGGCCACCATTCCACGGCTGCGCTCGCCCAGCTCCTCGAGTGCTGTGCTGACCTCTTCTGCGTGGAGCCCGCTGATGACCACGTTGGCGCCTTCAAGGATGAAGCGCTGGGCGATGGCCTTGCCGATGCCCGTCGCGCCGCCCGTGATCAGCGCAGTTTTTCCAGTCAGTTGATAATCCATGAAAGCAGCCTTGTTTGTTGTTGTGCGCATCATCATGCCCCAGGCTCGGGCCGAAGATTTTCAGGGGATGCTGAAGACTGTTTTTGCAAAATGCCAAAGGTGCATCACGGTTGGCCAGCCACCAATTGCGGGCCAACCTTGTCCAGCAGGAAATCGATAAACACCCGTACGCGATGGGGTAGCTGCTGTCCCGGACCGATGAACACGGCGTGAATCGCCTCGGTTTCACCGCTGTCGTATTGCTGCAAAACCGGCACCAGCCGCCCCGCTTCGATATCGTCGTGAATGTGAAAATTCGCCAGCCGGGCGATACCCAGGCCAGCCAATGCCGAACGGCGCATGCTCTCGCCATCGCTGAGCAAAATGTTGCCTTTGGGTTCGATCTCGATCCGCTCGCCATCAGCGCTGCGAAACACCCACGCCTGGGAATGGCGGTGAAAACCGAAGCTGAGACGGTTGTGACGATGCAGCTCGTCAAGGGTTCCGGGCTGGCCGCACCGGGCGATGTAAGCCGGTGAAGCCACCGTGATCATGCGGCTTTCACCCAGGCGTCGCTGCACCAGGCTGGACTCTTTCATGGGACCGGTGCGGATCGCCACATCGGCACGGCGTTCCAACAGGTCCACGACGGTATCGGTCAGCTCTACGTTGAGGGTGATGTCGGGATACGCCGCGAGAAAATCCGGTACTAACGGCAGCAGGCAATGCAAACCGAACGGCAGGTTGGCGTTGACCTGAATTAACCCGCTGGGCTTGGTCACGTTGGCGATATCGCGCTCGGCAGAGTCAATCAGTTCAAGAATCCGCAGGCACTCACTGTTGAACCGTTCGCCTTCAGCGGTGAGTTCCAGGCGTCGGGTCGAACGATGCAACAGACGTGCCCCCAGGCGAACTTCCATGCGGGCAATCAGTTTGCTGACGGCCGACGGCGACATGTCCAACTGCCTTGCGGCTTCAGAAAAGGTGCCGGCGTTGACCACTCGGGTGAACACTTCCATCTCGCCGGAGCGGTTGATGTCTTTGATATTTAGCATGAACTGAATTCACAGATACTTGTCGTTCAAGCAGTCTAGCTCATATACCGGTCGGGTCGTATCGTGAAGCGTTCCTGAATCTGGAATACCTGCCTTTCGCTCCAGTAAAAGTCAGGATCACTCAAGCAACGAGGAGACAAGACATTGAAGATTTTCGTTACCGGCGTGACCGGTTACATCGGCGGCTCCGTGGCCAAATACCTGGTGGATGCGGGGCATGAAGTCAGTGGCCTGGTGCGCAACCCGGAACAGCGCAGTGCCTTGCAGGCCCTGGGCATCACCCCGGTACTCGGCACGCTGGATGACGCCTACATTCTCAGCGAACAGGCGCGCTGGGCCGATGCCGTGGTCAACGCTGCGAACTCGGACCACCTGGCTTCGGTAAAAACCTTTATCGACGCCTTGAGCGGCAGCGGCAAAGTGCTTTTGCACACCTCCGGCTCAAGCGTGGTCGGTGACGATGCGCGCGGTGCCTATGAACGCGCCGAGATCTTCACCGACGAGACGCCGTTCACGCCTATGGACATCCGCAAGGATCGGGTCGAGATCAATCAGATCGTGCGCCGCGCCGGGGTCGAACAAGGCATACGCAGCATTGTGTTCTGCCCGACCATGATTTACGGCGAATCGCTGGGCGTGCCCTCGAAAAGTGATCAGTTGCCCAAGTTGTTCGCGCAATCACGCAAGTACGGCGCCGGTGCCTACATGGGCGCCGGCGTGCATCGCTGGTCCAACGTCCACATCGAAGACCTGGCGGAGCTTTATCGCCTGGCTATCGAAAAGGCGCCATCCGCCTCGCTGTTCTTCGCTGAAAACGGCGAAGCATCGTTCCTGGAAATCGCCACGTCCATCAGCAAGTCTCTGGGTTATGGCGGTGAGATTCGAAGCTGGCCGGCTGACGAAGCCATCGAACTGCTTGGGGATTGGGCTCGTTTTGCCATCGGTTCCAACAGCCGTGTGCGCGCGGTAAACGCCCGCGTCCTGTTGGGCTGGAAACCAAAACGCGAATCGATTTTGCAGTGGATCGAAACCAGCGGGGTGCAGTGGTAACCCACACACACGCCCCATGCCTTGAAAGCTCACTTCGGTGAGCTTTTTTTTGCCCGGACAAATCGCAGCCATAAAAAAACGTGCGGCCAGGGCCTTCTTCAATGAAGACCCTCGTCGCACGTCAGGCCCAGAAAGCCTAAAGGGGATAATCGTTGTTGCCGGATTGCACAGCCATCAGGCCTTAGCCCAGTACCTCCAGCGCTACGCTTTCGATACCCGCGGCATCCAGCCGGTAGTGGCGATACAAGTGCGTCGGTGGCGCAATCAGACTGTATTCGTCGTAGAGACCATGGCGCCGAACCTTGACGCCGATGCCCTCCTCCGCAATGACCTCACACACCGCCCCACCGAGTCCGCCAATGATGTTGTGCTCTTCCACGGTAAGAATCGCCCGGCTATTACGCGCCGCGGTCAGAACTGCTTCACGGTCCAGCGGCTTGATGGTGGTCATGTCGATCACGCCCACCGAACGTCCGGCGGCATTCAAGGCCCGGGCCGCTTCCAGGGCTGGATGCACCGTCGAGCCGGTGGCGATGATCGTCAGTTCATCGCCCGTCAGGTGTACCGTGGCTTTGCCAAAGACAAAGTCGGGCACAGTGTCATACACCACCGGATCGCGACCGCGCTGGATGCGGAAGTAGATCGGTTGCGGGTAGTTGGCCGAGGCGAGAATCGCGGCCTTGAGCTGATTGCCATCGGCGGGGGCAACCACTGTGATGTCGGCGATCGAGCGCATGATCGCCAAGTCTTCGGTCGCATGGTGCGAGGTGCCGTAGAAGCCCAGCGAAATGCCGGCGTGGTGGCCGATCAGGCGCACCGGCAGTGCCGAATAGGCCACGTCCATGCGGATCTGCTCGCAACACAGCAACGGCAGGAAAGACGCAAAGGTGGCCACGAACGGTTTCATGCCCACCGCCGCCATCCCGGCCGCCGCGGATACCATGTTCTGCTCGGAAATGCCGAACTGCACGAAACGCTCGGGATGCAGTTCGGCGAATTTCGACAGGCCGTTGGAGTACTGCAGATCCGCAGTGCCTGCAACTATCGGCTCGCCGCGCTCGACCAGTTCGATCAGGGCATCCGACAGGGCATTCAAGCTCGGTGTCTGGCTGTTCAGTTCCCGGTACTGCCAGGAGTTGTTCGACAGAGGTGCGGTATTCATCGGTTAGATCACCTTGCTTTTGATTTCGTCGATAGCACGTTGCGCATCTTCAGGATCCAGATAACCCAAATGCCAACCCGGCTCGGTTTCCATGTAGGACACCCCTTTGCCTTTGACCGTATTGGCGATGATGCACACCGGTTGCGTGCGCGTGGTGTCGGCCTTGAGGCGACGCAGCAGGCTCGTGACAGCCGCCAGGTCATGACCATCGACCACGTGTGTTTCCCAGCCGAACGCAATCCACTTGTCCGCCAGCGGCTCGATGCCGATCACGTCATCAACGTTGCCGTCGAGTTGATAGCCGTTACGGTCGATGATTGCCACCAGGTTGTGGACCTTGTGGTGAGCCGCGCCCAGTGCCGCTTCCCAGACTTGCCCTTCCTGCATCTCGCCGTCGCCGAGCATCACGTAGGTGGTGAACGACTTGCCCAGCATCCGTCCGGCCAGCGCCATGCCCAGGCCACCGGACAAGGCATGGCCGATGGAACCGGAAGAAAAATCCACCCCCGGCACTTTGCGCATGTCCGGGTGGTCGCCCAGCGGGTTACCCAGGCGCGTGTAGTTGTCGAGGATCTCTTTCTCGAAGAAACCCCATTCCACCAACACCGGAAACAGGCCGACCGCCGCGTGCCCCTTGCCCATCATGAAACGGTCGCGATCGGGCCATTTCGGCTCGGCAAACCGCAAGTCCATCACGTCGTAATACAGCGCGGCGAACAGCTCGGCGGCCGAAAACACCGAGGTGTAGTGGCCGACCTTGGCGATTTCGATCAGCCGGATGGTTTCCAGCCGAATGAACTGGGCCTTTTCCCGCAACCGGATCAGCTCCTTGTCAGTCAACTCGAAATCGCGTTCGGCGCGTTCGTGCAGGTGTTGCCTTGTCAAATCAGTCATGTGTCGTGTCCAGGCGCATTACCAAGGTTTCGGCCACATCCGCGATGTGGCCGCACATAAGCCCAGCGCAATCGCAACCAGGCGATTACTGCGCTTTCAAGCGTGGCGTCATGTAGTCGTTCAGGCGCGGCATGACCTGCTGCGCGGTCAGCTCCATCGAGCGCCGCCACAGGGCTTCGTCGTCCCACTCATGGAAGGTGGTCATCAGCGTGCCGAACGGCCCGGTCTGCTCGCTGAACGCGACCAGTTGCTCGGTAACCGAATTCACGTCGCCGTAGATCACCATTTCCTTGATGCAGTGATCGACCGTCACTTCCTCGTCGGTCATGTCAGGGCGGGTCTTGAAGATCTTGGTGTAGTGGTTGGTGGCCAGGTTATCGATCATGTAGTCGAAGTAGCGCCGCAGGGTGCAGCTCTCCTGGGCCAGATAGTCCTCGGCCTGGGCCTGGGAGTCGGCAACAAACACCGAACGGGCGACGCGCCAGTTGTTGGCATCGGCCTTGATCCCGGCACTTTCCGCGCCCTGGGAGTACGCCTGCCAATGGGACGCCACGGTGGCGGTCGGGTTGAAGTTGGCGGACATCAAGTCCCAGTCCTTGGCGCCAGCGAGTTTCGCCGTGCCGGAAAACGGGCTCATGGCCGTGGTTGCCACCCGTGGAAACGGCTTCTGGAACGGCGTCGGCATGTAGCCGATTTCCAGTTCGTGGTGCACAGAGTCCTTGAGGCTGACCTGATAGTGTTCGGACGAAAAATCATAAGGTGCGCCCGAGTTCCAGATCGCACGGATCATCTCGTAGCACTCGACCATCATCTGTCCGCGGTCCTTGCCGTTGCTGCCGTACACCTCGAAGTCGGAGGCCAGTCCGCCCGGGCCGATGCCCATGATGAAACGCCCCTTGGACATGTGATCAAACATCGCGGCATCGGCGGCGATGCGCGCCGGAAAATGATGCGGAAGGTTGAGCACGCCGGTGCACAACTTCATGCGTCGTGTCAGCGGAATCAAGGTGGAAAGGAACTGCAACGCATTGGTGATCGGCTCGGTGCGCTGTGAGGTATGTTCACCCACCCAGAGTTCATCAAAGCCGACGCTGTCGGCGTGAACGGCGCAGGCGATATCCTGGTCGTACATTTCGTGATAATCCCAGCCCTTGTGATGAAGCGGCTGCATGAACATGGCGAGTTTCATGTTGTTCTCCTGCTGTTTTCAGTGACCGGAGCGCCGCAAAAGTTCTTTCGCAACACACCGTTTTCAAGACGCGCGCTCGTTTCGCAGGCGTGCCAATGCCGGCGCTGCAAGTCGCAACGTTCAAGGAATGGGTTAAATGTCCGCAGCGATTGACGCCTTACCTACGCAGGCGCAACCAGCCCTCAATCGTCTTCATGGCGGTTTCAACTTCCGTGTAGCAGCCACCCGCCGTCCACCAACAGGTCGGTGCCCGTGACGTAGGACGAGAGCGGCGAAACCAGGTACAACACGGCGTTGGCAATCTCCCAGGGCTCCGCCGCACGGCCCAACCCGATATTGTTCAGTACGTTGTTTTGCCGATGCTGCTCCAGCAATTCCGGCTCCAGGTTGCCCGGCGTCGCCGTCAACCCCGGCGAAACCGAATTGACCCGGATGTTGAACGCGCTCAAGTCCTTCGCCAGGCTTCGGGTCATGGCCAGCACCGCGCCTTTTGAGGCGTCATACGCACAGTGATTGGCCATCGGCCGGTGACCGCAAATCGACGACAGATTGACAATCGCCCCGGCGCGCTCTTGCTTGCGCATCTGCCGTTGTGCCACCTGAGCGCCGAGAAACACCGCGCAGGTATTGATGGCGTGGAGCCCGTCCCAGAAGTCGGGATCGATGTCGTCAATGGCCCTGAGCGGATAGATTCCGGCGTTATTGATCCAGATATCCAGGCTGCCGAAGCGCTCCACGGCCGCGTCGGCCAGTTGCTGGATGTCGTTCGGGCAACTGACGTCGGTTACCTGAAAGGCCACGGCATAGCCTGCCTCGATCAGTTCGTCGCTGTGCTCGCTCGCCAGGCTGCCGATCATTACCTTGGCGCCTGCCTCGGCCAGGCGCCGACTGATTGCGAAACCGATGCCGCTGCTGCCGCCCGTAACGACGGCGGTCTTGCCGGACAAGTCCAGCAACTGCCCGAACGGTCGGTAAGGCAGTGCCTGATAGGGACCAGACATGATGGAACCTCCTCGATTGCTGTCCGTCATTACGCGGTGGCCAACGTCATGATGCTGTCGGGAGCGATCTGCGGCCGATGCAGAATGCCTTGGGAGCAACCACGCGCCATGACCATGACCCGATGGGACAAGCCGATGACTTCTTCCAGATCGGAGCTGACGACAACCACCGACACACCGGTTTTCGACAGGTCGATAATCAGCTCGTAAATTGCCGCGCGCGCGCCCATGTCAATACCCCGGGTCGGTTCATCGAGAATGATCACTTTCGGATTGCGCGCGATCCATTTGGCGATCACCACTTTCTGCTGGTTGCCCCCGGACAACTTGTCGAGCATCTGCCCTGCCACACCCTTGATCCCCAGCGTCGCAATGCGTTCACGGGCGAAGGCTGCCACCCGCTGGTTGGCCATGATCCCGCAGGAGCTGAGGCTGTCCAGATTGCAGTACGCGAGGTTCTCGGCAATGGTCTGACTGAGCACCACGCCCTCGGATTTGCGGTCTTCGGGTATCAGCACAACACCGGCATTGATCGCCGCCAGAACGTTGTTGGCCGGCAGCGGCCGATCACCCACTGTCACTTGGCCTTGGCTCAGCGCGCTCAACCCGGCAATCGCCTGGACCAGTTCGGTGCGGCCCGCGCCGACAATGCCGGCAATACCAAAGATCTCCCCGGCCTTCACCGAAAACGACACATCGTGAAAGCGCCCGGCCTTGTCCGACAGCTGCTCGACACGCAGCACCACCGTGTCTGCGGGAACCGGCAACTCCGGGAACAAGCGCTCGATCGGGCGCCCCACCATCTGCGACACCAGCACGCTGACATCCGCCGCGCCGCTGTCGTGACGCGCGATCAAGTGACCGTCACGCATGACCACGACTTTGTCGGCGATCCGGGCAATTTCGTCCATCCGGTGACTGATGTAGATGAAGGAAACCCCTTCTTTCTTCAGCTCCTCGATCTGTTTGAACAGCAGATCGGTTTCGTCCTTGCCCAGGGCGGCGGTCGGTTCGTCGAGTATCAGCAAGCGTGAGTTGAGCGTCAGCGCGCGAGCGATTTCCACCAGTTGCTGGGCGGCGATTTTCAGTTGCCGCACGGGCGTTTCCGGAGAGATGTCCAGGCCCAGGCGCCGCAGTTGCTTCTCCGTTTCACGGTGCATGGCCTTGCGGTCGATCATGCCGTCGCGCGTTGGCAGATGACCGAGGAAAACGTTCTCCGCCACACTCAAGTCCGGCAGCAGGTGAATCTCCTGATGGATCATGTTGATGCCCAGGGCCATGGCCGCACCTGGGCCGTTCGGCGCGTAAGGTTCGCCGGCGAGGAACATGGTGCCTTTGGAGGGCGCCAGCGCTCCGGCAACGATGGAGGAAAAGGTCGATTTGCCCGCGCCGTTCTCCCCCAGCAACGCCACCACTTCTCCGTAGCCGATATCGAGGCTGATATCTTCCAGCACCCTGACCGAGTTGAATGACTTGCCAATGCTGCTGGCCCTGAACAAGGGAGCCTGCGCGGTTTTGATCGCATTCATGACGTGCCCTCCTGCGTCGGTCTCAAGGATGTTGCTCAAGGAAGGTCGCCACGTTTTCCCGCGTGGTGACGAAGGCCGGCAACAACTGAGTCTTGGTCACCTGTTTGCCTTGTTGCAGATCGACTGCGGTGCGCAACGCCGTACGGCCCATTTCCACCGCTTGCTGAGTGATGGTCATGTCCAGTTTGCCGTCGCGAATGGCTTCCAGGGCGGAGGGCAAACCGTCATAACCGAACACCCAGACCTTGTGATCAATATTGGCGACCTTGACTGCCTGGGCGGCACCCAGTGCCGGCGCATCGGAACGGCCGATGAACACGTTGATCTTCGGATTCTTCTGCAGCATGTCCTGGGCAACCTTAAAGCCGTTGTCCTGCAGCCAGTCGGTGGGTTTGCGGTCGACGATTTTCATCTCCGGCGCCTCCGACAACACCGCGTCCAGGCCTTTGGCCCGGGCCACTTCAGTCGAGTCGCCCAACGTGCCCTGGAGCAGGCCGATCTCAGCCTTGCCACCGGTCAGCTTGATCATCTGCCGGGCCAGCTCGCCCGCCGCCGCGAGGTTGTCGGTAGAGATGTAGGCGTCGCACTCGACGTTTTTCGGGAAGTTGTCGATGCAGATCACCGGCACGCCCTGCTGCCGCGCCAAACGCACCGGCACGGCCGAAGCGGCGCTGCCAGTGGCGGTGTAAAGCAACACATCAATGCCTTTGCTCAACATGTCCTGAATCTGGCTGACCTGACGTGCGGGATCGGCTTGCGCATCAGCGACCAGTACGTTCTTGATACCGAGGCTCTTGGCCTGTTCCATCACACCATCGCGGACCATCAGGTAAAACACCCATTGCAGGCTCGGAATCGACATCCCGACGGTGATGTCCTGTGTCGGTTTGCTTTGTGCGTTTACACCGGCTGACATCAGGCAGCCCAGAAGCGGCAGCCACAAAAAACGCACTGAAAATGCAGGCAGGTTCATGTCTTTACCTTTTTATTTTGAGTTGGAAATGACGGTCGAGAACGTGGGGTCAGTCAGCCTTGCGCTTGAGCAAATCGAGCATCACGGCAAAGGCGATCACGGCGCCGATGACCACTTGCTGCACGAAGGGGGAGATTCCGGCCAGGTTCAGGCCATTGCGCAGGACACCGATGATCAACACACCGATGATCGTGCCCACCACGCTGCCGGCACCGCCCTTGAGACTGCCACCGCCGATCACCACGGCGGCGATCACGTCCAGTTCATAGCCGACGCCCGCGCCGGCACCGGCCGTGTCCAGACGCGAGGTCATGATGATCCCGCCCAGAGCCGCACAGATCCCGGAGATGATGTACACCGCGCTGGTGTAGCCCTTGACCCGGATTCCGGCGAGCTTGGCGACCTTGCTGCTGCCGCCGATGGCATACAGGCTGCGTCCGGGGACGGTGAATTTGAGAACGAACCAGAACACCAGCGCCAACACGGCAAAGCAGCTCACGGTCAGCGACAGCACACCGCCATAACGAATCACCGAAAGATTGCTGAACCACTCCGGGAAGCCGCTCACTTGTGCCCCATCGGTCACCATGTAGGCGAGCCCGCGAGCGATGGACATCATCGCCAGGGTTGCAATGAACGATGGCAAGCCAGCCCTGACCACCAGCAACGCCGTGGTCGAACCGCACGCCGCACCGACGGCTATCGCACCGAGCATGGCCACCCACATAGGCACCCCCAGTACTTGCTCGAGCCAACTCATGACCATGATTGCCACAGCCAGCACTGCGCCCACGGACAGGTCGATACCACCAATAAGAATCACCAGCGTCATACCCAGCGCCATGATGCCCAGCACCGTGACCTGGTCCAGCACATTGAGCAGATTACTCAAGGTCAGAAAACTGTCGGTAAACACGGTCAATACCGCACACAACAGCAAAAGACCGATCATCGGACCTGCAACATTAGTTTCCAGGCCGATCCATTTTGGAATGGATCCGGAAACTCTCGACTTCACCAACAACTGATTATTCATACCCACATCCACTTCTTATTTAATTGTTATAAGATCGAGCAGTGCACGACTGGCTAATTAGTGACCCAGTTCCCGGTAGCGCCCTCCCATGTACAGAAGCGGTTCTTCGACAGGTTGGGTAATGACATAGATGACATTGCCGATAAACACCGTGTGCGTGCCGTGTTCAATCTCCTGCACCACTTCACAAAAGATCGCCGCCTGGGCGTCGGCCAGGTAACGGAGGTCGCGCACACCGGTGCGCCAGTCACCCTCGACAAAGCGCCGTTCACGCAGATCGGGCTGGCTGAAAATCTTGCAGATGCCTTCGTGCTGGCTTTGCAGCATGTTCACGCAGAACAGCCCGGAACGCTTGATGATCGGTGAGGCGCTTGCCGAGCGGTTGACGCAGATCAGGGCTGACGCCGGGTCCATCGAGACCGAGGAAAAAGCCGTTGCGGCCAGCCCATGAGACTGGCCGTCATCGTCGAGAGTAGTGATCAGGGTGATGGAGGAAGCAAAGCGTCCCATCGCCATTTTGAATTGGCCGGCCAGGTCAATCGAAGGGGCCGCCTCTTGATATTGAACACGCATACATAAACCCTCTTTTGTGGTGACTCACAAGCGCAGGCATTCATTATTAACAATCCCCTCTACTTTTCTATTCACTTTTAAAAAATTGACTTTTCAACTTCCCTGAAAGGTGAAGCCAACAACAAACTCATTTGAATCAAGTTCACAAGTAGCCCGAAAGCCTTTATTTAGAGGCTTTGATTAGTTATCGCCAAAATCATCGGCACTTTGATTGATGGTATTAACTGAATAATCGACCGATACTTTCTGAACAATCAGAAAACACTCTTTGCGAGACGAATCATCATGGTTGATCGATTACAGGACATGCGACTGTTTCGGCTGGTGGTGCAGACCGGTTCACTTTCAACCGCGGGCCGGCAAATGGGTCTGTCACCGGCGGCCATGAGCGGTCGCCTGAAGGCGATGGAAGAGTTTTATGGCTTGCGTTTGCTCAAGCGCAACACCCGCAGCCTGAGCCCGACTGCCGAGGGCCAGCTGCTGTTTGAAAATGCGCTGAAGATCCTGGAAGAGGTCGATGCTCTCGATAACATCATTAAAAACGGTCACAGCGACCTGCTGGGTACCATCGGCCTGACATGCCCCACCGACCTGGGTCGGCAATGGGTCAGTCAACTGGTCGACGCCTTCCTCCGTGAAAACCCCCAGGTCAGCATCCGCATGTTTTTCACCGACCGGATTCTCGACTTCGTCGAATCCGGCTCCGACATCGCGATCCGCTTCGGCGACCTGCCGGACAGCTCGTTGATTGCCCGCTCCCTGGGCGTCGATCGGCCCATGGTCTGCTGTTCTCCCGAGTACCTGCAGCGACACGACGCACCACTCACTCCTGAAGACCTGCATCAGCACAACTGCCTGGTGCAATTACGTGCGGACTTTGCACTCGATCGCTGGAAGTTCGTGAAAAACGGCATCTCGAGCACCATTCAGGTCAAGGGTAACCGACTGGCAAACGATGGTTTCACCCTGCGCCAATGGGCCGTGCAAGGTCTGGGGATTATCTGGAAATCGGTCTGGGAGGTGGCGGACGATATACAGGCCAGGCGCCTGGTCCCGCTACTTGAAGACTATCAATGCCCGACCACGGGTTTTCATCTGCTCACCGAGGGCGGGAAGAAGCTCCCGCTGCGGGTCAAATCCTTCGTTGATTTTGCCGTTCAATACTTCAAAAACCTGGACATGCCGTCGCGGCACATCCTGACCTCTCCGCTCCGCCGTACAGAGCTCTCGATGCCATAGCACTCATCCCAATGGCACCGAATGCAGATCGGCCAATACCGGTTGAAGGTTGCTGAGCATCCGCTCATACGCCTTGCGCATACCGGCGTAAAACGCTTGTTTCGAGGCGTCCGGCAACGTCTCGCATTCAATCGGTTTTTGCCAGTCAATGGCTGTCTGCCGCAAATCCGCAAACACGCCCGCGCCATGACCGGCCAACAGTGCGGCGCCCAGCACACCGTGCTCGGCCGTGGGCAGTTTGCGATAAGGGAGGCCCAGCACGTCGGCCTTGATCTGGCGAAACACCTGACTGTTGGCGCCGCCACCGAGGCTGATCACCCCTCCCTCGCCGACGCCGACTTGCATGTCCTTCATGCAATGCAGGAATCGCGCATATTCGAAAGCGATCGACTCCAGCATCGCCCGGTACTGGTCAGTACGATCATGCATCCAGTCGAGTCCGACAAATGCTCCGGCCGACCCGGCATCGAACGGCGCATGCCGCCCGCCGAAATGCGGCAGGAACAGCAGTTTATTGCGATCGGATAACGCTGCCGATGCCCGGTTTTCCAATTGCCGACATTCGCCCTCCGAAAGGCCAAAACCCTTGAGGGTAATGCCGGCCCCTCCGACATAGGCCATCGAGTAAAACAACCCGGGAATGCAGTGTCTGAAGGTCGCCAGGGTCTGGTGTTGCGCATCCACCGCGTAGTGGTCGAGCAACACCCCGAGCACCGAACCGGTGCCGGCAATGTCGAAAAGTTGCCCGGGATTCGCGGCCCCGGCACCGAGCAAGGTGGCGGCAATGTCTGCACATCCGGCGAAAACCGGCGTGCCGGCCAATACCCCGCAAACACTCGCCGCTTTTGGGCAAACCGAGCCGATGCGGTCCCAGGGTTTCACCAGCCTCGGAAGTCGATCGACCTCCAGCCCAAAGGCGTCGATGAGCGAAGTGTTCCATTGCATCGCCTGAGTGTCGGCAAAACTGTTGAACCCCAGGTAGGTGTCATCCATGAATGCGTCGTCGCTATCGAGCGCCGCCATGCGCCCGGCAACATACGCCGCCGGCATGATGATCTTCCTGATCTTGCGATAGACCTGCGGCTGTTCCTCATGCCAGTACAACCATTTGGCGGCGTGATTGGCACTCACGGGACCGCCCGAGCGTTCAATGATCTGTTGCTCACAGGCCTTGAGTCGTGACACCTGACGGGCGCATCGCATGTCCAGCCACGAGTCGTAAGGCGTGGTCGCCTCCCAGTGGCGGCCAATGGTCGAGATACCCGCCATTTGCCCGCACATTGCGATACCGCTGATGTTCGCTACGTTGATGGATGCGTGGTTGAGTACATCCTTGATGGCCAGCAAAACCGACGCATACATCTCGTCGGGATCTTGCTCGAACACCTGTCGCGCAGGATTCGACAAACGCGTAGGACGACTTGCGGCGCCCAGTTGACGGCCCTGTTCGTCGATGACAATGACCCGGGTACTCGAGGTGCCCATGTCCACCCCAACCAGTAATGCTCGACTCTTCAAGGATTGCCGCTCGCACAATGAAACGGTGGTTGTTGTGCGCACAGAATACTGTGATCAAACCATCGGGGGGCAGAGTCGGACCGGTGAATTTTCAGGGGAGACAAAAAAACGGGCCGGACAGCCTTGCAGCCGACCCGACCCGTGTTCAAAGACCTTCGCTTACGCCAACTGCTCCCGATGCTGTTCGATGAACTGCGCTGGCGTCAGCAACGCCTGACCGATGATCTCGGTGCCGGTGCTGTCGAGGCCTTCCAGGCGCTTCTCGCGCTGGTCGATTTTCACCGCATTGAAATGCACGGCAAATGCAGGATCGGCATCAATGCCAAGTTGCTTGACGAAGTCTTCGACAGAAACCTGTTCATAGCGCACAGGCTTGCCCAGCGTTTCGCTCAACAAACCGGCCAATTCTGCATGGCTGTATTCGATCGGGCCGTGCAGTGGATAGGCCTGGCCGCCGTGGCCTTCCGGTTTGAGCAGGATATTGGCGACAATCAACGCGATGTCGCTGGCGGCAAGCGGCGCGAAGCGGCTGTCGGCGTCAAACGGCGTCAGATAGCGGCCTTCACGAATGAACGGCGCGATGTAGAGCATCCACTGGGCGAAAAAAGTCACCCGCAGGTGGGTGGCGGGAATGCCGGACCAGGTAAAGATTTGTTCCGACATCCAGTGGTTCAATGTTGCCTGACTGCGGGCGTCGGGCCGCGACTGTTTGTGGGACATGTTGACGATGTGCTTCACGCCCTGCTCTTTCGCCGCCTGAGCGAACAGCGCTGCCGCTTCCACCAGGCCATCGCTCAACGGATAACAGAAGTACGCGCCATCGACGCCTTCCATGGCGGGACGCAGGGATTTCAGATCCAGCAGGTTGCCGACGCAAATTTCGGCCCCCAAGTCCTTCAATTGCTGTGAACGTTCATCTTCACGACGAACCAGAGCCTTGACGCGATGGCCCTGTTCAAGCAGGTACTTCACGGTCGGGGTGCCCGTATCGCCGGTAGATCCGGTAATCAAAAAGGTTTTCATGGTCTGTCTCCAATACTAGAAAGTGAGGGTGTTGGTTTATTCGGTTCTCAACGGGCCGGCCGGCACCACCGTGTCGATTCGGCCGGTGGCCACGTCGTAGACCAGGCCCGTGACGGTGAAGCCGCCGGGCAAGTTCGGATTGGCCTTCAGCGCCGCCACATCCACCGCGACCGCTTTGTAGGGATCGTCGATTTCCAGTGCCGCCAATTCCTGTGGCGCAACACCCATGTGTTTCGCCAGCAGTTCGGGGGCGTGGTGCAGGCAACCACTGATGCCGCAGTCGGTGTGATGCAGGAGGATCAGGTTCCAGCCCTCTCCGACCTCAGAACCACCGACCCGCGAAACGGTGCGCAGGATGGCCATGGTTTCCAGCAGCGCCGGGTTGACCCGGCCACCGACGTTGCGGATCACCGCGGCCTCACCGGGCTGGAGTTGAAGAACATCCATCGGGTCGACTCTGGGGTCGACGCAACCAATGATCATGGTTTTGCGCGACGGGATAATCTTCAGGTCGGCAGAAAAACCCGAATCTGCAAACGCGGCATTGCGCTGGGCAAGGGTCTGTAGAAAGTCCATGAATCACCTCAAGGGTCAGTTAGTCGAATGGCGTTGCGGCAGCCGGGTGGACATCATCGACTGGACCTTTTGCGGGTCAGCGGTAAAGGCTTGGTAGATGCCGCGTGTCTGGGCGCCGGCGATGACCTCGTCGTTGGTCCCGGCTTCGATGGCGTTCAGGGCATCGGTGACAACCTCAAGCGGACTCAGGCGCGGCTCCGGCAGTTTGGCGCCCATGGCGGTTTCGGTTTGCACGGCCAGCACACCGACGACTTGCGTACCCTGCCCGGCCAGTTCAGCGCGCAGACTGCGGGTCAGTGACAGGCCGGCTGCCTTGGACGCCGAGTAGGTTGCGGCCATCGGCAGGCTGATCAGCGACAACATCGACAACATGTTGAGCACCGCGCCACCGGTCTGCGCCAGGACCGGCGCAAAGGCACGGGTCAGCGCCAGGGGACCGAAGTAGTTCACTTCCATCTCCAACCGGGCGTCTTGCATATCCGGGGCGGAAATGGCGCCATCGAACGCGGCATACCCGGCGTTGTTGATCAGGAGCGTGATATCGCTGGCAACGCTGGCCGCCGCAGCGACCTGATCGGGATCAGTCACGTCGAGGGGCAGCGGCACCAGACGCCGATCGCCACTCTTGAGCAGCTCGGCCAGCGAGGCGGTGTCGCGAGCGGCGACGTAGACCTTGGCCACACCGCGCTTGAGCAGTTCTTCGACGAAGGTGCGGCCGATGCCGCGATTGGCGCCTGTCACCAGGGCAATGGAGTTTGCGATTTTCATTGTGGGTTCCTGTTGGAAAGGGTTGGGACCGCTCGGGGAAGCGTGCTGCTTCGTCGCCGATGGACCCACTATCCCTTCCCGCCGGAACGTCCGGTAGCGGTCGATTTCGGCTAACATCTATCCTGATTTCGCATTAATCGACGCTTACGCGCACGCGCCGCCACGGCTCGCTCGCACAGGAAACGGCATGCCTTTGAAAGACATCCTCAGCTTGCGGCTGTACACCCGCGTGGCTCACCTGGGCAGCTTCTCGGCGGCTGCACGCGAGAGCGGACTCACACAATCCCAGGTGTCGCGAATGATTGCCGAACTGGAGGCGGGACTCGGCGCGCGACTGCTGTCACGCACCACCCGCGCGGTGGTCCCGACCGAGGCCGGCCTGGAGTTTCTGGCGCGCATGGAACCAATCCTCGCCGCCCTCGACGATGCCGAAAACAGCGTGCGTGAAACCGGCGAGTTACGAGGTTTGCTGCGCATCGGCATGCCTTCGACCATGGGCATCCGCGTGGTGATTCCGAGGCTGTCCGCCTTCACCGAACGTCACCCCTTGCTGCACCTGGAACTGATGCTCGAAGACAAATGGCAGGACATGGTCAAGGAAGCCGTGGATGTCGGCATTCGCGTGGGCAACCTGCCCGACCTGTCCGGGACCGCCCGGCTGATCGGCACGATGCGTCGAGTGATCGTGGCATCACCGGCTTACCTGACGCGCCACGGTATGCCCACCACCCCCGAAGAACTGGAACGGCATCGCATCGTCGGCGGCCCGGCCGGTGCGCATGTCTCTTCCTGGCAATTGGAGCGCGATGGCCAAATGGCGTCGATCAACCTCAGCCCACAGTTTTCCACCAACGACACCGCCGGTGCGCTGGCAGCCGCCGCAGGGGGGCTGGGTATCGTCTCAACGACGTCCTGGGCTTGCCGACTGGAGTTGGAGAACGGGTCATTGGTACAGCTTCTGCCGCAGTGGAAAATGGCCGAGCTGCCGGTGCATGCCTACTTTCCCATGGGCCGCACCACGCGCCTGGCGGCGCGCGCGTTTGCCGATTTTCTGGCCAGCGAACTGGCCAGTGATCCTCGGCATTTTGATTCGTCCGATAAACGCTGACGGTGGATCGAATTCGGCCTACATCTCGGCGGCGAGCAACTTCACCAATGCCGCCGCCGGCATTTCCCGAACCAGTGGCGCGCCCTGCCCGGCCCACTGCACGGCGAAGTCAGTGTTGGCCTTGCCCGTTGCCGCGACGTTGAGCGCTTTGTTGGCGTCGTAGGCGATTGGATAGTCCGGCAATGTCGGGGCATTCGCCTCAAGGCTGGTGAAGTTGCGATTGACCATGCCCCGGGCAGGACGACCGGAAATGACGCTGGTGACTTGAGTCTGATGCGCACGCGGGCCTTTCAGGGCTTCGCGATAGGCGTTGTTGGCGGAGGATTCGGGGCACAGGATAAACGCCGTGCCCAACTGCGCGGCACTGGCGCCGAGTTGCATGACGGCGTTGATTCCGGCGCCGTCCATGATTCCGCCCGCCGCGATCACCGGCAGCCCACACGCCTCGGTCAGCACACGCACCAGGGCAAACGTGCCCATCTCGCTGTCCTGTTGTGGGTCGAATACCCCGCGATGTCCACCGGCTTCATAACCTTGCGCCACCAGCGCGTGCACGCCGGCATGCTCCGCCGCTTGCGCTTCGGCCAGATTGGTCACGGAACACAACAGCACGATGCCGGCGTCCTTGAGTGCATCGATGGCGGGTTGCGGCGGCAAGCCGAAGTGGAAACTGACCACCGCCGGTTTTTCTTCCAGCAGCATGTGCAGCATGTCGGTGTCTTCGACGAATGAGGTGTAGATCTCTCGCAATGCCGTTGGTGCAGGGGTGTCGAACTCGGCAAAGAACGGTGCGAGGAAATTCAGCCACTGCGTTTCGCGCTCGGCGTCCGGCACGGCAGGCTCATGACAGAACAGATTCACATTGAAGGGCTTGTCCGTCAGCGTCGCCGTCTCGCGCAACATCGCCCGTGCCTGCTCGACATTGCTCGCGCCGATACCGATGGCACCGAGCCCGCCGGCATTGGACACCGCCGCGGCGAGTCTGGGTGTGGAAACACCGACCATCGGCGATTGAAGGATCGGCAGTTCAATGTTCAACAGCGATAACAGTGGATTGGACATGACGGCACCTGATGAGTGAGCGTTATAGCTCTGCGGTTAAGAATTGCGCCCGGCCACGGCCGAACGACCAGTCCGCATCGCTGTTTTCCACCAGCGAGACAATCAGATCGTCCGGCGACAGGTCGCAATCCACTTGCAGCTGTTCGGCCAGCAAGCGGTAAAACTCGACTTTCTGCGCCTGTGAGCGCGGTCGCGAAATCACCGTCAGCAACACCACATTGTCCGAGCGCGAGTAACCCAACCCGGTGTCGTGCAGGATCAACTCCCCGGCACGGTGTTGCGTAACGCTTTGGTAACGATCACTGAACGGCACGTCAAACGCCTGGACCATGGCCTGGTGCGCCCCATCCAGCAGGGTGCGCAACTGTTCATCGGTGCGGCCCTGGATGATGTCGAACTTGAGCAATGGCATCGCGATTCACCTTGGTAAAAAATTGGGAGCGAAGAGCTCGCCCCCCGGGACAAATGAACAGCGTGCAAGCCCGCGCCAGCACGCCTTCCAACCCGAAAACGTCAAAGTCTATTTGGAAGTCGGCATGGCAAACTCGGCACCCTTGGCGATGCTGTTCGGCCAGCGTTGCATGACCGATTTCTGTTTCGTGTAGAACCGCACCCCTTCTTCGCCATAAGCGTGCATGTCACCGAACAGCGAGCGCTTCCAGCCGCCGAAACCGTGCCACGCCATCGGCACCGGAATCGGCACGTTGATGCCGACCATGCCCACCTGAATTCGCGTAGCGAATTCTCGGGCGATATGGCCGTCGCGGGTGTAGCACGCGGTGCCGTTGCCGAACTCGTGGGCGTTGACCAGGTCGACCGCCTCGGCGAAATCCTTGACTCGCATGCACGCCAGCACCGGCCCGAAGATTTCCTCTTTGTAGATTTTCATCTCGGGGGTGACGTGGTCGAAAATCGTGCCGCCGAGCCAGAAACCTTCGGCGCAATCGGCACCGGCCTGCGCGCCATCAAAGCCACGACCGTCCACCAACATCTCGGCACCTTCGGCGATGCCTTGTTCGATGTAGCCGGTGATGCGTTGCAGCGCGGCGGACGAAACGATCGGGCCCATTTCAGCAGTCAGGTTCATGCCTTCCAGAATCTTCAGCGTGCGGGTGCGCTCCACCAGTTTCGGCATGACCTTGTCGGCCACGTCGCCGACAAACACCGCCACCGAAATCGCCATGCAGCGCTCGCCGGCCGAACCGAACGCCGCGCCAATCAGGGCGTCGACCACTTGATCGATATCGGCGTCAGGCATCACCACCATGTGGTTTTTCGCCCCGCCCAATGCCTGCACACGCTTGCCGTGGCGGGCGCCGGTTTCGTAGATGTAGTTGGCAATCGGCGTCGAGCCGACAAAGCTCACGGCTTTGACTTCAGGGTGATCGAGCAGCGCATCCACCGCTTCTTTATCACCCTGCACCACGTTGAACACGCCGTCGGGCAACCCGGCTTCCTTGAACAGCTCGGCGATCAGCAGCGAGGGCGAAGGATCGATCGGGCTCGGCTTGAGCACGAAGGTGTTGCCGCAGGCGATGGCCACCGGGAACATCCACATTGGCACCATCACCGGGAAGTTGAACGGCGTAACGCCGGCCACCACACCCAAGGCCTGGCGCAGGGTCCAGTTGTCGATGTTGGTCGAGACCTGTTCGGTGTAGTCACCCTTGAGCAGTTGCGGGATGCCGCAAGCGAATTCGACGACTTCGATGCCACGCGTCACTTCGCCCTGGGCATCGGTGAACACCTTGCCGTGCTCGCGGGTGATCATCTGCGCCAGCGTGTCGCGGTGCTCGTTGAGCAGCGCCAGGAACTTGAACATGATGCGCGCGCGGCGCAGTGGCGGCGTGGCCGACCAGGCGGGGAACGCCGCTGCGGCCGACTGCACCGCCGCGTCGACTTCCGCGACATTGGCCAGGGCCACAATGCCGGTAACCGAACCGGTGGCCGGGTTGGTGACGTTCTGCGAACGACCGGAATTGCCCGGCACGGCGCGACCGTGAATGTAGTGTGCGATGTCTGCTGGCTGGTTGCTCATGGCGGGTGTCCCCTGGTGGTGGATAAGAGCCATCTCTTTTTGTTGTGAGGCCGGTGGCTGTTCAACGCCCCGACATCGCCAAAGTAGGCCCGCCAATGAATCATGTAAAATGATGATTAATGATCTTATGAATCATATTTCGTGAACACGTTTCTGCAGCCACTTCGCCCGCTCACCCAGACGCCGCTTCCAGTCTTCAGCCAGCCCAGCAGTGGCCGCCAACGCCAGCAAATCATCGATCACTGGCCGATGCGACAACTGCACCTGCCAGAACTGGTCGATGGAAAAGCGTTCGCTGTGCCGCTCCAGCAGTTCGATGCTGTCTCCCACGCCAATGAAACCCGGCTGAAGGACCCGGTAATACCAGCCGGTGATCCGCTCTTTGGCGACAAACATCGACATGTGCTCGGCATCGAAACGGTGATTGATCTTCCAGCACGGGCTGCGCGGTTGGGACACCTGCAAGACCGCGCTGCCGACCTGGAACACGTCACCGATGTGCACGTTGAGTTCCGATAGGCCAAACGCAGAAATATTCTCCCCGAGGCTGCCCGCCATCAGTTCCGGTGCGCTGTGTGGGAAGGCCTGAGCCAGACGTTCATAGTTTTGCGCCGCGTACTGATGGACTGCTTTTTCCGGACCGCCGTGCACACGGGTATCGCCATGCTGGTCGCCGACGATTCCCTGTTTCTCTATGCGGACCGGCTCTGCGTGCCGTTGCTTGAAGATGCCCGTTTGCTGCCCTTCGGGTTTCAACAACCCGAGACCTCCTGCAAACACATGGTCAATTTTTGAAATCAATTTCATGGTCGATCTACGCTCGTTTCATATCGTTTCAAGCACTTTACTAATCCGCAGAAAAGCTCGTAAAGTGATCATTAAATATATCCACAATCACTTTTCATGATGGGTGGTAACGAACATGGAAATGCGCCAATTGAAGATTTTCTGCGCCGTGGCCGAGTTGGGCAGCTTCACCGCAGCGGCGGTGCAGGTGAATACGGTGCAGTCCAACGTGACCATGCGCGTGAAAGAACTGGAAGCCGAGCTCAACCGCGAGCTGTTCATCCGCAAGAAGTCCGGAGTCGTGCTGACATCGGCGGGCGAAACCTTCCTCGGTTACGCGCGGCGCATTCTGCAGTTGACCGAAGAGAGCCGCAGCGCGCTGATGGATACCGGCAGCCCGACCGGCCTGCTGCGCCTGGGTTCTATGGAGACCACCGCTGCTATCCGCCTGCCGCAAGTGCTGACCAAGTACCGCGAGCAGTTTCCCGAGGTGCAGTTGTCGCTGCTGACCGGCACCACGGTGGAGCTGATCAAGGCGATTGAGGCCCATCGACTCGACGGCGCGTTTGTCGGAGGTTTTCACCAGAATTCGGCGTTGGCCCAAGAGGAAGTGTTCAACGAAGAATTGGTGCTGGTCAGCAGCAACCAATTCGAAACACTGCCCGCGCTGATCGAAAAAATGCCCCAGCAAACCGTGCTGGTGTTTCGCACCGGCTGCTTCTATCGCTCGACACTGGAAAACTGGTTCTATCAAGTGGGGCTTGTGCCGAACCAGATCATGGAGCTGGGCACGCTGGATGGCATTCTGTCGTGCGTCGCGGCGGGCATGGGCGTGACGCTGTTGCCCAAGTCGATCGCGGAAAATTGCAGCGTTCGGCATGCGATTCGCTGCCACACGTTGCCGCCGGAGTTCGCTAACGTTTCCACGGTGTTCATTCGCCGCAATGACACGATGATTACTTCGGCGATGAGTGCGTTCATTGGGTTGGCGCAGCAGCAGATTGCCCGGCCGGCGGCGGTATAAATCAAAAACTGTGGGTCGGGTCAGTCAACATTCTTATCGACTGACCTGACGCCTTCGCGGGCAAGCCCGCTCCCACAGTTTTTGTGTCGACTGCAATGTTTGTGAACGACATCAACCCTGTGGGAGCGGGCTTGCCCGCGAAGGGGTCGGCCTATTCAACATGGATGCCGGCTCACTACCAGCCGAGCGACCTTCTCTGCTCATTCAAAAACCGCCCGGTCGCGGCATAGTCGGTTACACCAATCTCCGCGACCGACAACCGATCCGGCACATCCAACAAACCACGAGCCAGCTCCGCCACCCGTTCCGCCGCCGGCACAACGCTGTGGATCTTGCCCACGCCCTGCCCCGCATACAGCGACAATTTCTCGGCCATTCGCGGCTTGTCGATCGCCCGGGCGCCGCCGCCGATGAAGCGCAGCAGGTTCCATTTGTCCCGGTTGGGGATCACCCGGTGCGGCGTGCCGTAGGTCCAGCCGAACGAATAGCCGGTGCGGTACTCGGTATCGTCAGTGGTCGCCTCGACGATTTTTTGTTTGTACAACGGATGGGCGTTGGACTCATCGGTGGCAATGAAGGCCGTGCCCACCACCACCCCGGATGCGCCGAGCGACATCAGCGCCCGCACGTCGTCGCCGTGGGTGATGCCACCCGCCGCCAGCACCGGTCGCCCTTCCGAGACGGCAAGGATCGAGGTGAGCAACGGCATGATGCCGATCGTGCCTCGATTGAGATGCCCGCCGCTTTCACTGCCCTGGGCGATGATGATGTCCGCGCCTTGGGCGATGGCGATGTTGGCCAGCTCTACCGACCCCGCTTGCACCATCACGATCAACCCGGCGTCCTTGGCTCGGGGAATCATGTCGGCGGCATACTTCTCGGCGTAGAACAGCGACAGCAGCTTGGGCTTTTCCTTGAGGATTACCTGAAACTGCGCTTCGAACACATCCGGACCACCGAACTGCGGCACCAGGTTCACCCCGAAGGGCTGATCAGTCAGTGCGCGGGTTTCCTGTATCCAGCGGCGCAAGGCCAGGGGCGGCAGGCGCAAGCCGCCGATAACGCCCATGCCGCCGGCATTGGCCACGGCGCCCACCAATTGCGGACCGGAAATCGCCGCCATGCCGCCAAGAAAAATCGGGTACTTCACGCCGCAAAGCCGGGTAATGGCGTTACCGGCAAAATCGAATCTGTCCTGGTTCATGACTCACAGCTCCACATGTTTGCCCAGCATCCGCTTGAGCGTGTTGTTCTTCAGGAGAAAGTGATTCTTTACTGCGCCGAAAATATGCAGCGCGAGCCCGGCGAGAAACGCCGAGGCGCCGATGTCGAACAGCACGTCGACCACATGCTTCAACGCCTCATTGGCGGGCAGTATGTTCGGAATCCACAAACCGCCGGGCAGCTCCACCACCTCGCCGGCAGCGGACCGTGACGCCCATACCGCAATCGGCAACAGCACCATCGCCAAGGCCAGCGACACCGCCACCGAGCGACTGATGATCACTTCGATAGGGTTCGGCGTGCCTACCGGCAGCGGATGGTATGAGGTGATCCGCGCCCAGAACCGGTAAGACGAGACGAGGACTAGAATCAGGCCCAGCAGGTTTTGCAGCCTGCCGAGTTCCAGTTGCTGTGCTGCGCTGGAGGCTTGGCCAATCAACAGTTGCAGGCCGAAAATCGCCAGCAGCGCAAACGCCACGACCCAGTGCAGGGCGACGGTGATGGGGGAAAATCTCAGGCCATTGTCTCGAAGTTGCATGGCTGACTCCTTTTGCAGAGTGCGCAAATCAGGAATGGATGGACCGCGAAGGTCTTAGTGGTTGACTGCCTGCGCGGCGCCGAGCCCGGTCTGGGCACGGATCAACTGATCATCGAAACGCTCGCGCTCAAGCCCTGCTCCATGGCTGCGATCAGTGACCGAGCCCAGCCAGGTGAACAGGAACGCCACGTTCATCGAGATGATCGCCGGGTAGTCATAGGGGAAAATCGCGTCGGCATTGCCCAGCACCTTGACCCACACCGCCGGCGAGAGAATGACCAGCCCGACCGCACTCACCAGCCCGGCGACACCGCCGATCAACGCGCCGCGAGTGGTCAGCCCTTTCCAGTACATCGAGAGCACCAGGATCGGGAAGTTGACCGAGGCCGCCACACCGAACGTCAGCGCCACCAGGAAAGCGATGTTCTGGTCCTTGAACAAGATCCCCAATACCACCGCGACAATACCGATCCCCACCGAAGCGATGCGCGATACACGGCGTTCGTCCTTGGCCTCGGCCTTGCCCTTTTTAACCACCATCACATACAAGTCGTGAGAGATCGCCGACGTGCCGGCCATGGTCAGCCCGGACACCACAGCCAGAATCGTCGCGAACGCCACGGCGGAAATGAAGCCCAGCAGCAGATCGCCGCCCACGGCTTTGGCCAGGTGCATCACCGGCATGTTGCCGCCGCCGATCAACTTGCCCGCCAGATTGCCGCCCTCGTAGAAGGCCGGGTCTTGCCCGACGATCACAATGGCCGCCAGGCCCAGCACCGCCACGATCAGGTAGAAAAAGCCGATGAAGCCCGTGGCGACGAACACCGATTTGCGCGCCTGCTTGGCATCCGGCACGGTAAAGAAGCGCATGAGGATGTGCGGCAGTCCTGCCGTGCCAAACACCAGTCCAAGCGACAACGAGATCAGCGACAGCGGGTCGGCCACGAGTTTGCTCGGCAGCAGAATCCGCTCGCCATCGCGGTGCGCGGCCACAGCTTTCTCGAACAGCAGATCGAAGGAAAAGCCGAATTTGCTCAGCGCCAGAAACGCCAGCAGCGTCCCGCCCACCAGCAGCAACCCGGCCTTGATGATCTGCACCCACGTGGTGGCGACCATGCCGCCGAAGGTGACGTAGACCGCCATCAGCAAACCCACGGCAATCACCGCATAGTTGTATGGCAGACCGAACAACAGCTGAATCAACTGCCCTGCCCCGACCATCTGCACCACCAGATAAAAACACACCACCGTCAGCGAGCCGAAGGCCGTCATCGTGCGGATGCGGTTTTGATCGAGGCGAAAAGAAGCGATGTCAGAGATGGTAATGCGCCCTAGATTGCGGATGCGCTCGGCGAACAGAAACAGCAGCAATGGCCAGGCGACAAAGAAGCTGATCGAGTACAGCACGCCATCGAAGCCGTTGAAGAAGATCATGCTGGTAACGCCCAGCAACGCCGCCGCGGACATGTAGTCACCGGCCAGTGCCAGACCGTTTTGGAAGCCGCTGATACCACCGCCGGCCGTGTAGAAATCGTCCATGGATTTGGTTTTGGAGGCGGCCCAGTACGTGATGCCAAGCGTCGTCACGACGAAGACCAGGAACATGCTGATAGCGGTGATGTTGATCGGTTGTTTTTCGACGCTCTGGATAACGTCGCCGGCCATGGCGCGAGCAGCGAATACGCACAGCAGCACGGGCAGGATGAGGTTCACAAGGACGCGTTTCATACGATGGCCCCCGCGCGGATTTCTGCGGTGAGGTCATCGAACTCGCCATTGGCGCGATGGATGTAAAGCCCGGTAAACAACCAGGCGCCGACAATGAACACGGCACCTAAAGGCCAACCGATGCTGATGATGCTGGTGGCGGAAAGTTTCGTCGCTAGCAGCTGAGGGGCGAAGGCGGCGACGAGGATGAACGTGAAGTACGGGACAAGGGTTGCAGCGGTAAGACTGGCGACGAATCTTCGCTGCCGTGAGACCAAGTCCTTGTACCGGGGGTGGTTACGGATTCTGGCTGACTCAGATGCATGATTCACGTTGACTCCGTGTAGCAGTGGTTGCGTTATTGTTGTTCCACAGCCTCAGATTCAGACTCGATCCGCCACTGGCTGCGGTATCTGTGCCCCTTCAACCTATGCCCGCCTCTTGATCATGTAAAATGATCATTTATGATTCCATTGATCGTTTTTGGTGAATCAAAAGCGGCCGTTTGCTTGTCTTTCCGAGACGCCAGCCCTAATCTCTTCCATGCTTTAGATACACAGCTGGCTATTACTTTTTGAGATAGGTGAGTTCGATGGATGTTACGGATCTCAAGATGGTGGATGCGGTGGCGCGCCACGGCAGCATGAACAAGGCCGCGAGCGAGCTGAACACCGTGCAGTCCAACGTGTCGGCGCGGATTCGCTCGTTGGAGGACGAGCTCGGCGTCGCGCTGTTCCAACGCAGCGCCAAGGGTGTGCAGGTAACGCCTGCAGGCCGGCGCATCCTGCCCTTCGCCGCCCGCCTTTCGAAATTGCTGCACGATGCTTCCAGCGCCGCCCGCGATGACGGCCATCCCAAAGGCGTGCTGGAAATCGGCACGCTGGAGACCACCCTCGCCCTGCGTCTGCCGCACCTGATCGCCCGGTTTGCCAAGGCTTATCCCGAGGTTCGCCCGGTGGTGCGCACCGGCACTACGTGCAGCCTGATCCAGGGCGTCATCGACTGTAAGCTCGAAGGTGCGTTTGTGGTCGGACCGGTCAATCATCCGGAGCTGCACACTGAAGTCGCCTTCCGCGAAGAACTGGTGCTGGTCACCTCACCGTCCCTGCAAAAACTGGAAGATGTCGCTGGCATCGACAACCTGAAGACCGTGGTGTTTCGACTCGGCTGTTCCTATCGCCAGCGCCTGGATACGCTGTTGACCAGCCTCGGCGTACTGGCGCCCGAGCCGCTGGAGTTCGGCTCGATCGAGGCGATTATTGCCTGCGTGTCAGCCGGGGTCGGGATTACGTTGTTGCCCAGAGGCGTGATCGCGAACGCTGCACGCGAGGGGTTGGTGACCGTGCACGAACTACCCGCCGAATTGGCGGAAGTGGAGACGGTGTTCGTGCGGCGCATCGACGGCTACCTCTCCAGCGCGCTGACCACCTTTCTGCACAGCGTTCATCTGGAGGGCGCCGTAGCGGCCGAGACCGCATAGAAGCGACTTTTCACCCAGCCGTTGATCCCGGCGCTCACTACCAGCAGCGCGCCGGTTACCAGGAACACGTGGTGCAATCCGAAATGCGCACCGATCTGGCCACCGATCAGCGGCCCGATCACCTGCCCGGAAAACTGCGCCGATTGCAGATAGCCGAGGATTTTTCCGGTGTTGTGATCCTCTACCGATTGCCGGATCAGCTTGGCAATGGCCGGCAGCAGCCCGGCGATGGTCATGCCCATCAGCCCACGCAACACCGCCAGTTGCCACCACTGCGTGACGAAGGCCTGGGGCACCATGACGATGCCGGTCAACACCAGGCAACCGATGATCACGTTCCAGCTGCCGACCCGATCGGCCAGTGCACCGAGTCTGGCGGCGGTCAGAATGCTGCCCAGCGCCGAGCAGGCCATCACCACGCCGGCGATCCGCGCCTGATCATCAAGGGCCACGCCCAGGTGTCCGATGTAGACGGTGATGATCGGCTCAATCGACATGTTGGCCAGCAGCACCATCATTGCCGTCATCAGCAGCGCGCCGATGATCGGCCAACGAGAACTGACGCCTTCGACCGGGGATTTTTTGTCGCGCCGGGCGCCGTCCGTTCCACGATCGAAGTCCTCGCGAATCAGCGCGATGGTGGTGATCGCCGCCACAGCGATCATCGCGCCGCCAACAAAAAAAGTGCCCCGTATCCCCACCAACTGCGGGAGAAATCCTCCCACCAGCGGCCCGATCAAATTGCCGGACAACGCCCCCGTCGACAGTATCCCCAGCGCCCAACCGGCTTTTTCCCGTGGGACCTGGGAGCCGATCATCACAATCGAAGCCGATGCGTAGCCGCCAATAAGCCCGGCGATCAGCCGCAGCACCACCAGATCGGTGACGTCCCGCGCCAGCCCGATCAGCGACATCACGATCGCCATGCCGATAGCCGCGCGAACCAGCATCGGTTTACGCCCGAAACGATCAGCCAACCGCCCCCAGAGTGGCGCGGTAATCGCCGTGCCAAAGAACGTCGCACCGAAAGCCACGGCCGACCACTGCACCACATCGGCCTGTTCGGTGACGCCCAGTTGTTGCACATAGAGCGGCAGGAACGGCAACAGCATGCTCAGGCTCACCAGCGTGGTGAACGAACCGAATACACAAACAGCCAGGTTGCGACGCCAGTAGGAAAGATTGCGATCGGCATAATTCACGTGAACAGGTGCTCCGCGGACGAATTTGAAATGATTCGCCGCCGACACTACGCGCGAGCAGATATCTCAAGAAGCGAATTAATCAGACAGCACCTATCTTGGATAGTGATATGCACCCGATCACTGTAGGAGTGAGCCTGCTCGCGATGACGGTCTTCCAGCCACAGCGTATATATCGGATGTACCGGCCTCTTCGCGAGCAGGCTCACTCCTACAGGGTTTTGATTACACGGTGTATCAACAGTAATTCCTCGCGAGCGATATATCTTCAAGTCAGGGCTTTTTAGAGTGGCCGACGCACTGCGTTCTTTCACTCCACGAGCGAACCTTCATGCCCCACGATTTGAATCATCTTGATGCCGCGCTGGCCGCTTACCCTCGGGTGGCATTGCTCGAAGGCGCGACACCGATCCAGAAACTGGCCCGATTGAGCCGATTGCCCGAACTCAATGGCTGCAACCTCTACGTCAAACGCGATGACCTGACCGGACTCGGCGGTGGCGGCAACAAGCTACGTAAACTGGAATTCCTGCTCGGCGAAGCACTGGCCGAAGGCGCTGATACGTTGGTGACCTGGGGCGGTTTTCAGTCCAACCATGCGCGACTGACCGCTGCCGTGGCGGCCCGCCAAGGCCTGGCCTGCGAGCTGATTCTGACCCCGTCCGCCGTGCGCACCGATGACGACTTTTGCCACAACGGCAACGTCCTGCTGGACGGCTTGTTTGGCGCGAAGGTTCATCGGCTACCCCGCGGGGTGATGCCGGATGCCTATGCGGCGCAGTTGGTCGAGCAGCTCAAGAGTCTGGGTAAAAAACCCTTTGTCATGCCGTTGGGCGGTTCCAGTCCGCGGGGCAGCCTGGGTTATGCCGCGTGCGCGGCCGAGACCCTGCGCCAGGCTGACACGCTGGGCGTGCAATTCGAGCGAATCATCGTGCCCAATGGCAGCGCCGGGACGCACTCGGGACTGCTGGCGGGTGTCACCCTGGCCGGGGCGACGACGCAGATCCTCGGCTATTCGGTACTGGCGACCGAGGAACAGGCCACGTCCACGACTCTGGAAAAAACCCGCCAGGTTTTGCAGCTGCTTGATCCATCCTCAACGCTGGCCGACAGCGCGATTCGCGTGGATGGCAGTCAACGCGGCGAGGCCTATGGCGCACCGACCGAAACGATGCTCGAAGCGCTGCGCCTGCTCGCGTCCCAGGAAGGCTTGCTGACGGATCCGGTCTACGGCGGCAAAGCCTTCGCCGGACTGCTGGCCGCCGTGCGCCGGGGCGATTACCCGGCGGGTAGCAATCTGTTGTTCGTGATGACCGGTGGCCTGCCCGGTCTGTTCGCCTATCGCAGCGCATTCGACTGACAGGTATTTCAGCGGCCATAAAAAAACCTCCCCGGGCGCGAACCCGGGGAGTTTTTTTTACAGCCGTATCGAGTGATCAGCCCTGGGCTTTGCTCATTTTGGTGAACAGTTCGGTCGGTACTTTCTTGCCGTTGGAGGTGAACTGGTTGGTGCGGAATTTGTAGACTTCGCCTTCGGAGAGGAAACCGTCGTTGTTGGTGTCCATCGCCTTGAACTCTTCACCGCCCTGTGGGGCCACGGTCAGCAGTTCTTTCAGCGAAACGCGACCGTCGTGGTCGGTGTCGGTACGGGCGAACGAAGCGTCGCCGCACTTGCCTTCACCGCATTTGCCTTCACCGGCCTTGGTCACTTTGGCGCCGGACTCTTCAGCACCACATTTACCTTCGCCACACTTGCCTTCACCGGTCTTTTCTGCGGCGGCCAGTTGGTAGCCCTGGGGCAGCGCTTCTGCGGCAAAAGCGGTGGAAGCGAGGTTCATGCTGCCGGCCAGTGCAACAGCGATCAGGCCAATACGGGATTTGTTCGACATACGGGACATGGTGATTCTCCGGATTACTGTGTGCGGCCAGGCCGCTAAGGTCATTGCCACTAAGGGCGATAAGCCGTGGTGCGAGGCGCGTTTGCTTTCTCGCTAAGGCAGGGCTATTTGACTGCAACCGTGTATCCCGGATGTATCCGGTTCGAGGGGCATTTGTAAGCCAGTCTCCGTACAGTGGGTTCGGATACACAGCGATACACATGCCCCGGACCTTTGTTTGCGCAAGCGGGCTGCGCAGGCTGCCTGCACGAGATAACACCTCAGGAAAATTGACGAGGGACCTGGCGTTTTCTAAGGTGACGTCGCAATCGTCTGCGTTCGGCCTAAAGCACGGGAGGTGTGATCAATGAAGCCATTCAGAGTGCGCGAGCTGAACAGTACGGATACCGAAGCGTTGCTGGCCTTCGAAATTCAGAACCGCGAATGGTTCGAATCCCATATCGATGCGCGCGACCCTGCCTTTTACACACTGACGGGTGTCGCCGAGCATATTCAAAGTTACTTATCCGACTTTGCTTGCGGCGCCTGGCATCCGTTTGTCATCGAAGACGACAACGGAGAAATCGTGGGTCGAGCGAACTTGAAAAGCATTGACTCAGCGAACAGCACTGCAGAGGTAGGTTATCGGATCGATCAGCGCGCTTGCGGTCAGGGTCTGGCGACACTGGCGCTCAAGCATCTGATCCAGGAGGCACAGATGCGTTGGGGGCTTACGCAATTGGTTGCTTATGTTTATGAGGCGAATATCGGCTCGAAGAAAGTACTGGGTCGGTGCGGGTTCTTGCTTGAACCGCCAGCTACAAGCGCCAAGGCCGGGGACGAACGCCGATTCGTCCTTTCGATCTAGATAATCGGGCTCAAGCCAGCAGTTCGGTGATCCACCGGGCCTGCCGGGCAAGGTCTTGCACCTTGTCCTCGGGCACGGCCTGCCGCGCATGGGCGAAGCTGGCCAGCGTCTTGTGCTTCTGATGCAGCATGCGCCGCCATTTGGCCAGGAACGCCGGGCTGCGGGCCTGCATCTGTAGCGGACCGAAATACAGTTCCTCGTCGGTGTACGTCACTGGCTCGGAGCGTTCGGCGACGATGATTTCGTAGTCGAAGCGGTTTTCCCGCAGCAGTTCCTCGCAGAGGATGCGGTAGCCATTGTCCATCAACCATTGGCGCAGTGGCTGCTCGCCGCCGTTGGGTTGCAGGATCAGGCGTTCCTGACCGCTCAGGCGCGCCTTGCCGCTTTCGAGGATGTCGCGGATCGTCTCGCCGCCCATGCCGCAGATGCTGATTGCAGTGATCTCGTCTGCCGGCTCGATCGCCGCCAGGCCGCTCGCCAGTCGCACGATGATTTGCTGGTCCAGGTCATTCTCACGCACCGTGCGTTCGGCAGCGCGAAACGGCGTCAATGCCACCTCGCCCGCCACCGCCGCCGCAATGGCGCCACGACGCATCAACGCCACTGGCAGGTAGCCGTGATCCGATCCGATATCGGCCAGGCGCGCACCTGCCGGCACATGCGCCGCCACGCGTTCCAGGCGCATGGACAATGTCTGTTCGTTCAACTGCAACCCCTTTTCACCACGCACGTCCGGCACCTTTGGCCGGATGGGGCGCGATTCTGTCGAGCAATGCCGCGTATTACAACTTTATGCGACCAAGACCATGGTTCTAACCCAATTCGCCCCCCACATCTCGCTGGTTGGCCAGGTTGGCGAATTAGGGATACGCTGGTCAATCTCCTTTCTGAATCGCTATTCCATGACCAACCCAGAGCTTTCACTAGACGTTGACGCCATCAGCAGCATTGATGCTGTGCCGGTGATCTTGAGCATGGTCAAACATCTCACCGGCATGCGTTTCGCGGCGGTGGCGAGAGTCACGGAAAGGAGTTGGGTGGCATGCGCCGTCGATGATTCCATCGATTTCGGGTTGAAACCCGGTGGTGAACTGGTGCTTGAGTCGACCATCTGCCATGAGATTCGGCAACACCGACAGCCCGTGATTTTCGGTCACGCCAGCGCCCATCCGGTTTTTTCGTTGCACCATACGCCCAGGACTTATGGGCTGGAGAGCTACATCTCCATTCCTATCATCAGGGCCAACGGTGATTTTTTCGGCACCTTGTGCGCCATCGACTCGGTGCCTGCGAACCTGGATGAGCCCGCCATTGCCCAGACGCTCACGCTTTTCGCCCAATTGATCGCGATGAGTCTCGACACTCAGCACCGGTTGGCAGAAACAAAAGCCGAACTGGTCAACGCCAAAGAGCTGGGGCGGCTGCGCGAGCAGTTCATCGCGGTGCTCGGGCACGACCTGCGAACGCCATTGAGCGCAATCCGCATGAGTGCCGATCTGCTGGAAACCAAAACAACGGACAAGCGATCCCTGAACCTGATTTCGGCCATTCGCAACAGCTCGATGCGCATGGGCGTGCTGATTGAAAATGTTCTCGATTTTGCACGCGGGCGGCTGGGTGGCGGAATACCGATCCAGCGCAAACTGGTCGATGACCTGCAGCGCACCCTGCGTTTGACCGTAGAAGAGGTGCAGGCCTCTGTTCCCCAGGCAAACCTTGTACCGCAGTTGAACCTGCCGGCGGGCGTCTATTGCGACGCCCTGCGTATCAGCCAGTTGTTATCCAATCTTCTGGGGAATGCGATTACCCACGGTTCCGTCGCGGAGCCGGTCAACGTGCGGGCCTATACCGAGGGTGAAGAGGTGGTTATTTCCGTCACCAACCAGGGTGCGCCCATTCCTGCTCAATTAATCCCGCTGTTGTTTGAGCCTTTTACCCGATCGGAAGCCGGGCAGCGCGGGGAAGGCTTGGGACTGGGCCTTTACATTGCCTCCCAGATTGCCACCGCCCATAACGGGACCTTGAGTGTCTCCTCGACGCTGGAGGCGGGAACCTGTTTTGTCGCAAGATTTCCGGCTCAATTCCGATGGGTATGAATCAACAATCAAGTGCATCCCTCTGATTGCAATCGTGATGCATCTCGCCGCGAACCAGTTCACCAACGTTACGATCAGACCTGCAAACATTTACTTACAAATAAACCGCTCGCTAAAAATCGGGCCAGCGACTACAAGTGATAGGTTACGCCTCCTGATCGGGCCATGAGATGCCTAGCCTTAATATGCGCATCAAACTTCCCGGTATACCTGCTCTCGGTGCTTATCTGGCACTGTCGTGCCTCTTTGCGGCCGCATGGTTCGCCAATCCTGCCAACACGCACTCTTCCTTTGCATTGATGAAGCCAGTGCTGGCCGTGGCCGATCAAGTGGCCAAGCCCATTTATACCAGCCGTTTCGCCTCCTCCGGGCTCGTCGACTTCGTGCACTCCTCAGCCGTGACAGCCTTGCCTGACGGTAGCTTGATGACAGCCTGGTTCGCCGGCACGCGTGAAGGCGCTGCCGATGTGCAGGTGCGTTCCGCCCGCTTCGATGCAAAAACCGGCGAATGGGGTGCCGAACAGGTATTGGCGACTCGGGATTCAACCCAACAGGGCACGCAAAAATACATTCGCAAGCTGGGCAACCCGGTGATTGCACTGGCGCCGGATAATCGCCTGTGGCTGTTCTACGTGTCCGTGTCCATGGGTGGCTGGGCCGGGAGTGCCGTCAACGTGATGGTTTCCGACGACTTCGGTGAACATTGGTCCGCTCCGCGCCAACTGATCACGTCGCCCTTTCTGAACATCAGCACCCTGGTCCGGTCGGCACCGGTGTTTCATGCCGATGGCTCGATCGGTCTTCCGGTCTACCACGAATTCCTGGGCAAGTTCGCCGAGTACCTGTACTTGAGCGCTGACGGCAATGTGATCGACAAGTACCGCATCAGCCACGGCAAAAACTCACTGCAACCCACCGTGGTTCCGCTGGACGGGCAGCGCGGCATCGCCTTGTTGCGTTATGCCGGCAACACCCACCACCGTGTTCTGGCCACCCGCACTGAAGATGCCGGGCAAACGTGGAGTGAACCGTATCCGCTCGAGCCATGGAATCCGAATTCCTCGCTGGCGGCCGTCGCGACTCCCGAGCACGGTTTGCTGGTAGCGCTCAATGACCTGCAAGAGGGGCGTTTCAAGCTGAGCCTTTATGGCACCGATGCAAAAATGGACGATTGGCGCTCGTTGCGTGACCTGGACAAATCACCTGATCCGGAGGGCGATCCGTTCTCACCCGAGGCCTACAAGGAAATCATCGGCAATGAGTTCCGCGGTTCCAGTGGAGCGCTGCGCCAACCGCTGGCGGCGCAATTTCTGGACAACCTCGATAAGCGCGTCTGCAAAAGCAAAGGGTGTGAGTTTGAATATGAATACCCCTATTTCATTCGTAGTCCAGACGGCATGTATCACTTGGTTTACTCCTGGAACAACACGTTCATCAAGCACGTCAGCTTCAACGAAGCGTGGCTGTCCGAGCGTCTCAAATGATTAACCTCTGGCAAGCCCATGTCAGCTTCGCGATGATCAGCTTCCTGCTGCTGCCGTCTTTTGGTTTGAACAGGGCCTGGCGAATCGCCCTGCTGGTCGCCTTGCTGGCCGCCAGTTTCATACCCGTGGACGGGTTGTCGTTGGCCGTGTATTTGCGCAGCCACATTGACGACCTGGCGATCACGACGCTGATATTCATGGCATGGGGTTGTCTACGGCGGCTGGGCTTCTTGCCGCCAGCGCAGCAGGACAGGAACTGCGTATTGATCCTATTCGCCGCGTTGGCGCTGGTGTTGTACCCGGCAACCCTGGGTCTAAGTGATCTGGACCCTTATCGGTTTGGCTACAGCCCGCGTCCGATGCTGATTTTCTTCGGCCTGCTGACATTGGGTCTGTTTTACCTGCGCAACGGTCTGGCCGTCGTGATGCTGGCCGGCGCGACCCTGGCCTTCATCGCCGGGATCAAACCTTCGCAAAATTATTGGGATTACCTGGTTGATCCACTACTGGGTCTGTATTGCTGCGCGGCACTTGTGCTGCTTTTCACACGCTGGACGTATGGCTGCCTGAACAAGCGACGCGGCTCAGTGCGCAACCGAACGGCTTGAGACTCAACAACACTTTTAACAGGGGAACATGGATGGGTTGGCTGCATTCGAGACGTTTGCACTATTGGCTGGGCGCAACAGCGATTCTGTTTGTGCTGTTTGCCCTGCTACGGGTGGTGTTCTTTTTCGGCTTTTCCGGTTTCGACGCCAAAGCCCTGATCGACCAGGATGCCGTCCTGGAAAACCTGGGCATCGGCTTTCGTTTCGATCTGCGCCTGGCCATCCTGGTGATGCTGCCGCTAGCGTTACTGGCCTCGATTCCTCGCTGGAACCTTGTCGGCAGCCGTCTGCTCCGCCTGATCGCACGCGTATACATTGTGCTGGCCCTGGGTGCCCTGCTGCTGATCTACATCATCGATTTCGGGCATTACGCGTACCTGGGCGTGAGGATCAACGCCACCGTCCTGCGCTTCATCGATGATGCACAAATATCCCGTGACATGGTCTGGCAAACCTACCCGGTTATCTGGATTTCCCTGGGTTGGCTGGCAACGGTAGCGTTAGTGACACTGGCGCTGGTGCGTCTGGAACGCGTAACACTGGACCGCCCCCGCAAGCCGATTCACCCGCTCTCCGCCACATGGGGTGGTGCGGTGATGCTCGTAGTGGTGTTGCTGGGCATTTTAGGTCGTGTCGAGCACATGAACCTGGAAAACCCTGTGCCGTTGCGCTGGAGCGATGCCTTCTTCTCGGGCAATAACCAGATTGCCGCACTGGGCCTGAACCCGGTAATTTTCCTCTATGACACGGTCAAGGTCGGCCAGTCGCGCTATGACGAAGCGCAGGTACGCGAACTTTACCCGGTCATGACCAACTACCTGGGCGTCGATCAGCCCGACGCGCAAACCCTCAATTTCGTACGTCACCAAGCACCACAATCCTACAAAGTACCCGGTTCCCGGCCGCCGAACGTGATGTTCGTCATGCTCGAATCGCTGGGCACCAGTGCCGTCGGCGCCTACGGCAACCCGATCAATCCGACGCCCAATCTCGATCGCCTGGCCACGCAGAGCTGGTTCTTCGAACACTTCTATGTTCCGGTGACGGGGACCGCTAAAACTGTCTGGGCCAGCATTACCGGGATTCCGGATGTTACGCGCCAGGAATCGGCAACGCGTAACCCGTTGATCACCAAACAGCACTCCCTGATCAATGCCTTCACCGGTTACGAGAAGATCTACACCATCGGCGGCAACTCCGGCTGGGCCAACATGAATGCCCTGATCCGGCAAAGCATCGACGGCGTTCGCTTGTACGAAGAGCGGGACTGGAAGTCCCCGGTGGTGGATGTCTGGGGCATCTCCGATCTGGACCTGTTCAAGGAAACCGACCGCATCCTGCAAGCACTGCCCAAAGACAAACCGTTCTTTGCGTATGTGCAGACTGCCGGTAACCATCGCCCTTTCACCATTCCCAAGACCAATGACGGATTCGAGGTCAAGCACCCTACCCTCGAAGAAGTCCAGGCCGCAGGATCGCGCAGTGTCGAGCAATACAACGCCGTGCGCCTGCTGGACTTCAACATCGGCCGCTTGATGGAAATCGCCAAGGCTGGCGGCTACTACGACAACACCATTTTTGTGCTGTTTGGCGACCATAACACCCGTATCGCCCAGATCCCTTTCCTGGCCCCGGCCTATGAGCAACTGGGCCTGGAAAGCAATGCGGTGCCGATGATCATCCACGCCCCGGGCTTGCTCGGGACACGCAAGGTCCAGGAGGCGGTTGGCCTGGTGGACTTGCTGCCAACCGTGGCGGGCATGGCCGGTCTTGAGTTCCGCAACAGCGGCATGGGTCGTGATATCCAGCAGCCAGCGCCCGAGGGTGAACGCGTGGTACCGCTGGTATTGCGTGAGGGAACGTTCCCGTTGATTGCCGGCGTGACTCAACATTACATGGTGCAAATGGAGCACGACGGCAGCTCGCCAACGCTCCACGACCTTGCCTCGAAGACGCCGATGGACAACGTGGCGGAGCAAAACCCTGAAGAGTTCAAACGCCTGATGCAGTTGACCCGCGCCATGCATGAAACCTCAAGGTTGATGCTGTATCAGAACGTGCGCGAGTAACAACTCTTTCCAGCGCGGCCGGGGTGATGGAAGGCCACACCACCGCAATAGACAAGCCATAAAATCAAAAGGCCCCGGCACTTCGCAGTGTCCGGGGCCTTTGGCGTTGTATTGAACCGGTCAGGTTTTTTTAAAACTCCTGAACGGTCGGGCGCAGCACCACTTCGCTGATATCCACTTCAGCGGGCTGTTCGATTGCGTAGGCAATTGCCCGTGCAACAGAGTCCGCCGGGATAGCCTGCTTGTAGAACTCATTCACGTTGTTCGACGACGCTTCGTCCGCGCTGCCGTACTTGAGTTCCGAGTCCACCGCGCCCGGGGAAATCAAGGTCGTGCGGATGTTGCCGCCGACTTCCATGCGCAGGCCTTCGGTGATGGCCCGTACCGCGTATTTGGTGCCGCTGTACACCGTGCCGCCCGGCGCGAACACCTTGATCCCGGCCACAGAGGCGATGTTGATGATTTGCCCGCTGTTTTGCTGTTGCATGTGTGGCAACGCGGCGGCGATGCCATAGAGCACACCCTTGATGTTGATGTCGATCATCCGGTCCCACTCATCCGTGCGCCCCTGAGCCATGGGTGCAATCGCCATCAGGCCGGAGTTGTTGACCATCACGTCGATACGGCCGAACTGTTCGACAGTGGCTGCGACGAGCGCCTGCACCTGCGCCTGTACCGTGACATCGGTGGCAACGGCCAGCGCTTCACCACCGGCGGCACGAATTTCTTCGGCAATCACCTGCAAACGCTCTTCACGCCGCGCTGCCAATACGACCTTGGCGCCGCGAGCGGCCAGGTGACGGGCGGTGCTTTCACCCAGTCCGCTGCTGGCGCCAGTGATAACCACAACTTTGCCGCTGATGTTGTTGCTCATGTTGATCTCCTTACACCTGGAAAAGAGCAGAACGATTTCTGCATGGCCCGGAGTATGGAAAAAAGCTTTAGTGAAATGAATGGAATAGATAGGATTTCGGAATTCCAGAAAAAGGAACAATCCCATGCTCAATCGCACCGAACTGCTCCGTATATTCTGCTGCGCCGCCGAATCAGGCAGCTTTCGCGAAGCGGCCAACTCCCTGGGCATCTCACCGCAGGCCGTGACCCGCGCGATCAAGGAGCTGGAAGGTATGTTTGGCGAGCCCTTGTTCCATCGCAACACCCGCCAGGTACAGATCAGCGCGTTCGGTGAGCGCCTGGCGGAACAGGCGCGCCCGGCGTTGAGCGGCATCGAGCAGTTGTTCAGTCAACACAGTCGCGCCCGCGATCAGGAAGTGAAAGGTCGGGTGCGGATCACCGTGACGCAGTCAATCGGCCACCGCATGTTGGTGCCGCTGCTGGCTCCGCTGCTGCGTGAACATCCTGAAATCGAACTGGACCTGCGTGTGAACGATGTGATGGTGGACGCCGTCGATGAAAAAATCGACATAGGCATTCGCGTCGGCTTTGTCCGCGACCGCAGCTACATTGCCCGCGTGATCGCGCCCATCGGTTTGCAGGTCGTGGCGACGCCGGAGCTGGTGCAACGCTGCGGCCTCCCCGCCAGTCCACTCGATCTGCAACGCCTGCCGTTATCCGCGCTGGTCGACCGCAACAACGGACGCATCTGGCCTTGGTACTTTGCCGATGAGCAACAGTTCGTGCCCAGTCAACCCGCCTTTACCTGCGATGATCAGGAAGTCGAGTGCGAAGCTGTCCTCTCGGGCCTGTGCATCTCCCAACTTCCCGACTACCTGATCACCACTCACCTTGCCAACGGACGACTGATCGCTCTGCTGCCGCACTGTGCGCCTGTTCCGTTGGAGCTATTCATCTACCGCCCCCAACGCGGCCCGGTGCCTGCGCGGGTACGGCTGGTGTATGACCACTTGGCCCAATACCTGAGGGGTGTTTTCGAGTAGGTCAATCAACCGAATGCAGGGCGATGAGGCGAGTCAGGTGCCCGAGCGGCATCAGGCCGATGATTTGGGTTAATCGCCTTATTACTGGCAGCGTTCGGCAAAAAAACAAAATTGCCATGTGCTCACTTCGTTCTTCCATACGTCGCAGTGTTCACTGCCCGTTCCTGTACGTCTGGAGAATTCTCAATGCCCTCGTCCAACTCCCTGCCCGCCGCGCTGCTGGGTCTGGCCCTTGTCTGTCCGGCCATGACCGAAGCCCAAGGCCTGGAACTGGGACAAGTGCTGATCGGCGCCGAGGACCAGAGCGACGAAGACCAGAGAATCGACGACGCCAAGGCGCGGCTGGCCCAGGTGCCCGGCGGCACCAACGTGGTCGACATGCGCCGCCCGCTGCAAGGGCGCGTGGCCAGCAATCAGGATGTGCTGGCGTATCAGCCTGGGGTTTATGCCCAGTCGGCGGGCAATGAAGGGGTGAAGATTTCGATCCGCGGATCGGGGATCAACCGGGCACCGGGCGCCCATACCTCGGGGCTGTACGCCATGCTCGACGGCCTGCCTTTGACCGGCCCCGGCGGCACGCCCTATGAATTGCTGGAACCGCTGTGGCTCGACCATGTGGAAGTGCTGCGCGGCGCCAACGGTTTCGACCGGGGTGCACTGGCCTTGGGCGGCGCCATTGATTACGTCAGCCACACCGGCTACGACGCACCGAAGTTGCAAGTGCGTTACGCGACGGGCAGCCACGGCTATCAGCAGCGCCAGGTCAGCTCCGGTCAGGTGCTGGGCGATTTCGATTACTACGTGTCGACGACCGATTCAAATGCCGATGGCTATCAGGACCACACGGCCAGCGACAGCCAGGGCGTGATCGCCAACTTCGGTTATCGCTTCAACCCGAATCTGGAAACACGCTTCTACCTGCGCTACCGCCAGACCGACAACGACCTCGCCGGTCGGGTGACCAAACACTCCATCGAGCACGATCCACGCGCGGCCAACCCGGCCTACGTGACGCGGGACGACAGCCGTGAACAGCCCGGCAGTACCTTCATCGGCAACAAGACCATTTACTACATCGATGACGATTCAAGCATCCAGACCGGCCTTGTCTACCACGACTACCCGATGGACCTGCGCGAAGGCCCCAACCGCCTGAAAGTGGCGTACACGGATGTCAGCGGCACGTTCGACTACAAGCGTCGCGACACCTTGTGGGGGCTGCAAAGCCAAAGCACGGTTGGCCTGCGGGTGACCAAGCACCTGCCCAATGCCGGGGCCAGCGAACTGGTGCGCATCCCCACCGGCAACACTGCCGGCTACGCGCCGGGCACGCACATGCGCAACTTCACCTACCAGGGCTCGGATTCCGTTCTGCATGTGGGCAATGATCTGGAAATCGCCGACGACCTGTGGCTGACCACTGGCCTCGCCGCTATCTATACCCGCCGCGAAAGTGCGGTGACGTATCCGGACGGAGGTGGCAAGACCAGCCTGGGCGACTGGGATTACGCACCGCGTCTGGGCCTGCGCTACCAACTGACACCCGACCTGCAACTCTTCGGCAACCTCAGTCGCTCGGTCGAGGCGCCGCACCCGTGGTCACTGATCTACAGCGCCAACCAACGCTTCCCGGTCGGCAGCGGCCCCGCCACCGGCACCCAGCGTGATCCGATCGAGCTGAAAAACCAGACGGCGACCACTCTGGAAATCGGCGGCCGTGGCGACAGTGCGCTGGGACAATGGAGCCTGGCCTGGTATTACGCCCAAGTGCACAACGAACTGCTCTCGGTGTTGCCGGATGCCAACGCCGTCACCCCCTACGAACTCAACGCCAGCCCCACCGTGCACCAGGGCGTGGAAGCCAGCCTGCTGAGCCCCCTCTGGTCGCCGGGCGATGGCGGCCAGTTGAGCCTGCGCCAGAGCTATACCTTCAGTGACTTCCACTACCGCGACGACGACCGCTTCGGCGACAACCGCTTGCCGGGCCTGCCGATGCACTACTACCAGGGCGAGTTGCGCTACGACTGGACCCAGGGATTCTTCGCCGCGCTCAACACGCAGCTGGTGTCCAAAGTGGCGGTGGATTACGCCAACAGCTATTACGCCGATCCCTACGCAATATTCGGCGCCACCCTCGGCTACAACGCGCCCAAGGGTGACTGGCAAACGTGGCTGGACATGCGCAACCTGACCGACAAACACTACGCCGCCACCGTCACCCCGGGTTACGACGACAAAGGGCTGGACGCGGCACGGTCCACGCCGGGTGAAGGAATGGCGATGTATGTCGGGGTGTCGTGGAGTCTGCTCTGAGGCTTGCGTGATGACGGGTGTCCCCGTCGTTCACCCAATCACTTTCGCATACACCGAACGGTCAATGTTTCCGCCGGAGAGAATCACCCCCACCTTTTTTCCTGACATTGCTTCGCGCTCCTGAATCAGCGCTGCCAGGGCCGCCGCACCGGCCCCTTCAGCGAGGTTGTGGGTATCGGTGTAATACACGCGCATGGCCTCGGCAACTTGCGCCTCATTGACCGACACGATCCGCGCCGCACCCGCCGCGTAGACGGCAAAGGCTTCTGGAATCGGCCTGCGTACGGCAAGGCCGTCCGCGAAGGTATTCGCCGAGGGGGTTTCACAAATGGCGCCTGCCTCGAACGACAGTTTCGCGGCCGCCGCCTCGGTGGAAACCACACCCACCACTTCGGTTTTCAGGCCCAACGCGTCGCGGGCGGCGATCACCGCGCAAATCCCCGATCCACAGCCAATCGGCACATAGACGGTGTCCAGGTCCGGCGCCGCGCTGAACAGTTCCAGCGCATAGGTCGCCACGCCTTTGACCAGTTCCGTATGAAACGGCGGAACCAGATAGAGCCCATGCGCTTGCGCCAGGCGTGCGGCCTCTTCGCGGGCCTCGTCAAAATCACGCCCGAACTCCACCACTTCGCCGCCGAAGCCACGCATGGCATTGTTCTTTTCCAGCGAGTTTCCTTGCGGAACGACAATCAGCGCCTGCAAGCCCACCGCGCTTGCCGCCAGCGCCAGGCTCTGCCCATGGTTGCCGCGGGTGGCGGTGAGAATGCCCTTCACCTCGGGATGCTCGCGTTTGAGCCAGTGCATGAAGGTAATGCCGCCGCGCACCTTGAAAGCGCCGGTCGGTGTGTGGTTTTCATGCTTGACCCACACCGTGCAACCCAACCGCTCAGCCAACAAGGGCCAACGGTATTGGGCGGTGGCAGGCATCACTTGGTAAACCTGGCGGGCTGCCTGTTCGATATCGTCGCGAGTCAGTCTGTGCATGAGTAGTCTCCCTGGGATTTTGCCCAGTGTAGGCACGGTCAGAGTCTCATGGCTTTCAGAAAACTGACCTGACTTTTATGCCTCGTCTTCACTATGATGCGGTTCATGAGCCATCGAAACCGCCTGCTTCTGCCGCCACCATCCGAACCGGTCCGCCGGGTCGAGGCCGGCCCATGGGCGATTGAATTGTTGCCGGGCGCCGCGTACGAAACCCGTTACGTAGCGACCCAATCGGCGATTGGCTTTGCCTTCGATAGCCAGCGCGGCCTGCATGCTATCGGCAGCGACCGAATACAACCTTTCGATGCCGTGCCCAACAGCCTGGCATTCGTCCCCACCGGGTGTGACGTACTGTCCGAGTCGCCCAAGGGCGGTGAATACCTGCGGGTGATCCGCACCGACGGTATTGCGCTCGAGGGAAATCGTCCGTTCAACAACCAAATCGATCAACAGGCGACCACCCTCGCCCTGCGAATACGCAGCGCGCTGTTACGGGCCTCGGTGGACGACGATTGGGAAGCCTGGGCGCTCGCACTGGCTGAACGGGCGCAGGCTAACCAAGCGCTGCCGGCACCGTTCCAGGGCTCGATCACCGGCAGCCGGATGCGCCTGCTCGATGAGTTCATTGATGCGGGCCTCGACGGCCCGCTGGGTGTTCCGGCGATGGCGCAGCTACTCGGCTTGTCCGAAGGATATTTCATGCGGGCATTCAAGAACACGACAGGCATGAGCCCGCACAGTTACCTGATCGACCGCCGGCTCGCCAAAGCGCGTGCCCTGATGCGCGACTCGACAGCCACGCTGACGGAGATCGCGCACACCTGCGGCTTTAACTCCCACGCGCATATGGCGACGGTCTTCAAGCAACGCCTTGGCGTCAGTCCTGCGCATTTACGTAGAGATTCGCGGTTCTATTGAACCCGTGTTATGGGCCGGTGTTTGTAGTTGGGTGTCGGGCAGCATTCGGCCTGTGGTCACTGAAACCAACAATCGTCACGTTAAAGGCGACCAATCTCCAGCGTTGCACGCAACCCTGTGGGGCTACGATTCTCCAGTCTGATCTGCCCGCCAACCCGATCTGCAATGGCCTGCACGATGGTCAGTCCCAACCCTGCACCCTGGACATTTCCGCGACTGTAAAAACGCTCGAAAAGCCGATGACGGTCTTTTTCATTGATACCCGGACCCTCATCCTCGACAGACAGTTCATAGCCGTTTTCTGTTTCGGATAGCGTTACGGCAATGACTCCCTGCGGCGGGGAGAAATTCGCAGCATTGGTTACCAGGTTGTTCAAGGCAATGTCGATGGCCGCTGGATCGACTCTCACAAGGCCAATGTTGTCGCTGACACCGAAAACCAGCTCAAGATTCTTGCTCAACAACCAGGGCGTCAACTGAATCAGGCTGTCGCGGACAGTGGCTGCCAGATCGATGGGTGCAGGCGGTTGCACGCCGGCTTCAGGCTCGATACGAGCCATCGTTAGCAATTGGTTAACCAGTCGGCTGGTACGGTCCACGCCGGCGATCAAATGCTCAAGCGATGCACGACGATCCTCGTCACTCCCCGCTTCCATAAGGTTCTCAGCATGGATCCTGAGCACGGCCAGGGGTGTACGCATTTCATGCGCCGCGTCAGCGATGAAACGCCGCTCACGCCCCATCACCTCCTGAATTTGCGCGAGCATTCGGTTAAGGGCTGCCTGCATGGGCTCAAGTTCATTCGGTAGTGGCGTCAATTGCAGAGGATCGAGAGAACCGGGATGCCTCGCCCGCAGGGTTGCGGCCATATTGACCAGCGGTTTCAATCCCCAGCCGATAGCCAGCCAGATCATGACGGCCAGCATCAAACTTCCCAGGATATTGGGCCACAACGTATGGCGTACGATCCGGTCGACCAAATCGGCCCGGACGTCGTCTCGCTCGCCCACCCAGATGCGCAGGTTGTTCTGTTTGTCTTCGAGCAGAAACCCGCGCCAATGCCGGTTGTTCAGGTCTATTACATCGCTGAAGCCCGGTGTTGTCGGCGGTGCAGCGAAGGACGGTGCACTGGCCGTGTGTACCAGTACCTCGCCCTTGAAGTTCCAGACCTGAAAGGCAATCTTGGTTTCATAGGGATGCCCGTCGACCCTGGGCTCCGCCTCGCTCAGGGCCCGATTGAATGCCTGATACAGATCAGCATGTTCTTTGCTCGCCAGGGGCATGCGCATGACGCCTTGCAGCAGGCGAGCGTTCTGGGCCAACTGGGCATCATAGACTTCGGCAATTTCGTGATTGCTGTCGTGCAGATTGAGCACGCTGATCACCGTCAGACCGGCGAGCATAAGGCCAATGATCAGGGTCAGGGTGCGACGCCTGATCGAGGTCATCGACGCTCCTCCACCAGGTAACCGATACCACGAACCGTGCGGATCAGGTCGGTAGAGAACTTCTTGCGCAGATGGTGAATGTGTACTTCCAGAGTGTTGCTTTCGGCTTCCTCATTCCAGCCGTAAAGCAATTGCATCAGATGATCGCGGGTCATTACCCGCCCTGGCGGCGAAAGCAATTCGTGGAGTAACTGGTATTCCTTGGGTGTCAGGGCGACCGGTTCACCGTGATAGCTGACTTGCTGGGTGCCGGGGTTCAGGCTGATGCCGGCGTGCTCGATCAACGATTGGGCGCGGCCAGCGCTGCGCCGAAGGAGCGCGCGTATGCGCGCTTTCAACTCCGCCAGATCGAAAGGCTTGATCAAGTAGTCATCGGCACCGGCATCGAGCCCGGCGATACGGTCTTCAGTGGCATCGCGCGCCGTCAGGATCAGCACAGGCAGGGTCGATCCGCTGTCACGCAAGCGCCTGAGCACTTCGAGCCCGTCCATGCGTGGCAGGCCAAGGTCGAGCACCGCCAGATCAAATATTTCACTGAGCAGCGAGTGCAAGGCGCTACTGCCATCCTGTAACCAGTCCACGGTGTAGCCTTCACGACTGAGGGCCTGGTGAATGCCCTCGCCGAGCGCGACGTCATCCTCTATCAGTAATAAACGCACATGGACTCCTGTCAGCCAAGTTTCTTGTTCACGTCCACCAACAGGGCTTCGATCTCCTGGCGACGCCCTGCGTCAGCGGTCTCGCGGCCAGGCCGAGGCCCGGCCATCAAAGCTTTTTGCAGCGCTGTCCTGGCTTCAGCGTAGCGCTTTTGACGGTAGAGGTGATCGCCCCAGAAGTACAGGCTATCGATGCCATTGGGGTTCATTTGCAAGGCAAGTTTAAGCAACTGTTCGGCCTTGTCCGAGTCACCGAATCCGATGGGCCAACCCGGCACACGGTCGTACAGCGCGCCGAGGCTCGTGTAGGCGGAACCTTGCAGCGCCTTGGGGTCCAGGGCCAGCGCTTTTTCCAGGTCGGCTTTCGCTTCCTTGACCTTGCTCAGCGCCCCGAGTCCTCCCTGGGCACCGGCCCAGCTGCTGGTGACGATTCCAGACCAGATCCAGGCCTCAGCCACGGCCTGACGCTCATGAGTGAAACTGGACGCTTGCGAGGCCAACTTTTCGAACGCGGCGGTTCGTTGCCCCTCCGGCAACTCGTATTGAATGTGCGCCCAACTTTGCTGGATACCGTTCAGCCGCTGCTGATCGGCGGCATCCAGCGCCCAGACACTCTGGCTGAGGGCGCCAAACAGCAGACAAGCGACAATCTTGTTCATTTGAGTTTCTCCTGATCGGGTTTCTGGCTGAGTCGGCGGATCAGAGGCAATTGCCTGCGCAAACTACGGTCCACCAGATGAGGCAGCAGGTTGTTGAGGCGTACGAAAAACCGTTCCGGCCACCCCAGGTACAAATCGCGACGGTCACCGGCAATGGCATGAATCACGGCGGCGGCCACGGATCGTGGATCGTCGACATTGGCCTTGAGCGCATCGTTGAGTGCCTGGGCTTGCGGGCTGTTCATGCTGGTGTTGGTGGCTCGCGGGGCGACATAGAGCACGCTGACCCGGGTGTCCGCCAGCTCCCGGCGAAGGGCTTCGGAGAACCCGCGCAGGGCAAACTTGGTGGCGCAGTAGCTGGCGTAGCCGGGATAGCCAATGGAGCCATAGGTCGAACCGACGTTGACCACCATAGCACTGTCGGCCCGCTTGAGCAGTGGCAGCAGGAGCTTTGTCAGGCAGATTGGCGCACTGATATTCACCGCGAGCATCGCGTTGATTTCACTGTCATCCAGTTGTTCGAGCATGGCGAAATGATTGACCCCGGCGGCATTGATCAGCAGGTTGATGCCGCCGAAGCTCTCGGCCTCCGCCAGCACCTCGCGGCGGTCGGAAAGCAACGTCAAGTCCGCTCCGATCCAGCACAGGTTGTGCGGGTAAAGCTCAAGTAACGGCACCAACGGTTCCCGATGCCGAGCGACAGCCAATACCCGAGCACCACTGGCGCACAGGGCTGTTGCGATGGCCAGGCCGATGCCGCCGCTGGCACCGGTCAACACGACGCGAGCTTCAGACAAGCGCATGCCGGCTCTCCCCGTCACGCGGCAAGCCACGGAACATATCGGTATAGAGCCGGTACACCACTTTGGAGGCGTGGATGACGGCAGCCTGGTCGTCCAGGTCTTCCAGCTTGTCCATCAGGCGGCGGTAGGTCTGCATGTGTTCGACATCCAGCGAGCCGTGGGAACTGAGGTAGCTGAAGGCGCTTTCCGGGAGCCCCAGCCGTTCACGAATGCTGCCGGCGGCGTGGGTCGCGAGGGCGATGCTGGTGCCTTCGAGCACGTTGACCATGCCGAACAGTCCAACCGGGTTGTCCCTGGCAATCAGGTCGTAGAGAAAGCTGACCATCAATTCGATCGGCAAGGATGGGTGCCCATCGCGAACCACGTCCCTGTCGCCGCCACAGGCATGAATGTCATTGAGCACCCACTGTTCGTGGCCATACTCGTCCTCGATGTAATCGCGCACGGCTTCGCGCAACCATTCCAGACGCAGTGGCAGACGCGCCCCGCAGGCCATCATCAATGGCACGGTATGTCGCACGTGGTAGTACGCCTGCGCCAGAAAGGCCCGGTAACTTTCCAGGCTGACGTCGCCTTCCAGCGCATCACGGATGACCGGCAGGTTGAACAGCTCAAGGCGTTCCTGTTGAGTGGCTTCTTGCAGCGAGTCGAAAAAACTCATGGTGCGGATTCCTCGGAAAAGGCGGGATCGGTCAGTTGCCCCCGAAAGCGTTCGACAATGGCGTCACGACGGAGTCGGCCATTGGCGGTGAGCAAACCGTTGGCGGGAGTGAACGGTTGATCAAGGCGGGTCCAATGACGGACCTGTGCGTAGTCGGGCAGTATCTCGTTGGCCTGGGCTACGGCGGCCGCCAATTGTTCGTCGGTGCAATCCGGACGATGGGGCCAGAGCAGCGCATGGTTATGTGGCATGGCTTCGCCGTAAACGAAGGCCTGGGCAATATGCTTGCGCTGAGTCAGTTCGGACTCCACCCACTCGGGGTTTACGTTGCGCCCGAAACTGGTCACGAACTGATGCTTCTTGCGGCCCTTGAGGTATAGAAAACCTTCGGCGTCGAACTCGCCGAGATCACCGCTGGGCCACCATTCAGCGGTGTGCGGAGCTTCTCCCAGATAACCCAGCAGGGTTGCGCCTTTGATCAGCACTTCGCCGTCGTCCGCCAGCCGAATTTCCACATGAGGCAATGGTCGTCCAACACTGCCGGAGCGGCTTGCTTGTGGGCGATTGAGGCACACCACCGAGGCACACTCCGACAGTCCGTAACCCTCGAAAACCGGCATGCCAACACGTTGAGCACGGCGCAGTAAATCTTCTGAAACCCGAGCGCCACCCACGGCGGCAAAACGCAGGAGTTTTGGATCAAACACGTTCTGCTCGGCAGCGTTGACCAGCATCAACAGCAATTGCGGCACCAGAATCAGGCTTTGGGGGGATCGGCTGGAAAGGCATGTCAACAGTTGCGGCATGTCCACACCGCTCGCACCTTGAATCCCAAGGGATTGCTGGCTGGGCAGGCTCAAGGTCGCGCCGGCGTACAGCGCGGCATAACAACCGATGTTCTCCAGCAAAATGGACAGGGGCAGCAAGGCCAGGTGGTGTCGCGGTTCGGTGGATCTGCTGGCCAGATCCAGCTCGCGAGTGACCCGTAGAATGCTTTTCGCACTCAAGCACACTCCCTTGGGGTTACCGGTAGTACCCGAAGTGAAGGTGAGTTTGGCCGTACCTTCAGGCATCCGGTTAGGGCCACAGAAGGTACGCTGCCAGAACTCGCCGTTCTTTTGATACCCGGCCGCCAGGAGTTCGTCGTGCAGCCGCGGCTCGGCGATTACCCGTTCAGCCTGGCTTTGTTCCAGGCAATGCTTGCGTTGCGCCGGACTGAAAAAGGGCGGCAAGGCCAAACAGGTCAAGCCTTCGAAGAGTGCGGCCAGGTCCCAGAGTATGGCTTCGACGCCATTATCCAGCGCCAGTGCGATCACCTTCACCTGCTCCTCGCGCAGGCGCTGCTGGCGATAAAAGACCTCGGCATACAGCGTGGCGTAATCCAGTTTCAGCTGATCGCCCCACAACGCAGTAGCATTTGAGTTGTGCTCGGCATGGCTGCGCAGCGTCTGCTTGAAATGCTCCATTTCAGGCGACATGGCAGGAGGCATCAATGGACATTGGTAAGCCCAGGCGGCTGAACAACCCGGTGTTGCTTAAATGAGTGAATCCAGCGCGAATATTGCCAACATGAACCCAAGGCTTGCTTTCGTAGTAGCTGCCCCAGGCGTGGCGATCCTCGCCGAGCCGCGCAGGATCGGCAGCACACAGCGTCACCGGTTTCAAACCAAGGCGATGAAAACTGTTCACCAATCCCAGATTCCCGGTGAACGCCACCCATTCCAGACCGCCCATCGCCAGGAGGTAGGTCATCGCGATAATACTTAGCCGTGCGCTTCCAGTGTCGCCGGCTGCCAGATTGCCAACCTCGACGATTGCCGATCGATCTACGGCCTGATCAGCGGCGGCACCGATCAGCGGATCAATTGCTTCGTCCAGGTAACCCTCAAGAAACAGCGGTCCGGCACTTGCCAGACGCACACCAACCACTGCACACAGCGCGCCTGAGGCTTCGCTCATGCCAAACAGTTCCGGCATGAAATGGCGAATGTCCGCACCGTGGGCCTTACGAAAACGTTGCTGGATAAAGGATTCGAAAGCACACCGTTGCGGGTCCTTCGGCAATGCTCTGACGATTTGCATTTGCGGTGTTCCAGCTTGGCCAAAGGACAGCGGCAACTGAACATTCCAGTTGAATTCGGACATGAAAAAACACCTCCCCAGATCAATTGGGGAGGAGTATCCAAGGCATTTCTTAACGAAGTCTGAAGGTGGGAAAAAGATCGGCCGATACGAGTTCAGATGGCCTTGAGGCACGCCGCTGAGGGAGCGTCAGCCATCACTTCGTTGCCACGACCTTTTCTCCAGCACTGTCCCACCCTCCTCCCAGCGCCTTATAGATCGCGACAATCCCCCGGTACTGGTCAATCTCACCCTGGGCCTGGGCATCTTCGGCATTCAAACGCTCACGCTCAGCATCGAGCAGCACCAGATAGTCGACCGAGCCTTCCCGATACTGGATGCCCGCGAGGTCTGCGGCCGCACGGCTCGATTCGCTTTGTTTGATCAGCGACAGCAAACGCTGTTGGCGTTTGCCGTAGTCGCTGAAGGCGTTCTCCGATTCTTCCAGGGCCAGCAGCACTTGCTGTTCGTAGGTGGCCAAAGCGCCTTCGGCGTCAGCGTTGGCGCCACGAATGCGGGCGCGCACGCTGCCCAGATCGAAGGCCGCCCAAGTGATGCTCGGGCCCAGGCTCCAGGCACGCGCGGCGCTGGAACCGATTTGCGAACCGCGCCCGGCGGTGAAGCCAAGGAAGCCGCTCAAGCTGACCCGAGGAAACAGGTCAGCCGTGGCCACGCCGACATCCGCCGTGGCGGATGCCAGTCTGCGCTCCGCTGCCAGTACATCCGGCCGACGGTGCAACAACTCGCCCGGATCACCGATCGGCAGCGCCTTGGCGATCGCCGGTAAATCCGCCGGGCTCAAGGACACGCTCAATTGGTCCGGGCGCTCGCCCAGCAAGGTCGCGATGCGATTCTTCTGCCGGACCTGTTCCGCTTGCAGCTGCGGCACGCTCGCTTCGACCGCGGCCAGACGCGCGTCGGCACGTACCACATCGAGTTCGTTGCCCACGCCAGCATCACGCAGGCTGACCGTGACTGCGCGTGAATCGCTTTGGTTTTTCAAGTTGGCCAAGGCGATTTTTTCCCGCAGTTGCGCCCCGCGCAGTTGCCCGTAGGCATCTACCAGTTCGGCAATCATGGTCACCCGCAATTGATAGAGATCCGCCGCCGCAGCGTCTTCCAGCGCGTCGCTCGATTCGAGCTGACGCTGGATGCGGCCGAACAAGTCGATTTCCCAGGCCATGTCCAACCCGAGGTCATAGCGTTCGAGATTGACACGGCTCTCGGTTTGACCGGGCACCTGCGAACGACCCTGCTGGCTGCTGACGCGACTGGTGACCACCGGCAGATTGTCGTTGCTGATGTCATCGCGAATCGCCCGGGCGGCTTTCCAGCGCGCAAACGCTACGCGCAGGTCGCGGTTGCCCTCAAGGGATTTACTCACCAACTGATTGAGCGTGGGGTCGTCGAACTGTTGCCACCACACCCGTTCAAAGTGCGACTGGTCGTAGTTGGACGCCTTGGCGTAAACACTGTTTGCCGGTGCGGTATCGGGGGTTTTGAAATCCGGTCCGACCGTGCACGCGGCCAATGCAGTCACCAGGAGGCTGGGTAGAAACAACTTCAGAGCATTCATGGTTGCACCTCCAGGTTCAGCGCTTTGGTTTGCTGGCGCGCTTGTTTGCGTTCGATATAGCGACGGATCAGGACGAAGAACACCGGGGTCAGCAGCAGGCCGAAGAAGGTCACGCCGAGCATCCCGGAGAACACCGCCACACCCATGGCACGACGCATTTCCGAACCGGCACCGGTGGACGTCACCAACGGCACCACACCCATGATGAAGGCGAACGAGGTCATCAGGATCGGCCGCAGACGCATGCGGCAAGCATCGAGAACGGCATCCAGCGGTGACAGGCCTTGCTCCTGTTTATCCTTGGCGAACTCAACGATCAGGATCGCGTTCTTGCACGCCAAACCTACCAGTACAATCAGGCCGATCTGGGTGAAGATGTTGTTGTCGCCCTTGGAAATGATCACCCCGGCAATCGCCGACAGCAGCGTCATCGGCACGATCAGGATTACCGCCAGCGGCAGGCTCCAGCTCTCGTACAACGCCGCCAATACCAGGAACGCCAACAGCACGCAAAGCGGGAACACCAGCAACGCGGTGTTGCCGGACAGGATCTGTTGGTAGGTCAGGTCGGTCCATTCGTAGGTCATGCCGTTGGGCAATTCTTCCTTGAGCAGCTTTTCTATCGCCGCCTGGGCCTGGCCGGAGCTGTAGCCTGGGGCCGCACTGCCGTTGATTTCGGCGGTGACGAAACCGTTGTAGTGCGAGACCCGGTCCGGCCCCGACGTCGGGCTGACCTTGACGAAGGTCGCCAGCGGGATCATCTCGCCGCGATCATTGCGCACCTTCAACTGACCAATCTGCTCCGGCTCCTGGCGGAACTGTTGCTCTGCCTGCACGTTGACCTGATAGGTCCGGCCAAAACGGTTGAAGTCGTTGGCGTACAGCGAGCCCAGGTACACCTGCAAAGTGTCGAAGATGTCGTTGATCTTCACGCCGTGAGTCTTGGCTTTCTCGCGGTCGATCGCCGCTTCAACCTGCGGCACGTTGACCGTGTAGCTGGTGAACAGATTCGCCAGCTCTGGAACGCTACGACTCTTGGTAATGATGTTCATGGTTTCTTTGTACAGCTCGTCGTATCCGAGGTTACCCCGGTCTTCGATCTGCAAACGGAAGCCGCCGATGGTGCCCAAGCCTTGCACGGGCGGTGGCGGGAACACCGCGATGTAGGCGTCCTGAATGCCGCCGAACTTGCCGTTCAACGAAGCGGAAATCGCCCCGGCGGACAGGCTCGGGTCCTTGCGCTCATCGAATGGGCGCAAGCCGATGAAGGCGATACCGGCGTTCGGGCTGTTGGTGAAGCCGTTGATCGACAGGCCGGGGAACGCCACGGCGCTGTCGAAACCCGGTTCGTTCATGGCGATGGTACTCATGCGCCGGATAACCGATTCCGTGCGATCAAGGCTGGCTGCGTCCGGCAATTGCGCAAAGGTCACCAGGTACTTTTTGTCCTGGGTCGGCACAAAACCGGTCGGCGTGGTGCTGAAACCCATGTAGGTCATGGCGATCAGCCCGGCGTAAACCAGCAAGGCCACGCTGCTGCCACGAATGATCTTGGCCACGGCAACCACATAGCCATGGCTGGCCTTTTCGAAGAAGCGGTTGAAGGGTTTGAACAGCCAGCCGCCGAACAACTTGTCCAATACTTTGGAGAAGCGGTCTTTCGGCGCGCCGTGGGCCTTGAGCAGTACCGCTGCCAACGCTGGCGACAGGGTCAGGGAGTTGAAAGCCGAGATCACTGTCGAGATGGCAATGGTCAACGCGAACTGCTTATAGAACTGTCCTGTGAGGCCGGAGATGAACGCCGCCGGGACGAACACCGCGCACAGCACCAGCGCCGTGGCGATGATCGGCCCGGTCACTTCGCCCATGGCTTTCTTGGTCGCCTCCGCCGGTTCGAGGCCGGATTCGATATTACGCTCGACGTTCTCCACCACCACGATCGCATCGTCGACCACGATGCCGATCGCCAACACCAGACCGAACAACGACAGCGCGTTGAGTGAGAAGCCAAGCAAATGCATCACGGCAAAGGTGCCGATCAGCGACACCGGCACCGCGACCAGTGGAATGATCGAGGCGCGCCAGGTTTGCAGGAACAGGATCACCACCAGCACCACCAGAATCAGCGCTTCGAACAGGGTGTGAACCACTGCCTCAATCGAGCTGCGCACGAAGATGGTCGGGTCGTAAACGATCTCGTAGTCCATGCCTTCCGGGAAACTTTTCTTCAGCTCGGTCATCTTCGCCCGAACTTGGTCGGAAACGTCGATGGCATTGGAACCGGGGCGCTGGAAGATCGGCATGGCCACCGCTTCCTGATTGTTGAGCAAGGCGCGCAACGCGTATTGGTTGGAACCCAGCTCGATCCGGGCAATGTCCTTGAGGCGAGTGATCTCGCCGTTCGGGCCACTGCGGATGATCACGTTTTCGAACTCTTCCTCGGTGACCAATCGCCCTTGGGAGTTGATCGACATCTGGAAACTGGTGGCATTCGGTGCGGGCGGTGAACCCAGTTGCCCGGCAGCGACCTGACGGTTCTGTTCGCGCACCGCGTTGACCACGTCGGTGGCGGTGAGATTGCGCGAAGCGGTCTTGTCCGGATCGAGCCAGATCCGCAGCGAGTAGTCACCGATACCGAACATCTTCACATCGCCGATACCGTTCAGACGCGACAGCTCATCCTTGACGTTGAGGATCGCGTAGTTGGACAGGTAGAGCATGTCGTAGCGCTTGTCCGGCGACACCAGGTGCACCAGCAAGGTCAGTTCCGGCGAGGCCTTGTCGACGGTGATGCCGATGCGTGTCACCTCCTCCGGCAACTTCGGCTCGGTGCGGGTCACGCGGTTTTGCACCTGAACCTGGGCGTTATCCAGATCGGTGCCCAGGGCAAAGGTCACGGTGAGGGTCAAGCGACCGTCCGCCGTCGACTGCGAGGACATGTACAGCATGTTCTCGACGCCAGTGATCGCCTGCTCCAGCGGCGCGGCGACGGTTTCGCCGATGACCTTGGGGTTGGCGCCCGGATAGTTGGCGTGCACCACCACGGTCGGCGGCACCACTTCGGGGTATTCGCTGATCGGTAATTGGAACAGCGAGATGCCGCCGGCGATCAGGATCAACAGCGACAGCACCGCTGCGAAGATCGGTCGCGTGATAAAGAACTGAGAGAATTTCATGTCGATGTTCCCTTATCCGCGAGGAGTGACAGCCGCATCGGTCTTCACCAGGGCCGGTGATTTCACCGGTGCAGGATGATTGCCGGCCTCGATCGCCTGCCGTTGGCGGGTCAGCGTCGCGACGGTTTCCGGATCGGCCATTGGCGCGTCTTGAGGGGCGACCACGGCGCCGGGACGAACCCGTTGCAGGCCGTTGATGACGATGCGGTCCTCTTTCTGCAAACCGCTGCGCACGATGCGCAAGCCTTCAAGCTTCGGCCCGAGATCGACGTTGCGGTACACAGCCTTGTTGTCCTGATCGATCACCAGCACGAATTTCTTGCCCAGGTCGGTGCCCACCGCTTCGTCCTTGATCAGCAGCCCAGCGTAAGCGGCGCTGCCCACCAGTTTCAGGCGCGCGTACAAACCGGGGGTGTATTGGCCGTCGGCGTTGTCGAACACCGCGCGACCGCGGATGGTGCCGGTCTTGGGATTGACCTGGTTGTCGACGAAGTTCATCTGCCCCTGATGGCTGTTGCCCTCCTCGTTCGACAAGCCCATGTAAACCGGTGTCGTCTGGCCGCGCTGGCCTTGACGAGACAGTTGGCTGTACTTGAGAAACAGGCGTTCGTCGGCATCGAAATAGGCGTACACCTTGTCGGTGGAGACGACGCTGGTCAGCGGCGTAGTGTCGGCGGTGACGATGTTGCCGGCGGTGATTTCCGCACGGCTGACGCGGCCGGAGATCGGCGCGGTGACGCGAGTAAAACTGAGGTTCAGGCGTGCAAGGTCAAGCTGCGCCTGAATGGCATCGACCCCGGCCTTGGCCTCCTGTGCGGTGGTCGTGCGGGTATCGGCCAGCTCGGCGGAAATCGCATTGCTGCCAAGCAGACGCTGCCCGCGCTGCGCTTCATTGGCGGTGCGAACCAGCGTGGCCCGGGCTTGTTGCAATTGGGCCTGGAATCGTTCGACTTCGTGCTCGAACGGCCGTGGATCGATCTGGAACAGCAAATCCCCTTTCTTCACCAATGCACCGTCGGTGAAGGCGACACGTTCAATCTGCCCCGACACACGAGGACGGACCTCGACCGTTTCCGGCGCTTCCAGACGCGCGGTGACTTCGTCCCATTCGGTGATCGGCTGTTCGATCACCTTGGCGACGGTAACGTGCGGCGCCCCCGGTGCTTTGGCGACATCGGGCGCACGATCGCAAGCGGCGAGCATCGTGAGGGCCAATGCGGCAAAGGGATAACGAAAAGGTTTGAGTGACTGTTCCATAAGGGGTGTCCGCCAGACGGTTAAGAAGTTTGCGGAGTCTCGGCCTCGCGCGAGGCAGCGACGAATTGAACGGAGTGAACTTGGTTATTACTATTAATGATGATCGTCATGTATAAGCACAAAAAAAAGGGATTTGTCCCGCTCATGCCCGCGTATTGGCGAGCGCATGACACACCGAATCCAGCGCCGGTCCCAGAAGCTGCGCAACCCACAACGCGCGGGGTGTCGGCTCCATCGTCCGGCCTGTGCGCGTGAACAAGGGATCGTTGAACAGACCGCGCAAACGGCTGAGGGCATTGCTGACCGCCGGTTGTTTCAGCGCAAGCTTGTGCGCCGCACGGGTGACGTTGCGCTCCTGGAACAGGGCTTCGAACACCACCAGCAGGTTCAGGTCGATGTTGCGCAGTTCGTTTCTTTTCATGAGTCAGGCCCGCCAGATAGTGTCCACGAGGCATTTGCGCAGACAATATATTACGACCATAATCATTACAAGCCTTCAGGCGACGACTTGCTTGTAGCCAGACTCATCGGAGGTCGTTCAAGACCTCCGATGAGTCCCGGTCATTACACCGACGTTTGCACCACCGCCGCTTCCCGGCCCTTGAACGCCAGGGAGAAACAGAAAAAGATCACCAACGCAAAACCCGCCGGGAACAGCCAGATGTGCTTCCAGTCGTGGCTGCCAGCTGTCGCGGCGTAGTGATCGGTCACCTGCCCCGCCACCCAGAATCCGATCAGCATGCCCAAGCCGTAAGTCGCCAATGTGATCAAACCCTGAGCCGAACTTCTGAAGCGTTCCGAAGCCTTGGCGTCGGTATAAATCTGCCCCGAGACGAAGAAAAAGTCGTAGCAGATGCCGTGCAAGGCGATGCCGGTGAACAGCATGAACGCCAGATCGCCATTGTTGCCGTAGGCGAACAACAGGTAGCGCAACGCCCACGCCAGCATGCCGACCAAGAGCGCAAGTTTGATGCCGAAACGGTGAATGAACAGCGGCAGAAGCAGCATGAACAGCACTTCGGAGACCTGCCCGATGGCCATCTTCGCCGTGGGATTGGTCACGCCGATTTCCGCCAGGAACGGGTTGGCATTCTGGTAGTAAAACGCCAATGGAATGCAGATCAGAATCGAGGCAATGAAGAACACCAGATAACTGCGATCCTTGAGCAATCCCAGCGCATCCAGCCCCAACATTTGCTTGAGGCCGACACGTCCCGCTTCCGGTTTCAGTGGCGCGGTGCTCGGCAGTGTGAAGCTGTAGAGACCCAGCAGCAGCGAGGCGATGGCCGACATCAGGAATGTGTTGCGCAACCCGCCCGAGGAAATCGCCGCTTGCGAATCCCAGGCGAACACAAAACTGATCACCACACCGGCCACGATCCAGCCAATGGTGCCCCACACACGTATGCGCGAGAACTCCAGTGCCGGGTCGCTCATCTGGCGAAACGCGACCGAGTTCACCAGCGCCAGGGTCGGCATGTAAATCATCATGTACGCCAGCACGAACGGGTAAAACGTGCTGAAGTCCGGCGCGCGATAGAGTTGATACAGCAACACCGCGCCCACCAGATGCAACACCGCGAGGATGCGTTCGGCGTTGAAGAAACGGTCAGCGATCAAACCAATCACGAAAGGGGCAATGATCGCCCCCCAGGACTGGGTCGAAAACGCCATGCCGATCTGCCCGCCACTGGCGCCCAGGTTGCTGGCGAGGAACGTACCGAGGGTGACGAACCAGCCGCCCCAGATAAAGAACTGCAGGAACATCATTGCGCTTAATCGCGCGGTCATCGTGGTCATAACAGTCACCGTCTTATTGTTGTTTTTTGCGAGTGTTCGAAGCGATCAGGCGTCGGGCAAGCCCAGCAATCGTCGATTGAATTGTTCGTCGGACGACACGCTGACGAAATCATCGAAGGCCTTGCGGGTCTTGGTGATCATGTGCCGCTCGATGAACGCTGCCCCTTCGGCGGCGCCCTGTGCGGAGTCCTTCAAACAGCATTCCCACTCCAGCACGGCCCAGCCAGCGAAGTCGTATTGGGTCAGCTTGCTGAAGATCGATTTGAAGTCGATCTGGCCATCGCCCAACGAGCGGAAACGCCCCGGCCGCTCGACCCAGCCTTGATAGCCGCCATAGACACCGGAACGCGCGTCGGGGCGAAACTCGGCGTCCTTGACGTGGAACATGCGGATGCGGTCGTGGTAGCGGTCGATGAACCCCAGATAGTCCATTTGCTGCAGCAACAGATGGCTCGGGTCGTAAAGGATGGCGGCGCGGGGATGGTGATCGACCGCCTCGAGAAAACGCTCGAACGAGGCGCCGTCGTGCAGGTCTTCGCCGGGGTGAATTTCGTAGCACAGGTCGACACCGGCCGCTTCGAAGCAATCGAGAATCGGCAACCAGCGCTTGGCCAATTCCGCAAAACCCTGCTCGACCAAACCGGCCGGACGCTGCGGCCACGGGTACATGTAGGGCCAGAGCAGCGCCCCGGAAAACGTCGCATGAGCCTTCAAGCCCAGGCGCTGACTGGCGCGCGCGGCCAGTTTCAACTGGTCGATGGCCCATGCCGTGCGCGCCTCCGGCTGCCCGCGCAAATGCTCTGGCGCGAAGTCGTCGAACAGCGTGTCGAACGCCGGATGCACCGCCACCAATTGGCCTTGCAGATGGGTCGACAGTTCGCTGATCTCGACACCAGCCTCGGCGCAGACGGCTTTTAATTCGTCGCAGTAATCCTGGCTTTCGGCGGCACGCGCCAGGTCGATGAATTGCGTGCCCAGCGTCGGCAACTGAATGGCCTTGTAGCCTTGGGAGGCCGCCCAGCGCGCGATGTTTGCCAAGGTGTCGAACGGCGCTTCGGCGGACATGAACTGCGCGAGGAAAATCCCCGGGCCGCGCATACCGGTGGAGGTTTGAGTGGTATCGGTCACGGAAGTCTCCAGGGTCATGGGGTGCAGACCAGTTCGGTCCACTTGGCGTCGCCGCGATGGTTGGCGATGACGGTCTCGATGAATGCCATGCCACGCAGACCGACGTCGATGCCCGGTACGCCGGGAGCATCAGGGCCAGCAACGTCGGCGCGAATCGCTTTGGCAAAGTCGCCGTAAAGATTGGCCATGGCTTCGAGATAGCCTTCGGGGTGCCCGGCTGGCAGGCGCATGCGCTGGCTGGCGGCCTCGCACAACCACGGCTGCCCGACGCCGGAACGCAAGACACGCATGGGTTGATCGAGGGCGCGGTGGATCAGGCTGGCCGGCTTTTCCTGACGCCACTCCAACCCGCCCTTGTCGCCGTAGACGCGGATTTTCAGCGGATTCTCTTCACCTGCGCAGACCTGGCTGGCGATCAGCACGCCACTGGCGCCTTCGGCCATCTTGAACAGCATCGAGGCGTCATCGTCCAACTGCCGACCCTCGATGTGCACGCCCAACATGGCGCACAACTGCTTGATCGGTTGATCCGCGACAAACTCGGCGAGGGAAAACGCATGGGTGCCAATGTCACCGATGCAACCGCCCAGACCGGACTGCTCGGGCAAATCACGCCATGCGGCCTGCTTGTTGCCCTGCCCGGCGACGTCCTGGCTCAACCAGCCTTGTGGATACTCGACGATCACCTTGCGCACCGCGCCGATCACGCCGCTGCACACCATCTCCCGCGCCTGCCAGACCATCGGGTAACCCAGGTAAGTGTGGGCCAGGCCGTAAAGACGATTGCTGCGCTCGACCACCTCTTTCAGGGCCAGCAACTCGCCTAGATTCAACGCCGCAGGTTTTTCACTGAACACGTGAAAGCCGGCGCTCAGGGCCTCGCTGGCCACCGGCGCGTGCAAATGATTGGGGGTAACGATGACCACCAACTCCATGCGTTGCTCGGTGGGCAAGGCGCGCTCGGCTTCAATCATCTGCCGCCAGTCGCTGTAGCAGCGTGACGCCGGCAAGCCCAGCGCTGCGCCGGTGCTCTGGTTGTTTTGGGCATCACGGCTGAATGCGCCGCACACCAGTTCGAAGCGCCCATCGAGCCCTGCGGCTTGACGATGAGCCTTGGCGATGAAGGCCCCTTCACCACCTCCGACAAATCCCATTCTTATTTTTGGCACGACAGCGTTCATTGCATTTTTTCTCTGTTTGGAAGGGAATCCAGTCATGATGTAACCGGTTACATCGTGGCGGAAATTTAGGCTCAGTTCGGGGAGCTGTCAAACCCCGGATTAACATCCACGAACATTTCAGAGCAGCGTCGACCTGCGGTAAGCTCGCCGGCCGCGCTGTTCGATAACGAGGTGGTCTTGTCCAATATCCGTGAAGTAGCCCGGCTCGCCGGTGTCTCGGTGGCCACCGTGTCCCGAACACTGAAGTCGCCCGAGCGCGTGCTCCCCGAAACCCGCGACAAGGTCAACGCCGCCGTGGAACAGGCAGGCTATCGCCCGAACCTGATGGCGGTGCAATTCCGCTCGCGCAGGACCGGCAACCTGGTGATTCTGGTGCCGGCCATTGCCAACACCTTTTTCGCCCGGGTCATCAGCGGCGCACAACAAGCCGCCCAGGCTGCCAACTATCGCCTGCTGCTGTGCGACACCCAGGGT
>RCUS01000026.1_pt1 | contig 149096 bp, 101 predicted proteins | sample 2166221 | NCBI WGS metagenome assembly RCUS01 (sample SAMN09932758, study PRJNA488358) | compost metagenome | isolation source: compost soil in cyclohexanecarboxylic | place: Germany: Experimental Botanical Garden
TCACATTTTCCTCTGTGCGTGAGTAAAATGTGTCAACGCTATTCAGGACGGGTCATTCTCTTAAAAAAGGATGCCTGTGTTGGCGCACAGGCGTCCTTTTCTCGCTCACTGGTGATAACCCCGAACGGTTGAAAAGTGAAGCGGCTGGCATCACTCTGTGGCGTGAATCCCACCAGCCTCTTCAGGGGACCGATTAAACGTGGTGGCTCATGTGAAGCAAATAATGCCCTGCGGATAATAGCCCTGGCGCGTATGCGTAGCGATCCGCCAGAGGGCCTATTTTCAATTGGCGCAACCTACCTAATGCGCGTCACTTGCCGGCCCCCGGGATTGCTGACGTCGCGCGCGATTGCGCGCGCAGCGTGAGTCGAACCAGCGGTACGGTCAGCGCCGTCGTCACCAGCGCGAACACCACGAGGATCGTGTAGACCTTTGGCGGAAGGATCTGCATCTGCAGACCGATTGACAGGACGATGAGCTCCATCAAGCCGCGCGTATTCATCAGCGAACCCACCAACATCGCATCGCGTGGCTCAAGCCCGGTGGCACGCGCGCCCAGATAACTGCCGCCGAACTTGCCGATGAATCCGCCCGCGAGGAATACGCCGAACCACATCCATGATGCCGCGTCGTCGATCGTGCCGACCGACGCATGCAGCCCCGCATACGCGAAAAACACCGGCATCAGCACAAGCCTGACAAAACCTTCGACGTTGTCCCGCCACTCATTCGCGATACCGGGCACGCGCCGCACGAACAGCGCCGCTGCAAGTGCGCCAAATGCGCTATGAAATCCGATCAGCGACGTCGCGAGTGCCGATGCCATGACGAAGCATAACAACACGGCCAAGCGGTCGCGCGCCGCATGCGCAGTCGATGCGAGCCGCACAAGCGTCGGCCGAACCACGAAGCGCACCAGGAGCGCGCACAGCACCAGATACGCGAGCAGGCTGAGGAACATGCGCGCAAATGCCCAACCAGGCCCGCTCGATAGCGAAGCAATGGCTGCAAGCAGCATCCATCCGAGCGCATCCGTCAACATCGCGGCAGACATTGCGTGCCGTGCCCCCACCATGGCGTTGAGCGCCAGGTCGTCGACGATGCGCGCCATCACCGGTACCGCTGATATCGCAAGCGCGACACCACAGAAGAGTATATAAGGCAGCGCCGGCGCGTCGCCGGCGAGCATGTCTTTCGAGACAGTGGCGACGATCATGCCGATCGCGGCCGGTAAGACGAGCCCGCCCGCGGCGATCGCGACGGGCATGCGCCAGCGCTTGCCGCGCAGCGTCTCGCCCAACTCCATATGCAGACCCACCTGAAACATCAGCAGTATCAGGCCGACTTCACCGACCTGCCCCATCGCCGACAGCGTACGAGGGCCGAACAATGCATCGTAGAAATCCGGTGCGATCACGCCGAACAGCGAAGGCCCCAACAGCAAACCGGCCGCGATCTCGCCGACGACCGCGCACTGGCCAAGCCGTTCGGCAAGGCGGCCGCAGACGTTGCAGAGCGCGATCACCAGCACCAGTTGCAACAGCCAGACAGTCATGAATACCTCGGAAAGAGTGACACCGACACGAATCTGGTGGCCGCGAGCCCGAGCGGGCCCGCCGCGCCATACGCCATGATGACAGTGACGCCGCTCGCCAGGTTCGCGAGCGCCTGGCGGAACGACGTGTCCGAAACCTGCTCGGTGAGGGCCGCCGACTCACGCATCACCGCTCACTCGCAACGCGGTCAACCCAACCCCGGTAGAACGCACGGTACTTGAGCACGAGCTTGTCGTACTTGCTGTACGCGCCGCCGCCGTCCGGCTTCATCCCGTTCCAGATTTTGACGTCGTACTTCGCGGCCTGTCTGGTCTGCAGCCCAAACAGCACGTAGTCGGTCGCGCGGCGCAGAACGCCACCCACCTTTTTGATCGAGATGAGCATGTGCATGACGTTCTTGCCGTCGCTCACCGGCGTCACACACTGGAGCAGTTTGTATTTGAAGTCTCCGTCCAGCGAGACGGTCATGACGCACCCGCCGGGGTAGCCATCGAAGTGCAGGTTCATCTGCGACATGTTCAGGCCGAGCACGCGTGCCAGCATGCCGGAGGCCCCGAAATACCGGTCCACGGTAAAGTCGATCCCGGCACCGAACCACGCGCCCGCCTGTGCCAGAGACTCAACCTCCGGCCACCGGCGCCAATCGTCGAAGAGCTTGAGCTCGAAGGCCGAGATCGGGAGCTCGTGCACGGGGGACGCGTGTTGCGCGTCGTAGAAGTTCTCTACGATCCGCAAGACCGCCGTCGTCGTCTCGAACGCGAAGTGCAGGTGCATAAAGTCGCCGTTGTCGACGTCGGCTGCGGCGATTTCGGGCAGCGGGTGCAGCGGCTCCGGGGAGCCGTACCAGACCCACACGTAGCCGTATCGCTCGGCGGTGACCAACGTCGGCTGGCGTACCGATCGCGGCACGGGCTCCAGCCGGCGCACCGTCTGGTTGTGACCGGGGATGTGAACGCACTGGCCCTGCTCGTCGTACCGCCAGTGATGAAACGGGCACTGGATGCACCCGTCCTTGACCTGCCCGTCGGCCAGGTTCGCACCGAGGTGCGAGCAGTGGCGGTCCATCACCACCGCCTGCCCCGTCGCTCCGCGCCACGCCACGCAAGGACGGCCGAAGAGCGTCAACTCCGTCGGTTTGTCCTTGAGGTCATCCGAGCGCATCGCGACGTACCAGCTCGCGGCCACGCTCGTGGTCGCGTCGTACGCCCTCGAAGGATGCTCCTCGGCGTTCACTTGAACCAATTGAATGTCGTTCATCATTTTTGTGTCCTCGATGGCCGGCTACTTCTTCCGAGTCAAGCTGATGCGGGTCGTGATGTACGCTTTGAGCAGCGCGAACATCGGGTTGTAGTCGAAGTACTTTTTCACCTCCGCCGGCGCGCTGGTTTGTGTCCAGTGCATCAGCTTCATTGCCGGCAGCAGGCTGTACTTCGAGTTGTTGAGCTGCGGCTTGTCCCCGGTGATGCAGTACCCGAAGCCGAACATCTGCTTGGCGAAGTCTCGTTCGTCGATGAGGGCGTGGATCCGCGCCGCGGCCTCCCCGGTCGGCTTGCGCCCGGCGCTCACCGCCTCGATCTCGGCTTTGGCGTCGTTGAACAATTGGTAGTACCCCTCCATGTCCGCACACAGGTACCCGAGGTACGGAGGGTCGTTGTCGAGGTGATCGAGATCGCCCTCGTCGCGCGACGCGCGGAACCTCGCGTGGGCTTGCACGAGCCGGAACTGCCCGAGGATCGTGCCGACGGCCCACAGCCTGTGGAACGCGTCCCACAGGCGGAAGTCCGAGAACGCCGTGTAGCAACAGCTGACGAAGTCGTCGTTGTGGTCCAAAAGCTTTTGCTGCAGGCGCTCGATGTACTCGAAGCGCTCAGGGGAGAAGTCATCGTCGCGCAGCGCCTTGATGAGGCGGGCCGCGAGCGCGTGGATGGTCACAGCGGTGTTCTCGAGCCCCCGGGAGAAGAGCGGGTCGATGAACCCGTTCGCGTGCAGCATCAGGCAGTAGCGATCGCCGATGCAACTGGTCGACGAGAACTGCAGGCGGTCGGTCCTGACCCAGTCGCGCACCGGTATGGCGTCCCGGAACTGCGCCCCGATGCTCGGGAACCGCGCGAGGAACTCGTCGAACTCTTGCTGCGCGGAGATGTCCGTTTTCGGGTAGACACGCGGGTCGAGCTGCAGGCCGACGCTCACCAGATTGTTGGTCGACCGCGGGTGGTTGTTGAACGGAATCACCCAGAGCCAGCCGCCCTCGAACATGTGGTGCAAGGTCCCCTCGTGCCAGCGCCAACGCTGCCCCTTGACCTTGAAGATGTCGTCGAACGGCTTGACCCCGAGCATGTGCGTGTAGAGGCTGCGCGAGTGCGTCTTGAAGCGACACGGCTCTTCGCGGAGATTGAACTTGGTCGCGAGCGGCGCGCGGGGTCCTCCGCAATCGATCATGTACCGGCCGGTGAACCGTTCGTCCTCGGCGGTGGTCACCGCGACGCCGTCTTTATCGGCGTGGTATTCGGTCACTTTAGTCTTCTGGCGGACCGTGCAACCGTATTTAATGGCGGCCTGCAACAGGTAGGCGTCGACGTCTTGCCGGTAATAATGGCTCTCCGGCCCCCAGGGCAGCTCGGGAATGACGCACTGCGTGAACTCCTTCGGGTTGTGCTCCTGGCCGGGCTTGTGGAACACGAAGCCGAAGTTGCGTTTGATGCCCGTGCTCGACGAGACGTAACGTTGCGTCGAGTAGAACGACGTGATGTGGTCGAGCTCCGGAATGCCGTAGCGATCGGCGATGATGCGGTTCATCAGAGACGTCTCGGGAATCGACGATTCGCCGATCGTGAACCGCGGGTGCGACGACTCCTCGATGATCAGCACGCGAAACTGCTGTTTGGCCAGGATAGCCCCCATCTGGGTGCCGGACATGCCCGAGCCGAGGATGATCACGTCGAAGTGGTTGTTATCGCGCCCGTGCGCGGGGCTCTTCTGAGTCATGAGGGCAAATCTCCTTAATGAGATGGAACAGATGGCCGTGCGTGTCAGGACTCGTTGAGAGCGGTGCGGATGCGGGAGCGCGCGGCAAGCGTGAGCGTGGCCAGATCGCCGAGCATGCTGGGCGCGTACCCCCCACTGCCGATTGCCGGGCCGCTTCGCCCGACTTCGTACACCCGCTCCGCCAATTGAACATGAGGTGCCCGGAAGCGCAGCAGGACCACGAAGACCCGGTTGAGGGCCGCCAGCCCGGCCCGGACGGATTCGCCCTGCGCACCGGCCGCTCGCGCCTCGCCGATCGCACGGTCGATGAGCGACGGCCTCTCGGCGAACCGAGCGTAGACCGCCCGGTACGCGGGAAGCACATAGGGCAGATACGTCTCTTTGAATTCTCGATAAGCCTGGTGGTCCGATTGCGAGCCCCACAGGACGTGGTCCAGCACGAAGAGGGGCATTTCTACGGCACCGGGGCCAAGGTAGTTCTGGCCCCCGACGCGAATAGGTTCGTAGAAGGGGCGGAGCTCATCGTAGAAGACCTGCGGCGAGATGAAGCGGTACGCGTAAACGATCGATTCGACCATTTTTTGCAGATAGGCGGCCAGCTCGTCGCACCCTTGCGCAAACGCGGGCGACCTCAGGGGCACGTCGTGCAGCTCGACGGTCACCGCAATGGCCGCCTCGAGGGCCGCCATCGAGATGCGCACGCTCTCGAGCAGGTGCGCTTCGTCGCTGAGCCCAGTGTAGCTCCGCTGCGCGTCGGCTGCCGCGGGGTTCCATACCGTCACATGCAGGAGCGTCTCGCGCGGCGGCAGGTCGGTCATGCGCGCCAGGTCGAGCAGCACCGGCTCAAGCCCGGGCACCACGTCCACGGGCTCGTGTCCGTGCCGCTTGAGCGACCCCAGGAAAAACCCAATGTCCCGCATCGCGGCGGCGGCTTCGACGAAGCCCCATCCGGAGGGCACGCCGCGCAGCGGGAGGAACTCACGCAGCAGGCCGACGATGCCGGGCACGTCCTTGTTACGGTTCAGGTCCGGCAGTTGCAGAACGAGCGAGCGCGCCTGCAGCGGATCGCAGGCCGCCACGGCAGCGTGCGTGGCCGCGAATACACATGCCCGGTCGTGGGCGCGCTCCACTACAGGCTCTCCGGCGACGCGGGCGTCGGCCCGGGTCGAAACAGCCCCGCGTCGCCCCCGCGCAGCGACCGCAGGTAGTCATAGTTCGTTGGCAGGCTCGCCCGCAGACGCTCGGCCTCACGCTGAATGCGGGCGAACATCGCCTCGGCCTTTTCGATCGACTCCGGTCGTAGTTGCAAGAGCGGCAGCGACCGGTCGGGCAGCATGCCCAAGCCGGCAAAAATGCAGTAGTAGTTCCCGTTCAACCAGAAGTTCTTGAATTCGAAGTCGAAGGTCTCATAGTACGTGGAATCGTCGAACGACGTGGTAGTCAGCGGCAGCCCTGCCTTGTAGCGCTCAACCTTCTCTTTGATGGAGTCAGAGAGCCGCAGGTCGTGCCGGTTCGCGAGCCAGAACGGCGTGTCTTCGCGCGACGAGGTGAAATAGTGCGCCTGAACAAAGTCTCGGCAGTCGTCGAACATGTAGGTGATCTCGGCGTTGAACGCGTCGGCCAACCGCGGGTCGAACGAGGTGTCGGGGAAGTGCTTCACGAGTTGGTAAAGCGCCGCGTAGATGAAGTAGATCCCCGTCGATTCCAGGGGCTCCAAAAAGCACGACGACAGCCCGATGGAGACGCAGTTGTTGACCCACGCCCGCTTGTTGCGCCCAACCCGGAACTTGATCTGGTTGAGCGGCTGATTGTCCGAGAGGCCCCAGAGGTTGAGGAAATCGGTGGTGGCCTGGTCGCGGGAGGTGAACTTGCTCGAGAAGACGTAGCCGCTGCCGAACCGGCCCAGCATCGGAATTTTCCAGGTCCACCCCGAGTTCATGGCGATCGCGGAGGTGTAGGGTTCGACCCCCACTTGCGCGTCGTCGTTGGGTACGGCGCTGGCGACAGCGCTGTCGCACAGCAGGTAGTCGGACATGTCAATGAAGGGCTCTTTCAGGGCCTGATTGATCAAGAGCCCCCGCATGCCGGAGCAGTCGATGAACAGGTCCGCCTCCAGTTTCCGGCCCTCTTTGGTGAGCAGGCTGGAGATGAAGCCGTGGTCGTTCAGGTTAACCTCAACGACCTCGTCGACCACGCGGTTCACTCCGCGTTCGACGGCCCAGCGCTGCAAGAAATCGGCCACCAAGTGCGCGTCGAAGTGCCACGCGTGGGACATCTGACGGGTGCCGTCGTGCAGGCAAGGTGCCAGATTGCCATCGAGCGCCCCGGGCTGCGGGTAGCAAGCGTACGCCATCGACTGCTGAAAGCCCTGTTCGCGCTTGCGCAGCCAGTAATGGGTAAGCGGCACGCCGTCGCAGCTCGGCACATTGCCGAACAAATGGTAGAAGTAATCGTTGCGCGCGTGGTCGGGAGACTTTCTCCAATTCACGAACTTGATGCCGGCCTTGAACGCGCCGTTCACCTGGGGCATCCACTCCTGCTCCGGTATCCCGAGGAAGTCGAAGAACACCTTCTGCAAACTCGGGATGGTCGCCTCGCCCACGCCGATCCGGGGGATCGCCGCAGATTCGATGAGCGTAATGTTCGCCTGCTGCTGGAGCGCCCGGACGAGGTATGAGGCGGACATCCAGCCCGCAGTGCCGCCGCCTACGATGACGATATTCTTGATCGGTTTGCTCATGACACTCTCCCATAGGAGGATAGTGGAGATGTTAGATTAGGTTCTAATCAGGCTAGACTCTCGCCTGAAAATTACCACATTCCGTTTTCGAATTAACTCAGCGATATATCCTCACGCGAAGCGCCCCCTAAACACCCTAATTATGCACCACCCTCCAACCGGTTAAATATATTGCTTTCAACCGGTTAAAATTACGGGAAAAACCGGAAAAACAAGACCACCTCATTATTTATCATAATGAAATCAAGCCTTGTAACATCCCTACCCCACCCCAAAGTTGATTTACATAACATGCTGTTTTTACTGGTATATCATAATAAAAAGAGGCAAGGAAACTTATCAAAAAAGGTCATGTCAGACGCTTTCAATCACTGCCGACACCGCTTTGACCTAATCCTTTAAATAAACAAATTACCTATTGGATATTAATGCATTTGGAATTGATAGCATGCTCACAATCCTATAAATCGAACACCCAGATAGTTATAGGTGATGCATTATAAACTTGCCAGCCAACAAGAATAATCGATTCAGATTCATTCGTTAATTACGTATAAAAACATCCATAAAATAATATCTTTTTCACGATCAAACATTCAGTCTAAAAACAATTATCCGTCTGGTTTTCATACAAATACTCAACAACATTCGGAAATTGTTTTCTGCCGAAATGAGTATCGGGAAGACATTGAGCCGGTAATAGAGGCCGCAGCGGAATTCGCGGTCGGCGACCCTCTGCTGCAGGTCGCGGTGGGTGGCGGCGACTCGATCGAGATTTCTGCCGGCTCGTAAAAACAGCGTGCCTTGGCCCACCAGCTCGAAACGCCCCATACGCTGGGTGCTGGCACCGGTAAACGCCCCCGTTTCACTTTTAAAAGACCGGAACCGATCGATAAGATGAAGGACATTGCAGCAAAGCATTTTCCTGCAGCATTACCTCCAGAGGCTTGAATTTTGTTGTTTGACCGGTAAGAGACAGTGGCAGATTTGCGTGAATGATGCGACGCATGTACAACGTTGTTCTGGTGTTTCTGGCGTGTTTTTCGGGGGCGTTCACCTGTACCTTGAACAGGCCAGAGACGCCGTTCAAAGCCCTTATCAACATGACTCTCACTGGGTGTGTTTACATTTTTGACCAAGGGCTTGTCTCAATCTCGTGCTCGATTCTATTCCGTATTCTTATCATTAAGGCCTGAGGGTATAAATGAGGGTACAAAAAACAAAAATATCCATTAAATTATAATGCGACCCACACCTTTCTGCGAACGGGGTTATTTTCCGTTTAAAATTCACTGTACAGTTTGCATGCACTGCCCGATATAGCCGACAGGCTTGGTAAAGGAGAGTCGGGAACATCATCGCCAACATTTATCAGGGTGCAGGTCACAACATTATTCCCAAGCTGGTCAGCCATTTTCGTCAACCATTACCCCTAGTTTTAAAAGAGGCTTGGCTGGATAATGGCAAACCCTGCCCACGATATGTAATTAATTTACCGCTAATTATTCCCCCGCAAAAACCTGTACCGTCATTATATAAACGAGTGCTGAAGTACTACGCCGATAACTGCGCGGAACCCAATATCAATCACTGCGATCAATGAACGCCTTATGCAAACCTTCCAATGGGTGATGTTGAACTTTTTCTTTGCCACAAAATGGCTTAGGTATCGTCAGACGTTGCCTGATTTGCGCCGGATAACAACCAACATTCGACGTATTTAACCCAGCCGACTTCCTGCCGACTGCCCGCTGCGCCGTTATTCTTTCGCGTTAACCTTTCTCATAAGCAGTGAATTACTTTCCTGGAAAATAATTCAACGCTGTTATCAAGATATCCCGCTTGCCACTCATTTTACGGCGACAGAGCTTTAAGCTTGACCTGCCAAAACAGTTTCATTATTGTACAAGAAATAACATTTTTAAAAATATACGTAATGAAATTAATCAGGCGTTTTCTTTTAAAAAGAAAAATAGTTGTCACACTTGCCGTCACATCCTCCATTCTGGCATTTATTCTTTATCAGAATAACTATCAGTTGGTTGAAAGTACGGTAACGATCCCTCACAAGCCGAATAATCTTGATGCCGTCCTGGCGATGCCGCGCCATCTTCCTCCTGGCGAGAAACCCGGCGTAGTGATATTTGTTCACGGCGACGGAGATATTAACGCCACTCACGGCGGTTTTTACCGCCCCATCTGGGAAGCGCTGTCCAAAGCCGGTTTCAGTTCGCTCTCCTGGAATAAACCTGGCGTTGGCGGCGCGCCGGGCAACTGGCTGCAACAGAGCATGGACGATCGCACCAGCGAAGTGATCTCCGCCATCGATTGGATAAAACATCAGCCCCAGTTGGACGGCCAGCGTATCGCACTCTGGGGTGCCAGCCAAGGTGGATGGGTATTACCGAAAGTCGCAACGCGATATCCCGATATCTGTTTCATGATTGCCGTTTCGCCCGCCGTTAACTGGCTGGAGCAGGGTCGCTATAATACTATCGCCAGCATGAAGCAAAAAGGCCGTTCGGAAAGTGAGATAGCGGCGGAGTTAAAGCGCGAGCAGCAGGTCCTGGCATTGCTCGACGCCAACGCCAGCTTCGAACAATATCAACAAAAAGAGGGGAATGCCGCCGACTTCACCGCCGACCGCTGGACCTTCGTGATGAAAAATTACCGTTCGGACGCTACGCAAGACCTTGCCCAGGTTCACTCGCCGGTCTTTTTGGCCTTGGGCGGAAAAGACATTAACGTCGATATTAAAAATACCGAAAATGAATACCGCAAGCGCTTAAACAAAGCAGGCCAGCTGGATATCAAATTTTATCCGCAGGCGACGCACTCCATGCTGGAAAAAAGCACCGAGGACTCATTAATAGAGACCTGGTACAAAGGTTTATTGTTCCCACGCGCCATTTTCTATCCCGGTTTTTTACAAGATCAGCAGGATTTCGCTTGGCAGCACCGTCATTGCCAGTAAAAAACCTCTGCGGGGAGTCTTCCTCCCCGCCCTCTTCCTTATCTAGTGCCAGCGGAAAATCCGCATCCCCAGAACAAAGGTAAATACGCCAAATCCCATTAGCATCAGCGTAGCCGGCATGATCAACCTGATATCTCCGCCTTCGATAAAGACTTTGCGCATGGCGTCCGCCAGCATCGTCAGCGGCAGGTATTCAATAATGCTGACCATCCAGTGCGGGAAATTTTTGTAGCTGAAGAAGATGCCGGAAAACAGCACCTGGACCAGAATGGTCACTTCCAGCAGGCCGTTTGCCGTTTGCGCCTTCATCGCCCGTGACGAGGCAAGCACAGCTACGCCAGAGAAACAGACATTACCGGCGAACAGCAGCAGCAGAAACGCGCTGAACGATCCCTGAATTTCCACATCAAAATAAACGCGCGCGAACAGGTTAATGATCAGAATCTCAATGAAGTTGATCAGAAAACAGGCGCCGATATGGGCCATCAGAAAGGTGGATTTTCGCATCGGCGTGATACACATCTGCCGTGTGACGCGGGTAATTCGCTTCTCCACCAACGCCCAGCCAACGGCGATCAGGCAGGTTTCCATGATCGCCATCGCCAGCAACCCCGGCACCAGGAAATCAACGTAACGGAGGCCGGCAGTTTCGAGAACGGAAAGATTTTTCTCCGTCGGTTGCCGCTCGCCCTGTTCCTTCTCATTCATCAAATAGTACGAGAGCATAGCTTCATTGTCCTGCGGATCGAGATAGTAAATCCGCTTCTGCCCCGTCTGCTGCGGAATGACCTCGACGAACATCTGGATGTCGCCGCGTTTCAGCGCCAAGATAACCTCATCGCGGTTCTGATAATAACTGACGAGGTATTTCACCTTAATCAGATGCTGACGCTTCACCTCTTGCAGATTGACGATACCTTGCAGTTGGTGATCGGTAGCGGCCAGTTGCTCACTCCACTCGCGAACCTGCGCCGCCGCCGTCTGATCCTGCGGCATAACAATGCCAATACGCCGCTCCGGTATGTCCTGCGAGGAAAAAGAGAGGCCCAACAGCCATACCAGCAGCAGGGGAAACCCAAATGACCAGAAAAGGATCTGCGGCTCACGAATGTATTGCCGGAATTGAGTGAGCATCAGGTTGAACAGCGCGCTATTCATGGAACCCCCTCCCAGCCAGCGACATAAACAGATCGTCGAGCGTTTTTTTCCGCACGATCAGCTCGGCTATTTCGACGCCGGCGTTTTGCGCAAATGCCAGCAAGTGACTGATAAAGCTGCTCGCATCCATAATAAGCATGCTGATTTTTCCGTCCTTTTCGTTGAAATCGTATTCCAGCACCTGGGGATGCTGTCTCATGGCCTCCAGGCGCTCGGGCCGGGTGGCCCGACATTCAATCACTTCACCGTCGCAATGCTTTTTCAGCAATTGCGTCATGGTGCCCTGCGTCAGGATCTCCCCCTGGTTCATAATGCAGATGCGATCGCAGAGATACTCGGCCTCCTCCATATAGTGGGTGGTCAGCATCATGGTTGAACCATTCTCCTGGTTGAGACGACGCAAAATATTCCAGGTATCGTGACGGATGCGCGGATCCAGGCCCGTAGTCGGCTCATCGAGGATCATAATCTCGGGTTCGTTGAGAATCGCCACCCCCAGTGCCAGACGTTGACGCTCGCCGCCGGAAAGCCCCTCCACAAAGGTGCGACGCTTGGCCGACAGCTCGACCAACTCCAGCACTTCACCGGTACGGCGGCGCGGGCAGCCGTAAAAGCTGCCGAACAGATTCACCGTCTCCTCAACCCGCAGTTTGTTGATAAACAGAGTCTCCTGCAGCACGCCGCTCAACCGTTGACGCAGAAACTGCGCATCCTGCGCCCAGCTTTTTCCCAGCACCTTTACCGAACCGGAGTCCGGCTGTTTTAACCCTTCCAGGATCTCCACCAGCGTGGTTTTACCGGCGCCGTTAGGGCCCAGCAGGCCGATAAACTCGCCACGAAAAATATCCAGAGTAATCCCTTTAAGCGCCTCATGATTGCGGTAGCGCTTACGCACCCCATCGAAGGCGATGACTTTTTCACTGCTTTTATTTTCCATAATTTTTTTGTCCGTTATCAGGAGGCCGCAAACGCAACAGCACTAAGCTCCCGCTGCATCAGATTGATAAATTGTTCTATCCCGTCAGCGTTGAAGCAGCAGCAGGTGATATGTAAAACGGGTTTTCCCTCCGCCGAACTGGTGAGATAAATATTGATCGAGTCGTTCTCCCAGTTATCCGCCTCCTCTTGCTCATCCTCCGAATCAGGTTGCCGCCAGACGCTCAGGCGTAACGGATCATCCCCGCCGCTCGGCGCTTTCTGCCGAAATGCATCCTGGAGAATATTGATGTTGATGATCGGATCTGCGACACCGACGCTTTGCGGAACGCGCCGGAACAAGGCGCGCGGCGGCTGCGGCTCCATCAGCAGGAAATCGGCTAGAAAGCGCGGATAGAGGGCTGCACGCGGGCAGAGCGCGGTATAGATCCCGCTGACGGCACGGATCAACAGCGTTAACAGACGCGGGCTGTTGCGCCAACGTTGTTCGGCCATCACGCCAACCGGCAAGCTCCACGGACAGTCGATATGTTCGTAGGCGCGCAGCACCCTTTCCCGCACCTGGGCCAGCAGCGTGGGAAAGGTTGGCGCATCGTTCATATCCAGGGGGACAGGCATGACGCGAAGCAACGGCGCCATCAGCGACTCGCTCCCCGGCCGGTCACGCCCTTCCAGCACGGAATTCAACGCGAAACGCGATGCGCCGGTCATCTCGCGCACCACCCTGCCGATAAGCGCCAACAGCACCATCTGAAGGCTCACCTTATGCTGACGCGCCACGCTCTCCAGCCGTTCATAGCTGTCGGCCGGAAAAGAGACATAGCGGTCGCTGGCGTGCGTCTGCTGCTGATTGACATAGCACTGGGGAAAAGTGGCCCACGGATAGCCCTGTAAATGCCGGCGCCAGAAGCGTTGATCTTCGCTGCCATGACGACGATAGCGCGCCCGTTCACTGGCGATTAACGCGGTAAAGGGCATCTCTGCCTGTCCGGCTAACGGCAGCTTGTCTCCGCGCGCCAGCAGACGATAGCGCTGCCAGAGCTGCTGGCAGAAGAGATGCACCGCCGCGCCATCAGCCACGATATGCGGAAAGCAGAGCACCAGAACGTGCTGCTGGGGCTGCAGGCGAAAAAGCTGAGCGCGCAGCAGCGGCGGCCGCTGGAGATCGAATGGCTCGGCGAGCAAACGACGCGCCACGTCCTTGACGTGCTGCTGCGCCTGCACCGGGGTCTCGCCGGTCAAATCGGCAAAGGGCAAATCGAAGCCGCCAACCGGCTGGATACGCTGCGTGGGCGCCCAGCGCGAAATGGCGCTGCGCAATATCGGATGGTGGGCAATCAGGCCACCCAATACCCGCTCCAGCAACGCGGGCTGCAGTTCTCCCTCAATCTGAATACAACTCTGGTTATTCGCCGTATCCCCAAGTGTGGCGGCAACAAACCAGAAGCAGTGCTGGGCATAACCCAGCGGATAGACGACGCCCTCCTGCGGTGCGGCGCTTGCCCATTCGTCGCCATAAGGGCTGCGTGCATGCTGAACGTCATGATGAACACTCATTTAGCCTCCTCCACCGCGGGCTGACGCTCTTGCAAACGCATAAGAACCTGCTCCGACAGCGCAGCCACTGTCGGGTGGTCATAGATAAAACCGACCGGCAGGGAAACGTTCAGCCGTTGGCGAATCAGGGCGATGATCTGCACGGCCATCAGCGAATGGCCGTTCAGCTCGAAGAAATCATCCTCGATGCCAAGCGGTCCGATACCCATTTTTTCCTGCCAGGCTGCGGTGATTTGACGTTCGGTTTCATTGCGTGGCTCCAGATATTCGCTGCTGAGCGGCGGGCGCGGAAACAAGGCCGGCTGAAGCCCCTCTCCATCCCGATCCGGCTGGGCGATATCCGTCTGCACATTCGCGTCGCTGTCGACCAGCGGCAGACCGCGGGTCGAGATCAGATAATGGCCGCCATTGCGCGCCAGCAGTTGCGTCAGCAACGTCCATCCCTCCTTGGGCGTAATGGCGTCACGCAACGTCTTCTCGCCGCTGTCGCCGTGCCACTGTCGCAGGCTGTCAACCGCCATGCCGACATCGCGCCAGGCATCCCAGCCGATGGCCAGATAACGGGTGCGCGCATCGCGCCGCTGGTGAGCGTTGAGCGCCCAGGCATCCTGCCAGGCATTAGCCGCACAGTAGGCCACCTGGCCGACCGGCCCGACAAAAGCGGCCAGCGAAGAACAGACGACAAAAAAATCGGGCGCATGCTGGCGCAGGCAGGCTTCCAGCACGCGCGTCCCCTGCACCTTCGCCTGAAATACTCGCTGCGAATCGTCCGCCGAGCGGTTCTGGATCAGACCGCCGTCCGCCACGCCTGCGCAGTGGAATATGCCGTTAAGCGTTCCATAGCGCTGGGTAAAAGCGGCGATACCGCGACCGACGCTGCGCTTATCGGCCAGGTCGGCACTGATCACCGTAACTTGGGCGCCGGCCTGCTGCAGTTGCCGCAAGAAAGCGATGCGCCGCGATTTGGCGTTGCTGGCATCATGCTGCGCCAGCCAGCTCTCCCACTCCGCTTCGGGCGGCAGCTCCCCACGGGCAATAAACAGCAGCCGGGCACGATGGCGGCGCGCCAAATTCTCGGCAATGGTGGAACCTATGCCGCCGAATGCCCCGGTGATGAGGTAATTGCCGCCATCGCAGAAGCTAAACGGCGGTTCAGTCTGCGGCCCGCAATCCAGTTCCGTCAGCGGTGCATAGCGCTGCGCGCCACGGAGCGCCACCATCGGAGCCTCATCGGTGTGCTGCATCTCCGCCAGCAGCGTCGACAAAGCGCGGGTGGTCGCCAGCCCCCGGTAGCGCGACGGCGGGATGAAATCGATGCTTTTGCAACGAATCTGGCTGAACTCTTTCGGAATGATGCGGCTCGGGCCGATGATGAGCGCCTTGCCCGGATCGATCTGCTCATCGCCTGCCAGCGCATGCAGATGATTGGACAGCACAAACAGATCCAACGGGGCGTCGTCATTTTCCGGGTGAAAATGGCGGGCGATATGCAACAGCGACTCATAATGAAGGGTGGCGTTTTTTGCCGACAGCGCACGACTGCGCGTGATGCTCCAGCCGTGGATCAGCGCATCCGGCGCCTGCTGCTGGCTGCGGAGATACTCTGCCAGCAGATGAAAATCCTGTGGACGCTGCGGATTGACGGTGACGCTGCCGGATCTCAGGATACGGAAGCGTATTCCCTTACTGACGCGCCTGACGCGCGCGCCCTGATTTTCCAGCATGCGCGCGAGCCGTTTAGCGCTGCCCAGCCGATCCATAAACAGAACCACCGTCCGCCCGCGCCAGGAATCCGGCGTTGACGACAGCGGCGGCAGTTGCTTCCAGCGTGACTGATAACACCATTCCGCCATCGGCAGACGCTCGCCGACCGCCGGGAGTGGCGCACTCTGGCTGTTGACCAATGACGCCAGCGTATAGCGCTGACGCTGAAACGCATAGCCGGGCAGCGGCACACGTCGCCGCTGCTGATGTTGATAAAGACGCGGCCAGTCGACAGCCACGCCCTGACACCATAGCTCGCCCAGTGCCGCCAACAGCGTCTGCAGGCTGGCGCGCGGCTGCTTGACGCCGACGCCGCCGTTAAACACCCGGCGCCGGGCAGCGACACCCTCCAGTTGCATACGCGCAAGACCGGTGAGCGTACTGCCCGGCCCCACTTCCAGCAGCAGGTTTTGCGGTTCGTCCAGCAGGCGTTTTACCCCCTGACTGAAAGCCACCGGCTGACGCAACTGACTGACCCAATAATCCGGAGAGGTCGCCTGCTCAGGGCGTATCCAGTCGCCGGTGACGCAGGAAATAAACGGCAGCCCAGGCGGCGAGAGTGTGATGTCGTCAAAAGCGCGTTCAAAATCCGCCAGGCAGCCCTCCATCATGGCGCTGTGAAAGGCGTGCGAGGTGTGCAGGGGTTTCGCCTCGACGCCGCGGGCATCCAGCAGAGCCTGTAGCGTTTCAATAGCCTCGCTTTCTCCTGATGCCACGCAAAACTCCGGCGCGTTTTCGCTGGCCAGCGACACGCCATCCGGCAGCCAGCGCGCCAGCTCTGCGGCGCTCAGGCCAACCGCCAGCATTTTGCCCGGCGGCATCTCGTTCATCAGCGCCGCGCGGCGGACGACAATGCGCAGTCCGTCCTCCAGCGAAAATACGCCCGCAAGACAGGCGGCAACATATTCGCCAATGCTGTGCCCGATGCAGGCCGCAGGCGCCAGGCCCCAGGACATCAGCAGCCGACTCAGCGCGTATTCCACCACGAACAGCGCAGGCTGGGTAAAACGCGTTTGATAAAGCGCCGAGAGCGAAGCATCGTCGGCGGCTTCAAACAGCAGCGGACGAATATCGCGTCCCAGCAGCGGTTTCAACAAGCCGGCGCATTCATCCACCACATCCCGGAAAAACGGCTCCTGCTGATAGTGATCATGCATCATGCCCGCATACTGCGATCCCTGGCCGCTGAACATAAAAATCGTCCGCGCATCCGCCATCGCCTTGCCCCCGTCGGGCAGGGCCAACCGGTGGGCCAGCTCCGCTCGCGCCTGCTGACGATCGCGACAGACCAGCGCGCAGCGATGGTTCATCTCCTCGCGTCCAACCTGCAACGTCCAGGCGATATCGGCCAGGGCTTCGCCCTCCGATTCGTTCTCCTCTGCGGGTGACAACCATGCCTGCATACGCGCCATCCCGTCACGCAGCGCCGCCGCCGAACGCGCCGAGAAACAGAGCAACTGCTGCGGGCGTCCCGGCCCGGAAGGAGCGACAAAGCGCGACTCCTCAAGCACCATATGCACGTTGGTGCCGCCGATGCCGAAGGCGCTGGCCCCGGCGCGACGCGGCCGGTCGCTGGACCAGGGTTCCCCCTGTTGCGGGATATAAAACGCCGATCCCCGCAGGTCGATCTCGGTATTCAGCCGGGAAAAATTCACCGCCGGCGGCAGATAGCGATGCATCAGCATATGCGCCACTTTGATCACGCCGGTGACGCCCGCCGCAGAATCGAGATGGCCAACGTTCGCTTTGACCGAGGCGACCGCACAGCGATGATCCGGCCCCCGCTGTTTACCGTAAGCATTCAGCAGCGCCTTTAACTCAATGGGATCGCCAAGCCGCGTGGCCGTGCCGTGCGCCTCAATGTAGCCGATGCTTTCCGGGGCCACGTCTGCCGCGACCAGCGCGCGCCGCAGCACCTCGGTTTGACCGTTGATCGACGGCGCGGTAAAGCCCGGTTTGCTGGAGCCGTCGTTGTTGACTGCCGAGCCTTTAATGATGGCGTATATTCTGTCGCCGCCATCGAGAGCATCCTGCAACCGCTTCAGCACCACCGCGCCGACGCCATCGCCCGCCACCGTGCCGCTGGCATCGGCGTCGAAGCTGCGGCAGCGTCCGTCGTGCGATAAAATTCCGCTGTTTTCATAGCGGTAGCCGCTTTTTAACGGGAAGCCGACGTGCACGCCGCCGCCCAGCGCCATATCGCACTCGCCCGCCAGCAGCGACTGGCAGGCGGCGTGCAGCGCCAACAGCGAGCTGGAACAGGCGGCTCCGATAGTCATCGCCGGGCCACGCAGGTTGAGCTTGTAAGCAACGCGGGTGGATAACAGATCGTTATTATTGCCCGACAACAGACCGTCCAGCGCCACATGCCGCTGGATATCGGGATGACGCAACAGATAACTCATGGCGTAGCTGCTGTTGGACGCGCTGGCGAAAACGCCAATCTGTCCGGGAAATTTCCCCGGCGCATAGCCGGCATGTTCCAGCGCCAGCCACGCCGTTTCCAGAAACAGCCGCTGCTGCGGATCCATCGCCTGCGCTTCGCGCGGCGAGTAGCCGAAGAAAGCGGCGTCGAACGCCTCGGCATCCTCCAGCACCGCCGCCCGGCGCACAAAGTCCGGCTGTTCGCGTTCGGCGTGCGGCGTACCGGCCGCATCCAGTTCCTCATCGCTCAGTTCGCGTATCGCTTCAACCCCTGCGGCAATGTTTCGCCAGAAAGCCTCAATATCTGCCGCGCCGGGAAACGACCCCGCCATACCCACAATCGCGATCTCAAAACCGTGCAGGGATTGAGGAAGTGCGTCCTTTAACATCTCCGCATTGCTCATTGTTTACCGCTCCTTCTTTGCTGCAAGCCGGCAAGACGGCTGCGGCCGGCATTCACCTGTAACTGAATGGCATCAAGGCTGGCGTCGGGCTGCCGCTGGCCGCCGTTGATGTAATCCGCCAGTTGCTGAATGGTCGGGTAGTTAAGCAGGTCAACGATGCTCACCCCGCTATAGCCCAGCGCGGCAAGCCGCAGGTGCGCACGCGCCAGCAGCAACGAATCGCCGCCGAGGTCAAAAAAGTTCTCCTGCTGATTTGGCGCGGCCACGCCCAGCACCTTGCTCCAGACCTGCTGTATCGCTTTTGCCGTGGGATCGGTGAGTTCCACCGGAGCCGTGTCGGTCGGCGCGGGTTGGCGATCTTCCGCGCGCAGGCGGGAGGTATCCAGCTTGCCGTTGGCCGTCAGCGGCAACGCCTCCAGCACCTGGAAGCGGGCCGGAACCATATAGCGCGGAAGATGCTGGAGTAGCCAGGTGCGCAGCGCAGCGGCATCGAAAGAACGTCCCGGCTGCATCACCAGCCAGGCGACAATGCGTTTGCCTCTGGGCTCCTCCACCACCTGCACCGCAGCCCGTTCAATGTCAGGGTGGCGACCGATCGTCGCTTCGATCTCGCCCGTCTCGATACGAAAACCGCGGATCTTGCACTGATCGTCAATCCGCCCCAAAAACTCGATCGCCCCGTCGGCCAGGAAACGGGCGCGATCGCCCGTGCGATAAAGGCGTTCGGATCGTTCCGGATCGAAAGGATTCGCGATAAAACGCTGCTGATAGAGTTCGGGCTGATTGAGGTACTCCAGCGCCAGGCCTGGCCCGCCGATATAGAGCTCGCCAGGCGTGCCGAGAGGCGTCGGTTGCATAAAGGCGTCCAGAATCCAGGCAATATTGCCCTCATTGGGCCTGCCGATTGGCACGCTGCCGCTTTCGGTAGCGCGATAACGCCAACTGGTGGTGAAGGTGGTATTTTCGGTCGGGCCGTAGCCATTGATCAGCGTCAGCGCCGGATAGAGCCCACTGATGCGGGCGGCATGGCGCAGCGACATCGCCTCGCCACCGCTTATCACCTGGCGTACTTCACGCAATGCCTGCGGACATTCATCGACAATCAGGTTAAACAGCGACGTGGTGATAAACAGGCTCTCTACCCGCTGCCCGACCAGCAATGTCTCCAGTTGCGGTATCGCCACCGGACCCTGCGGATAGATGACGATGGTGCCCCCGTTCAGCAGCGGCCCCCAGATTTCCAGCGTAGACGCGTCAAAGCTCACGGCGGCCAGCATCAGAAAGCGGCGGCAATGGGTGAAATCGAGATAGCCGACCTCTTTCACCAGGCGAATCACCCCTTGCTGAGCGATAAGCACCCCTTTGGCCTTGCCGGTCGAACCGGAGGTGTACATCACGTACAGAGGAAGGGAACTCTCCCCTCGCGCGACAGCAAAAGGCATCGCCGGGGCATCGCTCTGGCTCAGTTCCTTCTCCGTCAACTGCGGCACGCCGGTCTCTGCCGCCAGCGCCCTTTCCGGTTGGTGCGTGATCAACAGGCAGCAGCGCGCATCCGTTATCTGCTCCACCAGACGCGCATGCGGATCTTCCGGATTGAGCGGGAGATAAACCGCCTCCAGTTTGCTGAGCGCCAACACTGACACAATCAGGCCGACGCTGCGGCCCAGATAGAGCGCTACGCGGCTGCCGCGCGTCACGCCGCGCTGCGCCAGCAAGGACGCCCACCGGTCTGACTGCCGATCCAGTTCGCGATAGCTCAGGCGTTGGTTTTCCCATTCTACCGCGTCGGCATCGGGCTGCTGCGCCACCTGACGGGCAAACAGCGTCGCCAGGGTTTCGGTGCCGGCGTAGCCTGCCGGCCCGCGCGTAAATGCGGCCAACTGCCGCTGCTGCTCTGCGGGAACAAAATCGACGGCAAGGTGCAATGCCTGCGGCTCTGCCGCCATCGCGCCGAGGACGCGTTGGTAGCAGGCCGCCATTTGCTCCACCTGCTCCCGGCTCAGCAGCCTGGCGTTATAATCCAGTTGGACGCTCACCTGATTGCTGGCCAGCGCTGAAGAGAGCGTTTTGTGCTGGAAATGTGCATTCAGGGTAAAGTGCGTCCCCTCATGGACATCCTGCACGTTCAGCTTATCCACCACGCCCAATCCCAGCGCCGGCGTCATCTGATCGTAAATATGGAAATCCATATAGTTGAACAGCACCTCATCCAGCAACGGCTGGGGGCCAAAGTGGCGCTGAATTTCGGCAAGGGGATAGCAGCGATGAGGGATCGCCGCACATTCGTTGGCGAAGGTTTGACGAATCACTTCCGCCCAGCTTTGCGCACCCAGCACCTGGCGGAACGGCAAAATATTGAGATAGAGGCCATAGAGCCAATCGCCGCCCTCCGCCTCCGGACGACCATTGGTCGGAATGCCGGTCAGGATATCCGGCTCGCCGCTGAACACGCTCATCACTTTGACATGGGCTGCCAACAGCACGCTTTTTAGCGGCACGCCCAGTTGCTGCATCAGTTGGCGCATCCCCTGATAAACCGTATCGTCGAGCGTAAACGAGAGCGATTTCAGACGCGGCGCAGTTCCCGGCGTCGCATCCTGAGCCTGATGAGGCAGCCTGAGAAGGGTGCAATCCGCCAGCGTTTGCTGCCAGTAACGGCGCTGCGCATCGTCCCGGATGGCGGCCTGTTCCTGAACGATAAAGTCGCGGTACTCCTGCTGCGGCTTGACCGGCGGCTGCCACTGGCTGCCGCCGGTCAGAACGGCATAGCGGTTAAACACCTCGACGATCATGGTGTGATAGCTCCAGCCATCGAATACCGGGTGGCATTCGGTCATGGTGAACTGGAAGCTCTGCGGGGAACGCAGTTGAATGAAGAAACGCAGCAACGTCGGTCTTTGCAAATCGAACGGTGTACGGCGTTCTTCATCCAACAGGGCTCTGATACGCTCCTCCTGCCGTTGCTTGTCGAGATGGCACAGATCCTCCACTACGATCGGCAGCTCCGCCTGCGGCCAGACCAACTGCAACGGCTGGCTGTAGCGTGCGAAATCAAACCCGGTTCGCAACACATCGTGAGCAGCCACCGTCTCCGCCACCGCCCGGCGAAAAGCCGCTTCGTCGAAGGCGGCGTTGATACGCAAGTGCGAGGTGCCGGTACAGTGGTAAACGTTGGCGTCCGGCGTCAGGTTCATATGGTAAAACATGCCCGCCTGCATACGGCTCAGCGGATAGGCGTCAATCACCTCCGGCGGCAACAGCTCGCGATCTTCCTGCGTGATCTGGCTGAATGGCGCAGCGGTTATCGGCCCGCCGACGCCCTGCCCGCTGCCGGCGTCCAGCAACGCCGCCAGTTCGGCCACGGTCTGATGTTGGAACAGATTGACCAGCGTCAGCGCCAACCCCCGTTCGCGCCCGCGTCCGACAACCTGTACTCCGCGCAACGAATCGCCGCCCAGCGAAAAGAAGTTGTCATAAACGCCGATGTCATCCACCTTCAGCACGTCGCGCCAGAGCGCCAGCAGCGCCGCCTCGGTATCGGTGCGCGCCGCCTGATAGTCGCTCGCCAACTGCGGGCGAAGCGCCTGCGGATCCGGCAACGCGCGCCGGTCCAGCTTGCCGTTCGCCGTCAGCGGCAGCGCCTCCATAAACACAAAGGCGGAGGGCAGCATATAATCCGGCAGCGTACGGCGCAGCCCATTGCGCAGCGTCTCCACCTTGAGGCCGTTTTCACGCGTGGCGACCCAGGCAATCAGACGCATCTGACGATCGGCGCTGTCCGCACGGGCAATCACCACCGCTTGATCCACACCATCCAGCCGCTGCAGCGCCGCTTCAATCTCTCCCGGCTCAATACGAAAACCCCGTATTTTGACCTGATGATCGGCACGCCCCAGATACTCCAGCGAGCCGTCGCGACGTCGACGCGCCAAGTCGCCGCTGCGATAGAGGCGCGCACCATCGTCATCGCCGCCGCCCAGCAGCTCGGCTTTATTCAAAAACCGCTCGCGAGTCAGTTCGGGACGATTCAGATAGCCGCGCGCGACCCCGGCGCCACCGACATACATTTCGCCCACCACGCCGGGCGGCACCGGCCGCCGCTGCGCATCCAGCAGATAGATTTCGAGATCGTCCAGCGGCTCGCCGATGGGGCTTTTGCCTCCCTGTCGTGCGTCCGCCAACGTGATGCGCCGCCAGGTGACGTGCACCGTGGTTTCGGTAATGCCGTACATATTGATAATCTGCGGCGCATCTTCGCCATATTTCGCCAGCCAGCCGAGCAGCGTCGCCGGCTCCAGCGCTTCACCGCCCATAATCACGTAGCGCAGCGACAGAGGCGCCGCGTCCGATGACGTCGCATCGGCGGCGATAAACTGCGCAAAGGCGGAAGGGGTCTGGTTAAGCACGGTCACTCGCTCATCGCTTACCCACTGCCGGAACTGTTCCGGGGAGCGGCTGACCCAGTACGGCACCACGCTGAGCTGACCGCCATACAGCAATGCGCCCCAGATTTCCCAGACGGAGAAATCAAAGGCGCTGGAGTGGAACAGCGTCCATATGTCATGTTCGCTGAAGGCAAAATGGCGCTCGCTGGCGGCAAACAAGCGCATAACGTTGGCATGAGGGATTTCCACGCCTTTCGGCGTGCCGGTAGAGCCTGAGGTGTAGATGACATAGGCGAGCGCATCGGGCGTAACCGGCCGATCGGGATTGGTCTCCGGCATCGTCTGGATCAAGCCGCTTTCGCAATCGGTGCACAGATAGTCGACCTCGCAGCCCTCAAACAGCGACTGATGCGCCGAGACGCCGATCACCTGACGAACCCCGGCGTCCTCGACGTAGAAACGGACGCGCTCCGCCCCGTGGCCGCTGTCAATGGGGAGATAGGCCATCCCCGCCTTCAGCACCGCCAGAATGGCGATCGGCAAGGCTTCGTCGCGATCCATGCAGATCCCGACCAGACCGCCACCTTGCGCCGGACGATCCTGCATGCCCAGCAGCAGATAGTGCGCCAGCTGATTCGCCCGCGCGTTCAACTGCTGATAGGTCAGCCCGCGTCCCCCGCCCGTTCCGATAGCTACGGCATCCGGATAGCGCTGCGCCTGATATTCGAAACGCTGATGCAACGCCTGGCTGACCGAGTGCGTATGGGGGCGTTCGCTGTGCAGGTCGCGCGCGGTGATGCAGGGGTAGCTCTCCAGCCGCTGGGTGTCGTCCTGGGCCACTTCACCGAGCAGGAACAGGAAATCCGCTTCCAACTGGGCGATGGTGGCGTCATCAAACAGATCGCTGCTGTACTCGAAAGCCCCCTGTAGCTGCCGGCCTCGGCTCTCCATCGACAGCGTCAGATCAAATTTTGCCTGTTCACCGGCCAGAGAATGCGGCTTAACCTGTAGGCCATCGAACGTCCAGCCCTGCTGCCCGCTCTCGTCAAAGGAAAACATCACCTGAAACAGCGGCGAGTAGCTGAGATCGCGCGTTGGATTAAGGGTTTCAACCAGCCGATCGAAGCTCACCCGCTGATGCTCCAGCGCTTCGACCACCGTGCGGAAAACGCTTTGCTGCAAGGCGGTGAAGCTCTCTTCCGGATCGATCTGGATACGGTAAACCAGCGTATTGACGAAGAAGCCCACCACGCCTTCCAGCTCAAGCCGCCCACGCCCGGACACCGGCGAGCCGATGGCCAGGTCGCGCTGTCCGCTATAACGATGCAGAATCAGCGAGAAGGCGCTAAGCAACAGCGAATAAAGCGTGCTGTTGCGTGCGCGGGCGCGTTCACCCAGCGTTTGCGCCAGCGCCGGCGGCAACGAGAAGAAGCGGGTTTTTCCGCGCAGGCTGAGCCGATTTGGCCGTGGGCGATCGCAGGGCAAATCTATCGGTTCAAGGTTACGCAGTTTTTCGCGCCACCAGTCTAGGGAGCGGGCGACGTCATCCCCCTCCTGCTGCTGATGCTGCCATTCGGAATAATCGATGTACTGAATGTCAAGCGGGGGCAGATCCGCCGCCAACCCCTGGCGCCGGGCGTTATAGCAGGAAGCCAGCTCGCGGCTGATAATACCGGCCGACCAGCCATCGGAAATAATATGATGCAACACGATAAGCAGCATATGGTGACAGGCGCCGCGGCGGAACAGCACGAAACGCGACAGCGGCGCCTGCTGTAAATTGAACGGGCGTTCGCTCGCCGCATTCAGCTGCGCCTGCAACGCCGCTTCATCGGCCGCGACCCAATCCACCTTCTCAAGCGGCAGCGTCATGGTGTCATGACAGCGCTGAAAGAGCGCCTCATCCTGCCAGACAAAATCGGTGCGGAAAGATTCATGGCGCGCCACCAGGTCATTCACGCTCTGCTGCAGCGCCGTTTCGTCCAGCTCCCCTTCCAGCTCCAGTAACGTGCTGATGTGATAAATTGCTGAATCATGTCCCAGTTGTTCATGCAGCCACAGACGCTTTTGCGCCAGCGATGCCCTGAACTGGAAATGGTTTTCCTGCATGTCGCCTCCGGTAAATTGCGGTTTATCGTATTCTGGGTTGTGCATCACAATGGCCTCTCCTGTCGGCGCGACACGCGGGTGATAGCGCGCTCTTCCGATATCGGCGTCGTCCGTTGCGCCAGTACCGCCGCTAACTGCCGGACGGTCTGATGGTTAAGCAGATCGGTCAGGGAGACCCTGACGTTAAGTTGATTTTCGAGTCGCGCGGCGACCCGCAGGGCGTGCAGCGAATGCCCACCCAGCGCGAAAAAGTTCTGGTCGCAGCTGACCGGCCCGCAGCGTAAAATTTCTCCCCAGGTAGCCTGAATGGCGCTCTCCAGCGGCGTAGCGGGGGCCAGCAGCTCGGTATGTTGCGGGCGAACGGGCAGAGGCAGAGCGCCATAATCCACTTTTCCGTTCGACGTCAGCGGCAGCGCGGGCAGCACCACGATCGCACCCGGGATCATGTATCCAGGCAGCGTCAGCGCCAGAAACGCGCGCAACGCCTCGCTCTCCATCCCCGCCTGCTGCGGCACGACCCAGGCCGCCAGTTGCGCATCTTCCTGCGAGCGCCCGGGCAGCAGGGCAACGGCACTCTGCAGCACCTGCGGATGACGCATCAGCTGCGCCTCAATCTCACCCGGCTCTATACGGTAGCCACGCACTTTGAGCTGGCGATCGCAGCGGCCGAAATACATCAGTTCGCCGTTCGGCATCAGGCCGACCCGATCGCCTGTGCGGTAGGCGCGTACGGTTTCCCCGGCCAAATCCAGCGTAATGAATTTTTCCTCGGTCAAATCAGGCCGGTTCCAGTACCCCCGCGCCAGCCCGGCGCCGGCGATATAAAGCTCGCCCTCCGCCCCCGGCAGCGTCGGCGACCGATCCTCGTTCAGCACCAGCAGGCGGGTATTGGCGATGGGCAGACCAATCGCCATGGCACCCTGACGATCGCGCGCCGCATCCGCCAAATGGACGCAGCAGCCCACCACGGTTTCCGTCGGACCATATTCGTTGTATATGCGAGTGTCGGGCGCCTCCCGCAGCCAGCGCTGCACGGTTTCGCAATTGAGGGCTTCGCCCCCGACGACGAGCGCGCTGACGCGCCTTTTCGCCGCGTGATCCAGTTGCTCCTGCAACAGCGCGAGATGGACAGGGGTGATTTTCAGCAGTTGTTCCGCAGAAGAAGTGCTCAGGTGGCGCGCCATGGCCTGCAAATCGCCCTCACCGGGGATGGCGACGAGGGTGCCGCCCGTCAGCAACGGCAGCCAGAGGCTGGTCAGGGTCGCATCAAAGCTCACCGACGAATGGAACAGGCTCTGCATACCGGCACGTAGCTGATAGCGTCGGCACGCATCGAGGAGATAATTAACCAGGCTGCGGTGCTCAATCATGACGCCTTTCGGCCTGCCGGTTGAGCCGGAGGTATACAGGATATAAGCCAGCGAGTTCCCCTGGCTGACCTCCGGCGGCAAAGGCAGATCGGGCGAGGCTTCGTCAACCAGCAGCAGAGGCTGATCGGACGGCAGCGCACCCGCCAGGGTCTGCTGGGTGAGGGTCAGCGGGCACTGGCTGTCGGACAGCAGATAACGGACGCGTTCGGCAGGGCTGGCGGCGTCGATCGGCACATAGCAAAGGCCGATGCGGCTGGCGGCAAGCATCGCCGCGACATACTCCACGCCGCGAGGCAAAAACAGCGCGACGCGATCCCCGGCGCGCAACCCGCGCTGATGCAGACGGGCGCTGATCTGCTCGGCACGCTGCCGCAACCTGTCATAGGTCAGGCTCAGCTCGCCTTCAATCACCGCGATATGGTCACCCATGGCTGCGGCGCGCTGGGCAAACAGAGCGTAAACGCCGCCCTCGGGCAGCGGCAGAACCGGCCCTTGCAGCCCTTTGAGCAAAGCCGCATTTCCCGAGGCGTCCAGCAAGGAGATCTCCGACAGCCGCCGGTCATCCGCGTCTATCCATTGCTGCAATATATGCAGCAGGTGCTGCGTCAACTGGCCGGCGGTGTGCGGAGAGTAAAGCCCGTCGTCATACACCAGCGCCCCGCTCAGGGCCGCGCCAAACGAAGCCACCAGCGTTAACGGATAGTTGGTGCTCTCCTGGGCCGCCGCGAAACTGAATAACCCGTTATTCTCCTGCTGCGGGTAGTTCTCAAAGACCACCAGGGTATCAAACAGCGTCGGCCAACCGGCCAGCCCGCAACTGTGCTTCAGCTCCGCCAGCGAAATGTCGCTGAAACGCTCATTTTCCAGTTGCTGACGCTGGAGCTCATGCAGCCAGTCGACCACGCGAACGTCCGGCTGAACGCTCGCCCGCATCGGCACCGTGCCGATAAGCAAACCGACCATGCGCTCAATGCCGCTGAGATCGGCATGGCGGCCAGAAAGGGTGACGCCGAACAGGCTCTCCGTCGAACCGCTGTAGCGTTGCAGCAGCAGCGCCCAGGCGCCCTGCACCAGCGTACTGATGGTCAGGCGGTGACGGCGACCAAAGCGGGCCAGTTGCGCGGAAAGGGCGGCATCCAGTTGAAAATCCTGCCGCTGGCGTTGCCGAGACGGCGTACGCCCCGGATAAGCGGCCGGCAACGGCGTCGCGGCGCTGAGGCCCGCCAGCCGTTGCTGCCAGTGCGCCTGGCTGCCGGCGCGGGAACGGCGCAGCCACTGGATATAGTGCCTGAATGCCGGTGCCGACGGCGGCGGCGGTGTCTGATGATAGGCCGCAGCCACCTGCGCCAGCAGCAGGGTCACCGACCAGCCGTCCAGAATGGCGTGGTGATGGCTGAACAGCATCTGCACGCTATCCTGCGCAAGCAGCACGGTGATGCGGAACAGCGGCCCCTGATGCAGATCGAATCCCTGCTCCCGGTCCGCACGCCACAGCGCCGCGATGTCCTCCTCCTGCGGCGAGCGGTAATCCACCACGCGCCAGGCGTCAGGCATCTGCTGATGCACCAGTTGCAGCGGCCCGGCTTCGGCGTTCAGATCGAAGGTGGTACGCAGCGCCGGGCAGGCGGCGATCACCTGGGTCCACGCCTGTTGCAGGCGAGCAAGATCGACCCCGCGCGCAAGATCAAAACAGATCTGCTCGTGATAGAGCCTTGCATCGCCGTCGGCCAGCGAATGGTAAAGCATCCCCTCCTGAGTCGGCGTAAGAGGATAAATATCCACAATCTGCGAATGACGCTGTTGCAGTTGCAACAGCGATGCCCGGCTCAGGCCCGCGAGAGGAAAATCGGACGGCGTCCAGGTCGTGCGCGCTTGCGCCTGGCAGTGGGCGATCAGCGCATCGAGATGCTTTTTCATCGCGTCCGTCTGCGCGGCGATGGTCTCCGCCCGCCAACTGTTCGGGTTATAGCTCCAGACGATGACCAGTTCGCCCTCATCGATGTAGCTGTCCACCTCCAGCGCCCAGCCGCGACGGTTTTCCGGCGCATAACGGTGCGCCATCAGCAGATCGGCCACGCCGCTCAGCGGAGGCTGATGGAAATCGCCGTCGAACTGCCCAAGATAATTGAAGCAGACCTCCGCTGCCTGTGCCGCGGCGTCATACAGCATGCCGTACCCCACGCCGCCGTGGGGAACCCGACGCTGCGCCTCTTTGACGTCCTGGATCAGATCGCCCCACGACCCCGTCGACGGCAATTGCAGCAGGATCGGGTAGATAGCGGTGAACCAGCCCACAGTACGGCTGACATCCGGCGCATCCGGCGCGTCATCGCGCCCGTGCCCTTCGAAATCGATACGCAGTCGGCGGCTGCCGGTCCATTCGCTTAGCGTCTGCGCCAGCGCCGCCAGCAGCAGATCGCCGACATGGGTGTGATAAGCCCGCCCGGTTTGACGCACCAACGCCTGGGTGGCCGCGCGATCCAGCGTAATCTGAACCTTGCGCATTTCTCCTGTACGGCCAGGCAGCGCACGCGTGCCGCTGTCTACCGGAATGGCGGCGCCGGCATGCCGCTGCGTTTCCCAATAGCGGTGCTCATCGGCAGCCGAAACAGGATCGACGACCTGCTGCAACCATGCGCCCCATTCCGCCAGCGAAGCCGTCGCCGGCTCGCAGGGCAGCGCTTCGCCCCGTGTCAGCGCCTGATACGCGCGGCTGAGATCGCTGATAATAATGCGCCAGGAGACGCCATCCACCACCAGGTGGTGAACGCTTAACAGCAGGTAATCGGCGGATGCCACACGGATAACATCGGCGCTGAACACCGGCCCTTGGGCAATGTCCAGCTGCGACTGCCGCGCTCCGGCCCAGGCGATAACCGCCGCTTCGTCGTCGTGAGGTGCGCCAAGGCACGTTTCACGCAGCAGCGGCGCGTCCGTCAGGGCGGCGATAGTGGCAGGCGCATCGGCTGCGCTGAAGCGGGCGCGCAACCCTTCATGCTGCTGCAAAACCCCGCGCAGCGCCCGTTCCAACTGCGGCAAATTGACCTGCGCGTCCAGCCGCCAGAGGTAAGACTGGTTGTAGTGATGCGCTTTTTCCGCGCCCAGCGCGAAGAACCAGCGCTGGGCAGGCAGCAGCTTATAAGCCTGCATGGCCGGGCGTGCTTGCGCCGGCGCGGACGCCAGTGGTTCCACCACGCTGGCGAGGCTGGCGATCGTCGGATAATCAAACAGCATGCGCGCCTGAACGCGCAGCCCCGCCTCGCGAGCGAGGAAGACGATTTGCAGACTAAGAATGGAGTCGCCGCCCAGGGCAAAGAAGTCGTCATCCATCCCTGGCGTTTCGCCTCCCAACACCTTTTGCCAGATAGCCGCCAGTTGCCGCTCCGTCTCACTCTCCGCCGCCCGGAAGCAGAGCGCGACCGTCACCGGCAGCGGTTGTGCGGCCAGCCAGGCGCGATCGATTTTACCGTTGCCGGTCAGGGGAATGGACGGCAGCAATAGCCACTGGGTCGGACGCATGATTTCCGGCAGGCGGTGCGCAATCTGCTGACGCACGCCATCCAGCGCTGCCGCCCCCTTGGTCAGTGCCACATAGGCCACCAGGTGAGGACGCCCGTTGACCTGACGAATGCCTGCCGCAGCCTGACTGACGCCCTCGCACGCGACCAGTTGCGCTTCAACCTCTTCGAGCTCAATGCGGTGCCCACGCAGCTTCACCTGATTATCCCGGCGGCCGAGATAGAGCAGATTGCCATCCGGCAACCAGCGGGCCAGATCGCCGGTACGATAGAGCCGCTCGCCGGGTTCGGCGGCAAAGGGATCGTCAATAAAACGACTGACGGTCAGTTCCGGGCGGTTAAAATAGCCCAGCGCCACACCCGCCCCGCCGATATAGATCTCCCCTGCGCCCCCCGGCGGCGTCAGTTGCCGGTGTTCGTCCAGCAGGAAAATGCGCATATTGGCAATCGGCCGCCCAATCGGAACCGCGCCCGAGACGGCGCATTCGCCCGCAGCCAGCGCATAGACGCAGCACCCGACGGTGGTTTCCGTCGGCCCATATTCATTCACGACCGAGACCTGAGGCGCATGTTCACGCCAGAAGCGCACTGCGGCGCCCGCCAGGTTTTCGCCGCCGATGACCAGCGTTGCCGCGTGGCCGGCCGCCGCAGGGGGAATCTGCTGGCTGAGCAGTTCAAGATGAGAAGGCGTTATCTTCGCCATCGTCATCCCGGAAAGTTGCTTCCAGGCCGACACCAGCGCGGGGACATCCTCCTCGTCGGGCAGAATAAACAGCGTTTTACCGCTCAACAGCGGCAGGAACAGGCTGGTCAGAGTGGCATCGAACGAGATGGAAGCGTGCAGCGTGTTGCCGCGTCCCTGCGCGCAATCGTAGTTATCGCAGGCATGCTGCAGATAATTGGCGAGCGCGCGATGGGGAATGACCACGCCTTTCGGCGCGCCGGTGGTGCCGGAGGTGTAGAGCACATAAGCGGGATCGTCCGCAGCGGCGCCCTGCGCCGGGTCAGCCATGCCGACGTCGCCGTCTGTCGTCATCTCAGGCGTCAACAACATCGTCTGCTGCTCGGTCAGTTCCAGCCGCAGAGCCTGTTCGCGCGTGGTGATAACGCGCGCCACGCGTGCATCGTCGAGCATGTAACGGATGCGTTCCGCCGGATAAGCGATATCCACCGGCACCCAGGCCGCCCCGCTTTTGACCGTCGCGAGGATCGCGCAGACCAGCGCGGGGGAACGCGGCAGCAGCACCGCCACGCGCGCGCCAGGCCCGATATCCAGCCCCGCCAGCAGATGCGCCAACTGATTGGCCTGCTGATTAAGCTGCTGATAACTCATCTGCCGTTCGCCCCAGGCCAACGCCGTGGCCTGCGGAGTGGCCCGCGCCTGCCGTTCGAAAGCTTGTTGCAACAACGGCGCGGCCGCACGGCGCGGACCTGCGCTGAGGGTATCGAGCAAATGGCGGCGCTCCGCCTCTGACAGCATATCCAGCCGGCAGGCAGGCAACTGCGGCCGGCGGCTCACACTCGCCAGCAGGCGACCATAGGACGCGGCAAGAGCGTCGATAGCCTCGGCGCTATAGAGCGACGGGCGATACTCAATATTCAGCGTCAACTGCGTCGCCGTTTCCTGCACAAACAGCGTCAGATCAAACTTGGCGTCCGGCGCGTTGAGTGCCTGGCTACTGAGCCGCGCTTCGGCCCCCTCTCTGCGCTCATCCGGTGAGGCGTTATAAACGAACATAATGCGGAACAACGGGGACGTAGCGCGCCCCTCCGCCGGCAATACCGCATTAACCACCTGCTCGAAGGGCGTCTCTTTATGAGCCAGCGCTTCACGCAGCGCCGCCTCGCTGGCGGCAAGAAAAGTGGCGAAAGGCTGACTGGTGTCCAGGGTCTGACGAAACGCCAGCGTATTGAGCAGCAACCCCGGCAGATTTTGCAAGGTGTCGCTGTCGCGCAGCGACACCGGCAGGCCGATAGTTAAATCGTTTTCGCCGCTGTAACGCTGCAGCAGCAGTTGGAACGTCGACAGCAGCAGGGTAAACAGCGTGGTGTCCTGCTGCCGCGCCAGTTGGCGCAGCGCTTCGGTCAGCGGCAGGGGCAACGTCAACGTCTGATAAGCCGCCCGCCAGTCCGTTTCATCGGGCTGTGGACGCTGCGGCAGGGCGATGACCGGCGGTGGCGTAAGGAACACTTCGCGCCACCAATCAAGCCCCTCCTGATGCGAGGTGCTGCGCTCCCACGTGGCATACTGCAAATAGCTGACGGCAGGCGCGGTGCATGCCGCCTGCGGATCGTCAATCAACAGCGTCAGACTCCGGTCTATCAACGACAGCGTGTGTTCATCGACCAGCAGGTGATGTACGCAGAAGATCAGCGCGCTCTGTCCCTGCGGGGAATGGATAAAGCACAGACGATAGAGCGGCGCCGCGAGCAGCGTAAAGGGCTCGCTCATCAGCTCGGCCGCGCGCTGTTGCACACAGGCGTGCCACGCGTCATCGTCGACGCCTTCGGCCGTAAATTCAACGGGAGCCTCAGACCAATACTGACACGGTACGGCACCGTCGGCGCGCAGGCGGGTATTCAGCAAGGGGAAGTGACGGAACAGCGCGTCCAGCGCCGCGCTCAGGCGCTCGATGGTCACCGCCGGCGCGGTAAAGGTTTTGATTTCCCCCGTAATGTAGCTGTTGCCGTCGGGATGAAGCTGCTCAAGGAACCAGATACGCTGCTGAGCGAAACTCAGCGGCGCCTCTTTCAGCGCCGGCTGCCTGCACAGCGCGCTGTCCGCCTGGGTTTCTCCTGCGCTGAGCGCCAACTGGCGCGGAGTGCGACGGGTAAAGATGTCGCTGACGCGCAAATGCAGTTGGTGCTCAGCGGCCAGCAGCGCCACTGCCCGCGCCGCCAGCAGCGAATGTCCGCCCAGCGCGAAGAAGGAGTCGTCGCGGCCGATGCCCTCGATCCCCAGCACCCGGCTCCAGACGGCGGCAATCGCCTGCTCCGCCCGGCCCTTCGGCGCCTCGCCTGGCGCGTTCGCCACGGCATCGGGTTGCGGCGTCGGAAAACGCTTACGATCGATTTTATTGTTCGGCAGGCGAGGGAACGCGGTCATCAATACATAGCAGGCGGGGCACATGAACTCCGGCAGCGTGGCAGCCAGCCAGGCATGCAACTGCGCCCGATCCGGCTGCTGCCCCGCATGCGGCAACACATAAGCGACGACGGCGCTGGCGGCCAGGTAATCCTCGCGCACCAGGGTGACCGCATCCGCCACGGCGGGATGGCGACGCAACGCGGTCTCAATCTCGCCCAGCTCAACGCGATAACCACGGATTTTCACCTGGTTATCGATGCGTCCCAGGTAATCAATATTGCCGTCGCTGCGATAGCAGGCGAGGTCGCCGGTACGATAGAGCCGCGCCTCAGGCATCGCGCTGAAGGGATCGGCGATAAAGCGATCGGCGGTCAAAGCAGGCTGGTTCAAATAGCCCTGTGAAACGCCGACGCCGCCAATACACAGCTCCCCGACGACGCCCACGGGAAGCGGCTCATGGAACTCATCCAGGATCCATACCTGGGTGTTATGCACCGGTCGGCCAATATGCACACGGCTGTCGGCCGGCGTCAGCTCGGCATTGGTGGCGCTGACGGTCGTTTCCGTGGGGCCGTAAGAGTTAATGAAGCGGCGGGTTTTCCCCCATTTTTGCAGCAGATCGAGTCCGCAGGCTTCGCCCGCCACGATCAGCACGCGCAGATCCGGCAACGGAGCCTCCGGCAATGCCGCCAGCGCCGAGGCCGGCAGCGTGACGTGACTGACCCGACGCTGCTCCAGTTGCTCCAGCAGATCCGGCCCGGGCAGCAGCGAGAGGCGCGGCGCCATCAGCAGCGTACAGCCGGAGCACAGGGTCATGACGATTTCCCAGACCGACGTATCGAAGCTGAACGAAGCAAACTGCAGTACCCGGCCTGGGGGCTGCATATCCAGCAGCGCCACTTCGGTTTCCGCCAGATTACACACGCCGCGATGACGAATCGGCACGCCCTTCGGCTGGCCCGTGGAGCCGGAGGTATAGATGATATAGGCGATGTTGTCGGCGCCGGCGCGCGGCGCGGGGGCCAGGGTCGGCAAGCCGTTCAACTGCGGCTCCAGCGCTTCGACAGTGAACAGCGTTATGTGCTGCGCGGCACGGGTGAAGCGGTCGACAAACTGCGCCTGCGTCAGCATCAACTGCAGCCCGGAATCGGCAATCACATAATCGCTGCGCTCCTGCGGGTAGTCCGGATCGATCGGGACATAGACGCCGCCCGCCTTAAGGATGGCCAGGAAGCCAATCACCAGCGACAGCGAACGCTCGATACACAGCCCGACCGCGACGTCCACCCCAACCCCCTGCGCGATGAGCCAGTGGGCGAGCTGGTTGGCGCGCGCGTCCAGTTCGCGATAACTCAGCACCTCATCGAGAAACTCCAGCGCAGGCGCGTCCGGCGTGCGCGCCACCTGGCGCTCGAACATCTGATGAATGCCGATATCGCTGCTGAAAGGCTGCGCCGTCTGGTTCCACTGCCAGATTTGCCGACGCTCCGCTTCGGAAAGCAGCGGCAGACGCCCCACCGCCTCTTCGCTGTCCGCGATGCAATGCTCGACAAAAGTCGTAAAGTTGGCCGCCATACGGGCAATAGTGTCCGGCTGGAAGCGATCGTCGGCATATTCAAACTGGCCTGCGATGCCCGTCTCGTCGGGCCACATCTCCAGCGTCAGTTCATAAGTGGCGCTGCCGCGATCCACCGCCTGCAGCGCCGAGACGCTGCTCTGGCCCAGGCGGGTTGCGGCATCCGGCTTTTGCTGCCAGACGAACAGCGTCTGAAACAGCGGGGAAATGCCCGGATGACGCGTCTCCTCCAGCGCCGTCAGCACCTGACCAAACGGCAAATCCTGATGGGCAACGGCCGCGATAAAACCGGCGGCAACCTGTCGCATCAATCGGCTGAACGGCTGATGCAAATCCACGGTCTGACGCAACGCCACCACATTGAACAACAGGCCGAATGCCTGCTCGTTATCCAGCGCATGGCGGGAGCTGATCGGCGTACCTATCGTCAGATCCTGCTGGCGGGTATAGCGCGCCATAAAAGCGGTGTAGGCCGTCAATAACGCCACGTAAGGCGTAACGCCGTGACGCACGGCCAGCGCCGCCAGCGCACCTGCGGTCGCCTGGGACAAGTGGAAAGGAATACGGCCGCCGCAGTAGCTGCGCACCGCCGGGACGGGAAAATCATAAGGTAGCTGCAGCAACGGCAGCGGCCCCGCCAGTTGCTGTCGCCACCAGGCACGCAGCGCTTCGCCCCGCGGCCCCGCGCTACGCTGCTGCTGGCGGCGTGCATGGACTGTCTGGCAGGCGGTCGCTGCAACCGGCGTCAGCGTTTTGCCCGCCAGCAGACGGCCATAATCCGCCAACATCTGTCGCCACAGCAGCGCCACGGACTCCGCATCCGCGATAATGTGATGACACACCAGAGCGATAAGCGTCCGGTGCGGCTGCACCTGCGCACAAGCGATGCGCAACAGCGGCGCCTGAGCAAGATTGAACGGTCGCGTGGCTAACTGCGTCAACCAGCCCTCCGCCGCTCCCCGCGCGTCGCTGCCTTGCGCGCCAAAATCCTGCCGGTCGATATCCACGACCACCTGTTCGGCGATCTGCGCCGTCACGCCGTCTTGATCCGGGATAAAGCAGGTACGCAGCGCGTCATGGCGACGCAGCGCCTGATTCAACGCCTGCTGCAACAGCTCAATGTTCAGCGGCCCCTGCCATTCGGCACGGTAGGCCAACTGCCATACGGGCGATTCAGGAGCCTGCTGCTGAATTAACCACATGCCCTGCTGCTCATCGCTGAGCGTGACGCTGCTCTGCGTCTGCACGCTATCTTGCTCGGCCTGGCGCAGCGCTTGTGTGCAGCCCGCCAGCGTCGGTTGCGCCAGCAGAGCGGCGAACTCAAGCTCCCGGTCCAGTTCGGCGCGCACGCAGGCGATCATGCGCATCGCCAGCAGGGAATTCCCGCCGAGGGCGAAAAAGTCGTCATCGCGCCCGACCGCGTTCACCGGCAGCAGACGCTGCCAGATCGCCGCCAGCTTCTGCTCCTCACCGGCGTGGGGCTGCTGCGCCGCGGTCAACGGGGCGCTTCGGCGCGGCGCAGGCTGAGGCAGCGCTTTGCGGTCAAGCTTGCCGTTAGGCAGGCGGGGAAAGAGCTCGAGGATGCTAAAATCGGTCGGCAACAGCGCGGCGGGCAACGACGCGGCCAGATAGTCGCGCAGCTCGGTGGACGCCTGATTCAGTTCGCTTTTCAGGGTAATGAACGCCACCAGTTGCTGCGGCTGCGCAAAGGCGACGACAGCAGCCTGCCGCACCGCCGGATGGCGCTCAAGCAGCGTTTCAATTTCCGCCGCTTCCACGCGCTGTCCGTTGATCTTCAACTGAAAATCGTTTCGCCCCAGCAGCTCCAGATCGCCGGTGGCCGTCAGGCGACCCACGTCGCCCGTACGGTACATTTTCGTGCCGCGCTCGTCGGTGAAAAAGGCGTCGGAGGCGGCGGGCTGGCGATAACCTGCGCTCATCCACGGCGTAATAATGATGACCTCGCCGCTTTCGCCATCGGCGACGGGATTGCCGCTTTCATCAATCACGCTGATGCTCGCGCCGGGAATGGGCCGCCCTACGGGCACGCCCGCGCAAACGGCATCGGCCGGCGTTACGCGATAAAACAGCTTAGCCAGCGTGGTTTCCGTCGGGCCGTAAAGGTTGATGAGCTGGGCGTTTGCCGGGCCGTTATGATAAAAGCGCGCCACCAGCGAACCTTTCAGCATCTCGCCCGCCAGCAGCACATAGCGCAAGGCGTGCAGCCGCTGCGCCGCATCGGGATACTCCAGCAAAACCTGCAGCAACGAGGGGATCTGATGGGTGACGGTAATCCGCTGCGCCTGCATCCAGGCCAGCAGCGCGGCGGGCGAGTGGATCACTTCGCGGGACGGCGGAATGCACAAAGTGGCGCCATTGAGCAAAGGCAGCAGCATGTCGCGCAAAAAAGGATCGAACATCTGCGACGTCAGCATACTGACGCGATCGTCCGGCGCGATAGCCAATTCCCGGCTCTCCCACTCGATAAAATGCAGCAGGCTGTCACTGCGCCCCAGCACCGCTTTGGGTATGCCGGTGGAGCCGGAAGTGAAATAGACGTAGGCCAACGGCTGCGTTCGCATCGGCGCTAAGGGAAGGGGCTCGCCGGTGGACAGCGCGGGCACGCCCAGCTCATCCACCTCGACAACGTTCAGCCGGTCGGTAAGATGGCGAACCGAAGCCAGCCCGTGCGACGTCGAGATCAACCGCGCATCGGGGAACTGCGCCAACAGGGTTTCCAGTCGCTGCCGAGGCAACGTAGGCGATAAAGGAACAAATGCCTGCCCCGCATGCATAATCGCGAGCGCCGCCGTCACCAGCGCGGCCCCTTCCTCCAACAGCACCAGCGTAAAGGGGCTACCCGGCTGTCGGCGCAGCGCGGCGCTCAATGCGGTGACCCGTTGCAATAGCTGTTGATAGGTTACCCGCGTTTCGCCCTGACTAATGGCGACCTGCTGCGGATCACGATTTACAGACTGCTCAAATACTGCGGAAACAGACATTTGCCATCCTTCCTTTGCTTTTCTTGACGGGGATAACGGTAAAAGGGGTTAGATCAGCGCAAACGCGTCTGCATCCCTGAGGAAAGGCAATTGCTCCCTGACACCCAGCAAATGCTCACGCGACAGCGTGGCGTTGCGCACGCTTTCCACCTCCACCTCATCGATCAGAACCTCGCCGAGCGGGTCGATAAGCATCGAGTGGCCGTTGTAGCGCAGCCGGTTACCGTCCTCTCCCACGCGGTTGACGCCAATCACGTAGCTTTGATTTTCAATCGCCCGCGCGGTGAGCAGGGCTTGCCAATGCGCCGCGCGCTTTTCCGGCCAACTGGCGATATAAAGAGCGACGTCGTAGCGAGCGTCCGCATTGCGTGACCAAAGGGGAAAGCGCAGGTCGTAACAGATAAAAGGCGCAATGCGCCAGCCGCGATGCTTAACCACCAACTGAGCCTCGCCCGCGGTATATTCCCGGTCCTCTTCGGCAAAAGAGAAAAGGTGTTTTTTGTCGTAGTGCGCAATGCCGCCGTCCGGCGTGACAAACAGCAGGCGGTTATAAAAGCGCCCTTCTTCGGTGATGATCATGCTGCCCACCAACGCGCTGCCGGAATGAGAGGCGCGCTCCTGCATCCACGCGATGCCAGGCCCCTGCATGGTTTCCGCGATCCCCCGCGGCGCCATGGAAAAGCCGGTGGTGAACATTTCCGGCAGGATAATAATGTCGCTGGCTTCGGCCTTGGCGATGTGCTCCGCCATACGGCGGCGATTGCGTTCGGCGTCTTCCCAGATAATGTCGCTCTGGACCAAGGTGACGCGCAGATCCTGATCTGTCATGTCTCTAATCTCCCTCAATAATGTGTAATGTTTTCAGCGCAGATCGGCGTCATACAGTTGCTCCAGGAAGCCGCCCTGACGCACGATTTCCCGAATTTCAGCGGCAGGCCCCTGCTGCCCGGGCGCGGCGATAAAACCGCTTTCCACCAGATAATCGAAGTAGCGGAACAGCAGCGCACGGTCGCATGGCACGCAGGTAATCCCGGCATGCGACAACTGCTGACGGGTGTGCTGCGTGGCGTAACGGGCCTTCTCGCTGATTTCGCTGCCGCAGTAGAACAGCGCCAGCAGATCGGTGAAGGTGGAGCGATAAGGTTTGCCTTGTAACCAGAGACGGTTTTCGGTCAGTGCGTCGAAATAATCGGCGTTGATCAGCGTGCTGATGCGATAGCCGTACTGCCGCAGGAAGTCGACGATATCGTCATAGGTAATGGGGTTGGGATGGGTCAGGTTGAGCGTACGGCCCTGGAAGCTGTCTATGTCCACTATCGCGCAAAGCGATGCGCGGGCAACGTAATCCACCGGCGTAATATCAAAATCTTCCCGCGAGCTAAACGTCATACCGGTTTCCACCAGCGCTTTGATCATCTCGTAGTAGATGCCCTTCACCCGGGTCTCCACCAGCGGGTAGCGCCCGCTGACGCTGTCACCCCAGATATTGCCCGGCCGGGTGATCACCCAACGCAGCCCGCGTTTACCCGCCTCGTGTACCGCCTGCTCCGCTTCGAACTTGGATCGTTCATAGTCCATGTCATTAAACGACTGGCCGACGTCCAAATCCGTTTCCTGCAGCGTAAACCCGTCCTGGTAAAGCTTATCGCCGACGATGCTGAAGCTTGAGGTATAGAGCAGCGGCACATTGCCCAGCAGACACAGCGCAATAAGGTTCTGCGTACCGCCGACGTTGACCGGCGCGATTTTGCCGTACGACGCCACCAGGCTGACGTTAGCTGCACAATGGATAACGCGATCGATCCCCATTGCCAGTTCCTGGTAATCCGCCTGGTCCAACCCGAGCCGTGGCTGGGTGATGTCCCCGATCAGCGGGATCACGCGCCAGAGATGTTCCCGGCTGCGCCGTTCGGGATCGTAGGTATAGAGAAGTTGTTCCAGCCTCTCCAGCGCCTGCTGCGGGCTGGCGGCGCGCACCAGACAGTACACGCAGGCGTCGGTACTCTGCAGGATTTCGAGCAGGATACGGCCGCCCAATACCCCCGTTGCGCCGGTAAGCAGTATATTTTTTACCTGTTGATTAACATTGACCATGTTCATCCCTCAACAAAGCGATTAAATGAGCCTGACCCGCGACGGCTAAAGGGTGCCGACACGCATCCCTCCGTCCAGCGGGATCACCGTGGTATTGAGGTAATTGGTTTTACAGCTGGCGAGGAAGCCAACAACCTCCGCCACATCCTCCGGCGTGCCCCATCGGCCTACCGGCACGATGGAGCGCACGATCTTCTCTTCTTCGGGGGTATCGATCATGTGCGGGTCGACGAATTGCGCGAGCATTTCGGTTTTGCAGATGCCCGGCGCAACCGCCGTAACGCTGATATTGAGCGGCCCCAGTTCGCGCCCCCATGACTCGGTAGCCGAGATCACGCCCGCCTTCGAGGCCGCGTAAGCGGATCCGCCGGCAGCGCCCCAGATACCGGCAATGGAGGCGATATTGATGATGCGCCCGTACTTCAGGCGCGCCATATAACGGGAGAACACGGCGGTACAGTTGAAGGTGCCCAGCAGGTTGACGTTCAGCACGCGCGCCGCGCCGCTGAGACCACGCTCGGAAAGACAGAAGCTGCGTTCGATAACGCCGGCGTTATTCACCAGCACGGTCAACGCAGCGCCAAGGCGCGCTTCGATTTCGCGCGCGGCTTGGGCGATGGATTCCTCCTGCGTGACATCCATAACGAAGGTATGCAACCCTTCCGGGTGTCCCAGGCGCTCAGCCAGTTGCGTCAGCCGTTCTGCACTGACGTCTGCGGCGGCGACCTGGTAGCCGATATCCAGCAACACCCTGGCGATGGCCGTGCCGAACCCTCCTGCGGCACCGGTCACCACGGCGACCTGATGGCTCATGCGTCAACGCCCTCTTTAAAGGTGATGTCGATGATTTTTCTCGCATTAGCCATTGCGTCATAAATGCGCTCTTCAAAGAACTGCACATCGTCCTGGGACATCAGCATGTTGGCGTAAATGCGCGATAACGGAGAGAACTGGATACCGTAGCGTTTGGAAATTTCACGAATGATGATGTCGCAGAATTTCACCTTATCGCTGTACCCTTCGGAACGATCGACCGGCGAGTTCTGCGAGTGGTAAACCAGCGCCGTCGGCATCCCCTGAACCACCAGCGGCAGCTCTACCGATTCGGCGGCTTTAACGAAGATGTTCGAGATCTGGCGGGTGAAGCCGGCCATGCGCTCATAACAGCCGGGATCTTGTTCTATCAGCGAGAAGGTCGCCTTGATGGCGGCCAGGCCCAGCGGATAACCGTTGAAGGTGCCGGCATGGATAACCTTACCGCGCGTATACAGGTTCATGATGTCGCGACGCCCGACGATGGCGGAGATCGGCATGGAGCCGCCGCCCAGCGCTTTACCGAAAGTCGAGAGATGCGGCGTAACGCCCAGCAGCTGTTGCGCGCCGCCCAGGCCAAGACGCACGCCGGTAATGATCTCGTCGAAAATCAGGACGATATTGTACTTTTCACACAGCGCCTTGGCTTTTTCCAGATAGCCTTCACGCGGGAAAATACCGCCGCCGTTGATGCAGATCGGCTCCATCAACACGGCGGCAATCTCATCGTGGTAGCGCTCGATGGTGGCAGTCAGCACCTCTATGTCGTTCCACGGCAGCATAAAGGATTGATCGGCAATCGCCCCGGTCGCGCGGCCCCAGGTGTCCAGCAGATCGCCTTTGAACTGCTCCGGTACCGGGTAACTCAAATCCTGTTTTTTGCGCCACCCCATAATATTGTCGGCGTTGCCGTGATAATGGCCGTGGAAGCGGATAAAGCGGTTTTTACCGGTGAAGCCGCGCGCCAGACGCAATGCGTTTTGTACCGCTTCGGTACCGCTCAGGCAGAAGCGCACCATCTCCGCGCTGGGAATATGTTTCACCAGCGTTTCGCAAACCTCGACCTCAAGATCGCAGGTGTCCACCGAGGTGACTTTGCCCATGTAATCCATCAGCGCCGCGTTGTAGGCTTCGTTGTGGTGACCAACGAAAAGCGCGCCAAACTTGCAGAACAGATCGAGATGTTCATTGCCGTCCAGATCCCAGACGCGCGAATTACGCCCCCGGTTGAACGGGATCACCAGCGGTCGTTCGGGATCGCCAAAGTTGTAGTGCGTGCCGCCGGGCAGCAGATCCCAGCATTTTTTATAAAAATTCTTCGATACATCCAGGGACAACTTGGTTGATGCGTCCATATTCTGTGCGTTCTCCGTTTGTTTACAGGAAGATGAAAGGATAGACAGCGACTGCCTGGCGGGCTGGCTCTCGCTGCCGACCGTCAGGTTAAAGGGGGAATAGCGGCCGAGCGTGTCGGGCAGCGCGATGTGCATCAGTTCCAGCAGTGCGGTGCGCGTCAGCCAGGCCGCGCCGCTCATCAGCAAATGCGCCAGTTCCGCGACGTGACGCTGGGCCGGATCTTCCAGCGGCGTGCCCTGTAGCCATTCGTTCATGGCGCCCATCGCCGAGCCACACCAGATCTGATAATCCATTTCGCGACCTGCTTCGCCCTGGATCGCCCAACGCGAGGACTGTCCGAGATACCATTGGAACACCAGCGCCATCTGTTTCTTTGGCTGCTGCAGCGCCTTCTCAATGACCTCCGGGCGGCCGCAGCGCTGAAAATACGCCACGGTGTCCTGCCAGACGTTGGCCAGCGGTTGACGGAAAATCTGTTTTTCCAGTTGGGCGACGTCGTCGGCGGGCAGCGCAGCCAGACCCTCATACTGCTTGTAGAGCGCATAGAGTTTCTGCGCGCGTACCGGGTACATGCTGCCCTGCTTAAGCACCTGAACCTTGGCGCCCATCTCAAACATGTCGGCAGAAGGCGCGGTCGCCACATCGCCAATCCGCACTCGCCCCAGCATCTGTTTGGCCGCGTCGGAGGTGCCTGCTTCTACGCAGGCCTGGTTTATCGAACCGGTCACTACATAGGCGGCCCCGAGGGCGAACGCGGCCCGCACCGCGTGCGGCGTGCCGATGCCGCCGGCCGCGCCGATGCGCACCCGATGGCGGTGACCCGATTCGCGTTCAATGTCGTCTCGCAACTGAACCACTGAGCGGAATATGCAGGCGAGCGTGCCCTGATCGGTATGGCCGCCGGAATCCCCCTCCACGGTAATGTCGTCCGCCATCGGCACCTGACGCGCCAGCTCAGCCTGTTCGGCATTGATCAGGTTGTCGGCAAGCAGCTTTTTCAGGATATTTTCCGGTGCCGGCCGCAGAAAACATTGCGCCACCTCGCGACGCGAGACCTTGGCGATAATGCGGTTGCGGCGCGCAATGGTGCCGTCGCGCCCACGAGTCAGGCCGCAGGCGCGGTAGCAGACCAGCGCCGGGCTGAGGTTGATATAGGCTGAGGCCTCCACAATCGTCACCTGATGCTCAAGGCAAAGCTGTACGCAGGCCATTTCCCAGGCTGGGTTGCCGGGGTTATGCAGCAGGTTAATGCCAAAAGGCCCATCGGGCAGATGCTGACGCAGGGTGGCTATGGCCTGGGCAATGCGGGGAATATCGAGCCCCCCCGCGCCGAAAATCCCCAGAATTTTTTGCTGCCCCAACGCGATAGCCATCGCCTCCGAATGGATACCGTTCGCCATCGCGCCGGCGTAGTAAGCCATGCGCACGCCATAGTCGCGGCAGAAGCTGCCGTCACCCAATTCCGCTTCCGTTACCGCAGGCAAGGTGCCGATCGTCTTCGCCTCTGCCGAAGGTAACACCTCGCCCAAGGCGCAGAGGTGCGCCTCATCGCCTGATTGAACCACCTGTAAGGCTTGTCCGAGGTCATAAAGCGCGGCTGAACCTGCCACCAGCGGCAGGGCATCGAACGGGCGTTTACCGCCCGAATGATTGACGGAGAAACGCGGGCTCATGATGAAACTTCCTGTGTCTGAAGCGCCGTCAGGGCGCTGGCGTCTTGAGAAAGGCGGTGCGTGTAGCCCGCGCCAAGGTTATCGCACAGGCCGATTACGCTGCCGCGATAGAGAATTTCCACGATGAAAACCAACGCGATGGCATCAGGCGTTTTGCCGTCGGGCCGCCAGCGCGCATCGATTGACTTGCAGGTCAGCCGGTAGCGCAGCACGTCGCGTTCGCATTTCACTTCGCCACGGAACTTGGCGCTGTACTGGTGGTGACACAGCGTATGCGCCACCAGGTCGGGGCTGGCATTCAGGCCTAGGTAATAAAGGAAGAATTTCACCAGTTGTTCACACCCCTCCACAAGGAAGGTGCCCGGCATCACCGGGTCATTCTTGAAGTGGGCGCGGAACACCCAGTGGTCGGGATCGATATCCACTTCGCCCATCGCCTCACCCAGCCCCCAGGCGCCGCCGCAAGGATCGATCGACGTGACCCGGTTCAGCATGCGTGCATCGGGTGCGCACAGCGTGCCGGCCGCATGCCCCGCGTAGTGCGGGCCAAAACAGGCGGCGACGTCCCCGCGGATCAAGGCATCAAGCGCAGCGTCGTCAAATTCGCGGCGCTCGCAACGCAACGGCGGCGTAAAAGGTCGCGCCTGCACGGCGCGCGCGAAATAGCCGGTGGTATCAATCTGCCGCGCGTTGGCGATTTCGCGCTTGCCGAAGAAGCCCGAGTTGGCGACCAACTTAAACACCAGCCGATCGCCGACGTAGCAGAAGTATTCATAAGCAATCAGCGCCACGCCGCCGGCCCTGACAAAGGAGGTGATATTTACCCGTCCGCGCAACACTTCACCCGCACGCGGCATTTCGCTGTAGACCGTGGTCTGGCTGTCGACCGCCCGGTAGCAAAGCTGCCCTTTGAACAGGTGATCGCAACCGATAACGGTGAAGGCGACAATCATGGCATGCGAGGATTCCAGCGCGACGAAGGGGGGCGTTTTGCCGTCGACCAGGAACCAGGCGTCCGGTGCAATATCGTATTCCCATTCGATAAAGCAGGGTTCCAGCCGATCCTTTTTCGCGCTCAGGGCGGTAATGCGGGAAACAAACAGGTAGGGCGGCGACGGCATTCGGGTACGTACCGGATACTGATCCACCCCCGCGTAGTCTTGCCCCAGAACGTTGCTCACCAGCCCATCCGTCAGCTCGATCACCTGCTGCTCATTAAACAGCGGCTCGGCGACCGGGCCTTGCCCCGCCAGCAGTTGGCGGATCAGATGATAGTAATTTTGCTGAACATGCAGGTAATGCAGATGCGTCTGCGCATGGCGCGTCAGATGGTGCAGGGCCATGTTGTTCGCCAGGCTATTCCCGGCCGGCGTCTGCGTCGGGCTGCGCGGCGCAAAACGCGCCAGCGTATCCGCATTGACGATGAACTCGCCCAGCGGCTTCTCCCGCCCGGTATAGACGGTGACCGTCAGCCCGCCTCTCGCTGCGGAGTTCGCTGCGGCCGGCTGCGCGCGAGGCCCGCTCAGCGGCTCGCGCAATAACAGATGGCTACAGGCGCGATCGATGCCGATATGGTTGACCGCCGCGCGACGCAAAGCGCCCCTCGGCTGCGCCCATTCCTGCGTCTGCTGCGGCAGTCTAAAGCGTCCGTCTGCCTGCTTCGCCAACGAGGAGTGCTGGTTGAACGCGGGCACCGCGGGCAGATAGCGCTGCGACAACTGCAACGCGCATTTCACGATCCCCAGCAATCCCGCAGCGGCGGCGAGATGGCCATAGTGCGCCTTCAGCGTCCCCACCGTCACCGGCACCTGCCGTTCCGGCGTGGCATAGACGCCGGCCAGCGCGGCCAGTTCCGTTTCCATCTCCCCCGGGCGCGCTCCGGAATAGAGTTCGAGATAGTCGACATCCGCCGCGCTACAGCCGGCGGCCTGCAATGCGCGACTGGCGCTATCGGCAATCCCCTGGCGGCTGGCGGTGTAAGCCAGCGCCGGGCTCAACTCGTGCCCAACGGCCAGCCCGTCGATAACGGCGTAAATCGGCGTTCCTGCCTGCTGCGCATCCTGCTCGCGGCGCACGACCACCACGCTGCCGCCATCGCCCGGCGTCTGGTTCGCCTGCACGGATTGATGGTCCCACAGCACATTCTCCAGCGCGCCGCCAAAGCTGCAACTGGCGATCAGCACGCCCTCGACCTCGTGGCGCGCCAGCAGGAACTGCGCCAGTTCAATGGCCTTAAACGCGGCGTTTTCTTCGCTGTACAGGGAGAACGCCGGTCCGTTCAGATGCAAATGGGCAGCCAGCCGGCTGGCGACCACATTACCGATGCCACCGGTGATACCTTCGGGGTAAGGCGCCGGGAACAGGCTGTCCTTCACGACATTCTGCAATGCCTGAAGATCCTCTTCGCTCAGCGCAATGCCCTGGCTGCGCAGACTCTGTTCCAGCTGCCAGCTAATCTCGTTACGCGCCTGATAACGCAAGCAGCTGTAATCCACCCCACCTGCGACAATCACGGCCAGATTACGGCGCGTGCCATCCAGGGCATAACCCGCGTCGATAAAAGCGCGTTCCGCCACCGGCAGAAGAAACAGATGCGAAAGCAGATGAGGGCCGACCACATTTGGCGGCAGCCGGAAGCGTTTACAGTCAAATTCAAACGTCTCGATCCAGGCCCCCTGCGGGATCTGTTCGATACCGCGCGTGGCCAGCAGATCCTGCTGGCGCTCTACGCCCAACCAGCGCGTAGCGGGCAGTGGGCGCTGATGTTGCCAGCCCTCGCGGAAGGTGCGATCGAGACTTAGCGTATCCTCGGTATCGGCGGCGTGTACGCCGATGCCGATCAGCGCCAGCGGCTCCGCTTTTAATGGCTCTGCGGCTTGCGGCAGCGCCGCACGCAGCGCAGGGTGATCCTCGCTCAGCACCAGATGGGCGTTGACGCCGCCGAAACCGAAGGCGTTGATGCCGGCGCGTTTTTGACGCTCGCGCTGCGGCCAGGGGCGGGCCTCGCGGACCACATCTTCCAGGCCGAGTTGGCCGGCGGGCGTGTTAACCAGTTGCTGCACGCCAGGCGTAGGCGGGATGATATTGTGCTGCATGGCGAGGATCACTTTGAACAGGCTGCCCATGCCGGAGGCCGTAAGCATATGGCCGTTGATCCCTTTGTTGGCGCCAAGCAGAGGGCGAGTCGGCGCCTGCGCGAAGAAGGCTTCCATGGCCGCCAGCTCGATCTGATCGCCCACCGGCGTGCCCGTGGCATGGCACTCCAGATAATCGATATCCGGCTCGGCCTTGCCATAGGCGCGTGTCAGCGCCAGCTGCTGTCCGTTGCTGTCGGGCACCAGCATATGGCGGCTGCCTGCATCGTTGGAGAGACCGACCGCCTCGATAACGCCGTAAATTTTATCGTTATCGCGAATGGCGTCAGCGTAGCGTTTCATGGCGATCACGCCTGCGCCCTCTCCCGCCTTCAAGCCTTCCGACGTGCGGTCAAAGGGGATCGACTGCCCTTGCTGCGGAAACGCCTGCAACACATTGAAACCGTGATCGATATAGATGTGGTCGGCATGGCACACCGCCCCCGCCAACATCATGTCGGCTTTGCCGCTGGCAAGGTAATCGCTGGCCATTTTGATGGCATAGAACGCAGAAGAGCAGGCCGCATCCAACGCGTAGCTCGGCCCCTGCAACCCCAGCGCCTGGGCGGCGACGGTGGCATTATGGCCGCCCGTGATAAGATTCAAGTCGGACAGCGTCTCTTCAGGCCAGACGCGGTCGAAGGCAAAATCGTCCCGGCCAAGCAACTGACGCAGATAGGGAGTCAGCATCTGGTGATAAAAGCGGCTCATCAGCCGCTTGCCGCTGTGCGTCGGCATGCCGATGTTGCCAATCAGCAGGCCGGTTTTTGCCAGCGTCTGCGGCTGCTCGCGATAGCCGCTATCATTTAACGCCTGCGCTGCGGCGTGCAGGGTCCACTTGAACAAGTTGTCCAGCGTCTCCAGCTCTTGCGCCGGTAGCGCGTAGCCGGAGGTATCAAAGTGAAAATCGCGGATGTGCCCATTGCGGTTATAGCCGATTTTATCCGCCGTGCCCGCCACCGGATGGTAATAGACCGCAGGGTCGATGCCGGTTTCCGCAGCGGAAAGCGGCGAGGCGCAGTCCCGGCACTGAATCAAATTCTCCCAGTATTTCTCCGTGGAATCCGCCCCCGGAAACAGGCAGCCCAACCCCACGATCGCAATATTTTCCATTACCAGCCACTCCTGAACATAAGCCTGTTGCCGGGCGCTTAACCGCGCCCGGATGAACATCGTCAGCGGTTAAGCGCGCCGTTTAGCGGTGCTCTTTTTTTTCCAGCGCTGCGTCGGCGCAGGTAAACAGCGACCGAAGCGTGGTGGAAACGGTGAATTTCACTTTTTCAAACCGGCTATAAACGTTGCCCAGTTTGTCGTGCAAAGTGATATCCGCCAGCAGCAGGGTTGCCGTCTGACTGGTAATGCGCATGGAGGCGTAGAATGTCTGGTCAAAATCCAGCGGCGAATATTGCTCGATAGCCCCTATCGCCGCAGGCAGCCCCGCCTTGTCCGATTGCTGCATCAACCACAGCAGCGGCAGTTGAAGACCGACATCGTTAATAAACAGGTTGAAGGAGTTGGCCGGGAACTGTCCCTGCTCCCGGGCCGCCAGCGACGGTAAGCGACATTTGAGGATCAGGCTCTGCTCATCGATGTGCACCACCTGCTGAATGCCGCGGAAAGCGTTACCGTGAAACAGCTGCGCGCCCTGCGTCATATCGCCATAAAGCGGCACCGCCAGCGGGATCGCGACGTCGAGATCCCCGTGCAATTCTGCAAACTGCGCTTCTCTTCCCTGTAGGGCGAGCAACAGCGTGGCCTGATAGTGCTTCATCTCCTGCTGGCTGCTGATGATCAGATCGACTGCCAGATGATCGTCGTCAGGCCTGTCGCCGGCATGAGGCGTCATGCTCACGCGATAACGCTCCGCTTCGCTGCCGTCGAACACGATGCCTTTCAGGACGGTAAAGTGGCTGACCCGCAGCAATTGATAGCCCGGGAACCGCTCTTCACAGACGCGCGTCATCCACGCGATGGCTGCGGTGGCAGGCAACACGGGGTTATCGTTGATCACATGATGTTGCAAAAACGGATTGTTCTGCGGCTGGAGCAGGCGCGTGACTTCGTACCCTTCCGCGAGCGCCGTCAAGCGTCGTTTCGCGCGATAGTTGTCTCCGCCGATGATGACCTGCGGATGCGCCGCGTCCGTGAACTCGCGCACAAACAATTCAGTGCCGGTCTCCAGCGGAATGATCACCATGTTATGGGTATCGTAGGCGCGCTTCAGCGTATCGTTCACCATGCCGCCGTCCCACGGGCCCCAATTGATGGCGCGCACTGTCGGTTGCCCCTCCGCCTGCAGCGGCAGCCATGCAAACTTGTTCAGCGTCTCGTTGGCCATCGCGTAATCCGTTTGGCCGGCGTTGCCAAAGAAACCTGACACGGAAGAGAACAGCATCACGTGCCTTAACCCGGTGATATCCAGCGCGCGGCAGAGGTTTTCCAGCCCTCGGACCTTCACGTCAAACACGGAACGTAAATCAGCCAGCGTTTTTTTCTCAATGCGCTTGTCGGCCAGGTTGCCCGCACCGTGGATAATGCCGGTGATGGGGCCGACAACCTGCTGCGCCTCGTTCAGTACCGTCGCAACCTGTTGCGCATCGGTAATATCGCAGTGGCGATAAATCGCCTCTCCGCCAGCCTGAGCAATCTGGTGCAGGGTGGCGTTGATTTCGTCGCTATGCAGCAAGCCGCTCAGCATGGCGTCGATTTTTACCGGCGTTGGTTGCACGCCTTCGGATTGCAGTTGGGCTATCGCCGCTGCCTTGCGTTCCGCTACCGTGGCAGTGCCCTGCGCCCACGCCGGCAAGGGTGCATCGATGTCGGTGCGGCCAAGCAAGATAAAATGAGCCTGGCTGCGCTGCGCCAATTCAATCACGCATTTTGCGGTTATCCCGCGTGCGCCGCCGGTGACCACCAGCACATCCCGCTCGCTAACGTCGGGCGGCGTCTCTTCGTTCACCGTCGGCGCTGCGCTCAAAGCCAGCGTCATTCGTTCGCCTTGAGCACTGCGCCCGACCTCCGCCAGATCGCGGCGCGCATCCTGGAGTTCCTCCAGCAGAATGCTCACCGCCTCGCCGCTTTTCAGCCCGGCGTCGATATCAAGCGTGCGGCAAAATGCCGTTTTCCATTCAATATTCAGCGATTTGGTCAGCCCGCTAATGCCCGCCGGGAGCATGGCGGAGAGACCGCCTGCCCTTGAAAGGGACAGCTGACCGTCACCGCGAGTGACCACAAAGAACCAGCCTGGGTGCTGTTCACCGCGGTTCAGGCTCTCCTGCAGCCGCTTCGCCAGCAGGAAGGCGGTTTCCAGCGAACGGTAGCCATTGGCGCTGAAAACGTCGGTCACCTTTTTCACTTTTTCGCGCGTGGCCTGCAGCCAGATCACGCCGTCTAACGCGCCGCGAGCCTGCTCAATTTCCGTGATGGCGGTATCCAGCGTCGCCTCATTCGGGTGAGCGAGGCTGTAGACGTGCTGCGTTTTCCCCTGCTTTTTATTTTTGGCGGCGGCCGAATGCAGCGCCAGCACCGAGACCGTCTGTCCCCGTTGCGTCAGCTGTTTCGTTACGTCATCGATGAAGGTTTTTCCTTCATCGACAATCAGCCAGTGACGTTTGACGGCAAAAGTCTGCGTATCGCAATCCGGCGTCGGCAGGGGTTGCGAAGTCACGCTAAAACGTTGTGTATGCGGCTTTACGCTTACTGTTTCTTCTGTTGCAGACTGAACCGCAGGCGCCACATACTGCTGCGATTCAGTTGAAGACTTTTTTGCCGATTCAACCTCTGCGACGTCTACCGTAGAGGTGACAAAGCCGAGCGTGCGCAGTTTGGCGTCGCCACCGATATCTTCGGAAGCGCGCAACGCATCCGCAGGCAACTCCGCTTCGCTTTCGCGCTGATTATCTTCAGTGAAGAAGTCTTTAGAGGACGCGGTATCCGGCGTTTCTTCCCCTGCATCCAGGCCCTGCTTGCGGCGGATGTCGGCAATGATTTCATCAATCATCTCTTTGAAGAACAACGACATTTTGTGAACATTGCTCAGCGCTTCGATGTCGAACGTCTCCAGGTCCTTATTTTTCGACGCGTCGTGGTAGATGCCGGCATCGGCGGAGAAGGCGTCAAACATGGCACCGAAAATTTCCAGGCGCTTGATGGAGTCAATGCCGAGATCGGCCTCCAGATCCATGTTCGCGTCTATCATGTCCTGCGGATAGCCGGTGCGATCGCTGACAATGGCGACCAGCCGCGCCGTGATTTCGGCCTCCGTAATGCTGGCAAAGCGGGAAAGCTGCGCTTCAACGTCCGGCGACATCGGGCTGGCGGCCGGTTTCGCCGCCTGCGGTGCAGGCGTTGACGGCGCTGGCGCTGACGGTGCCTTGGCTACGGCAGGCATTTCAGGGACGGAAGGACGCGGTGCCGAGAGGCTGACCGGCGCCGCGACAGGATGAACAGGCGCTGCGACAGGCGACACGGACACTACGGCGGCCTGAGGGTAAGCCTGCACCGGCGTGTTCAGCGCGCGAGGCGCAGCAGGCATCGGCGCCTGGCCCGGCTGGAACAGACTTTGTTGAGTCGAGAAATAGCGCTCATGGTTGCTGTGATACAACTCCAGATTTTTATCCAGCAGTTGCACGCTTTGCCCCAGGCTGGCAAGGATCGTCGGTAAGTTGTGGTGATCGCGGAAGTTTTCCAGCAGCGCGTACTGCTTATTCAGCAGCGAGTCCAATAGCTGAATATACTCTTTTTGATTGGTCTGGAACTGCTGATGCAGTTGGCTCATCACCTGCTGAGCCTGCAGAACCCCATTCAACGGGGTGTTATCGTTACTTTCAACTCGCTGATTAATCTGTTCCATAGCTTGATCTCGCTTGTGAAGGGCTTCCGACGTGTTGGATTTGGTGGATTGAAACAGGGGTGACACCGCCGCGGCAGGCAGGGGCGCTACGGCAGGCTGCGCTTTCGCCGCTGCGGTCACGGGGGCTGCGGGCACGGGGGCCGCGGGCAGCGCTGCACCCTGTCGCGCACGGATGAAGCTCTCGACCACTTCGGTATCACCTTCACGCAGCGCGTGCTGCCGCCGACGCTGGTTTTTTTCTGACAGGTAAAAGCCGCCGTTCAGACGGCAACTCAAACGACCGGTAAGATCATCCTGCTCTGGAGCCGGGCGCACGTAGCGATCCAGGGCGTTCAGCTTGACCCCCTCGGCCAATAACCGAGCCTGGGCGCGGGCCAACTGAAGGCGATCGTCTCCCGAATCGCCGGTGTTCAGTGAGATCAGCGTGTGTTCACGCCCTTTCAGGATGTCTGCCACCAGTTTTCCCAGCACCCCTTTCGGCCCGATTTCAACAAACAGCCGTCCGCCGCGCTGATAAAGGGCTTCAATGGTTTCCCGGAAACGAACCGGCATGATCATCTGCTGGGCCAGGGTTTCCGCGTATGTTGCGGTGTCGGCAGGCCAGGGTGCCGCAGATGCGCTTGAGAAAGCGGTGCAGTGCGCCGTGTCGAAGCGGATGGATGACAGACTTTCCAGGAATGGCGCGCAGGCAGCCTGCAGGAAGGGCGTATGGAACGCGGCGGAAACCGGTAAAATACGGCACTGAACATCGCCGGCTTTCAGTTCGTCGTACAGCGCGTGGATGCGCGCCGTGGCGCCGCCCAAGACCACCTGTGCCGGTGAGTTGTCGTTAGCCAGCACGATATCGGGGTAGCGCACCAGCAGCTTTTCACATGCCTCAACCGTCAGGGCGGCAGCCAACATGGCACCGCCGTCGCCCTCGTTTTGCGCGACGGCCGAAGCTGCCGCCATACCGCGAGCCAGCGAGGCGCGATAAAAGTCCGCATCGCAAAGCGCGCCCGCCGCCCATAGCGCGGTCACTTCGCCGTAGCTATGGCCCGCGACGAAATCGGGCGTAAAGCCGTTGGATTTCAAAATAGCGTAATAACCCGCGCTAACCGCACCAATGGCAGGCTGTGCGTTGGCGGTATCCGTTAAACGCTCCCGCTGCGCGTCGCGTTCGGCATCCGAAAATGCGGGGGTCGGATAAACAATGTCTGACAGGCCATGACCGCGCACATCAGCGGCAAATTTATCCAAGGTTTCCAGCGCCTGGCGCATCTCTGGATAATCGATGGCGACTTCGCGGCCCATGTTGACATACTGCGATCCCTGCCCCGGGAAAAGCGCCACGACTTTGCCGCTCAGATCCTTCCCTTTCGGCTGGAAATAGATGCCTTGCGGGTGCTCCCAGCCCTTGTCCTGATTATTTCGCAGCTGTTTTACGGCGGTTTGCAGCAGTTGCCCGGCATGCTCGGCCGAGGTAGCGACCAGCAACAAGCGTGCCTGATGCGGTTCCAGCGTGTTGATATCCTGGGCGGCAAGATGCTGTCGCAAAGCCCGCGCGGCCGAACCGGTACTGAAGCTCTCCAGCGCCGACTCGCAACGCTGCAAAAGCTGGCCGGCATTATCGCCGTTGAACAACAGGGTGTAGGTCGACTCGTTTAACCGGTAAGCGCCGTGCGCATCCTGTTCGTACTCTTCGAGAATGGCGTGGAAATTAGTGCCGCCAAAACCAAAGGCGCTTAACGCTGCACGACGCGGCGAATCGTCAAGCGGACGCAGCCAGGGCCGCGTCTCGCTGTTGAGATAAAACGGGCTATCTTCAACGCTCAGCGCTTCCATCGGCTGCTGGACATTAATGGAAGGCGGCAGCACTTTGTGGTGTAACGCCAGCGCCACTTTAATCATCGAGGCCGCGCCCGCCGCGCAGCGGGTGTGCCCGATCTGAGATTTTACGCTGCCGACGGCAATCGAATGCGCCGGCAGACGATACTCGTCAAATACCGCGCGCAGGCTCTTGAGTTCGGTGCCATCGCCGGATGCCGTGCCCGTTCCATGCGCCTCAATCAGTTGAATATCGCCAGGCAGGATACCCGCGCTGGCATAGGCGCGCTTAAGGGCTTTGATCTGCCCCTCGTAGCGTGGAGCGAAAATGCTTTTTGCCCGGCCATCGCTGGAGGCTTCAAGAGATTTGATCACCGCATAGATGCGATCGCCAGCCAGTTCGGCATCTTCGAGCCGCTTCAATACAAGCAGCCCAACGCCATCGCCGAGCATGATGCCGTCGGAGTCGCGATCAAACGGACGCGAACGATTGCTTTTTGAAAGCGCGGGCGTTTTGCTGAAGCAAAGAAACGAGAAGGCCGAGTTTTCAAGATTAACGCCGCCGGTTAATACCGCATCGCAACTGCCGGAATTCAGCTCGCCTATCGCCGCCTTGATCGCCGCCAGGCTGCTGGCGCAGGCGGCGTCAACCATGTATGACGTGCCGCCAAGATCAAAATAGCTGGCGATGCGTCCACAGGCGACATTCCCCAGAAAACCGGGAAAACTGTCTTCGTTCCACTCCAGGTAGAGTTCATGCGCACGGGCGATCACATCGTCGGCCACTTCCGCGGAAAGGCCGGATTTGATCATGATTTCGCGCAGATAAGGAGCCTGCTGACGCGCCGCCAGCGAGAACGAAGTATTGCCGTTGCCTCCTCCCCCCAGAATGACGCCGATACGGTCGCGATCGACCTGAGCGTCTTTTTTATCCGCCAGCCCTGCATCCTGCATCACCTGCCTTGCCATATAGAGCGAGAAAAGTTGGGCGGTGCTGATGGAGTCCATAATGGCGGGCGGGATCTTAAATGCGACCGGATCAAATTCAATCGCGGGAACGAAACCCGCTTTATAGCCGTAGGTTTTATCCGCAGCCGTCGCATCCGGATCGTAGAAATCCTCTTTGCGCCAATATGCAGCGTCGGACATTGAACTGATATCCGTTAGCGAATCACATTTATTGGTAATGTTTTCCCAGAATTCATGCAGGTTAGATGCATCAGGAAAATGACTGGCCATGCCGACAATAGCAATATCGCCATGTGTTTTCTGACCATGCGTTAGATATGTCTCTGACATATATTCCTCGCGATTCAGATGAATGGACCCCATGTCCCGCCCATAATTTTCTTACGGGCACAGTACAATCACTGCCATTATCGGCAGCGTAATAAGCGCTGTTTTATTTCAATAAAGTGAATGAAGCTTTACGTTATTATTTCTTGATTCCCTGCGTTAACAAACTGGTCCTTGCTCTTAGCAATCCCCCCAGCGCGCCTACGATAGCGCTAAGCGCCGCGACCAGAGCGTCAATTAACGTCACCTGCAGCGGCGTAAAAGATGCCCAGGAAAAGAAGCGACTAATGATGAATATCGCGACGATAATGCAGCCACTCCATGCGTGGATCAGAAAATACATCGTTCCTTCATCCAGAGTGTCATCGTCCTCGAAACGTAATAAATGGGCTCTAATATCGATGGTTGCCTGTTTTTGCGTGATATAGGCGATCCACAGGGCGATAATATAAGCGGTTCCGCCGCAACTGAAGGCCATTTCTGCAACGTCAATATAGGCGGGAGCCTGTTCGCTTCTCGGTGAAAAATATCCCCACGACAGCAGGCCGGCAATGATTGCCGCGATCACGGCCCAGGGAAGAAAGTAATTAAAAACCATAAATCTGTCGCTGGCTTCTTTGCTGGCCTCCTGCTGCGGCATGGCCAGCCGTCCGACATACCAGTCGATAATCCGATCGCCGACGATACGCAGGGTAAGGCAACACGCCGCGATAACCACTAGGCAGACCGCACCCAGCACCCAGCCCGTTAAGGTTTTTCCTTCGGGTGAAAACGCTTGCAGCAACCAATAAAGCGGCGGCACGATAATCAGCGCCAGCAGTACCGCGCAGCCGGCGATTCGCCCCCAGAGCGTTTCCCCCCAGCCCGCAGGCGATATTTTTTCAGACGTTCGGCGATGAACAGCATAATCTTCTGTTGCGTACCCTTTGAGGAGATCATAAACAACCTCACCCGAGATGGAAATAATCGCCACCAGCGGGAACAAGGCTAGGAAAATTCCTACAGAAGTAAATCCCCCCGACGGATTAACGTAAAAAAAAATACCCCCGATTATTAGACAATCCAGTGCGCTGCGAATGGCGACATTCATGAAAGCCGCCCCTGACAACCTGTTATACGTAGAAATGTGCGTCATAACGAACCCAGTCCCGCCATATATAGCCAAACAAAGAAGTGTTACAAACAAGTTAAAAAATACATATAAATATGTGGGGAATAATATCACATCAAATTTATGAAATAACGGTATACATGCCTAAAGCTTATATTTCAACTTAGCCGATAGTCAGTGCAATCTTAGAAACCAAAAAATACTATCGCATTAAAAATCAATTGGTTAACTTAATTTAACCTGACCGCATTTTTACATAAATCTGCATTTGTTCTTTTTTTTAGAATTTACAACACAATAAAAATAGAAAAACAGAATTTTATACCTTAACAACTTAACCATTAAAATCAAATAGATAGTGCATTTTATTGACCAACTTCAAAAATAAGACATTAGGTTCATTAAATATTCATAAAAAGGCCTTTACATAAACAAATCGCAAGTGCGATAGTCCGAGCGCTGTATTTTTTTATTATCAACGCAGGCGTAAATATGGCCTGCCATGAGGCATTACGGAGAAAATTATAGCCAATTAATTAATTAAAAATAATTAGACGGGGAATTAATTCATTCGTGCGTTAACCGAAAGACGCGCTAAGCCGCCTGTCCGGTTAATTACATCACCCCATTGTTATGACACAGGCCCATTATCTGGTAAGGAATAGCCGCCCTATGTTTTCATTAGCCCGAGCTATTTTGATTTACGAGTGGCGACGGTTTTTACCGGCCGTGCTAGCCGTGGCTTTTGCAGGATTACTGGTGCTGATTCAGTTTGGATTACTGCTCGGCATGTTCAGCGCCGTCAGCGTTTATATCGATCGTTCCTCTGCCGATTTATGGGTTGGGTTTCCCGGTACGCAAAGTGTCGATCAGCCGCGCTCCATTCCTGAAAAAGTTGAAAATCAACTGCGCATGGATCCCGACGTCATCGACGTCGAACGCTATACCTGGACGCTGGCTGACTGGAAACGGCCGACCGGCGGTCGCATCTCCGCCACCCTGATAGGCATCAATCCAAAAGCAGAATCCATGACATTTTCACGCCTGCTGAACCCCCAACTCAGACAGCTGCTGCGGGTGCCCGGCAATCTGCTGGTTGATGAAAGCGATCTCGACAAGCTGGGCGTGAAAGTGGGCGACTATACCGAACTGCAAGGCAAGCGGGTACATGTGGCCGGGACGGTCAGAGGGATGCGCTCCATGGGCGGCGCCAATGTCATCTCTTCACTCACCACCGCACGCACCATCGATAAGAGCCTGCTCAATAACGACGTCGACTACTTCCTGGTGAAAATAAAAGACCCGACGCAGGCTGAGGCGGTACGCGATCGGCTCCAGCCGCACGGTTCGTTTCGCCATTACCAAATCTGGACCACCGAGGAATTTTCCATTCAATCGGTCGCGTACTGGCTGTTTGAATCAGGCGCGGGCGGGGGGTTCCTGTTCTCCTCCGTGCTTGGCTTTATCGTAGGCGTGGTGATCACCAGCCAGACGCTGATGGCGGCTATTGTTTCCGCGCTGCGCGAATACGCCACGCTTCGCGCGCTCGGGGTATCGTCCGGATCCCTGCGCGCCGTGGTGCTGGAACAATCTTTCTGGATTGGCGTGGTGGGATTGTGCATTGCCGCACTGGTCAGCGTGCTTATCGCCGCCGGGGCTGAGCTGTTTTATGTCACCTTTACCATTCCGCTGGTTGCCGCTGCCGGCATTCTGCTGTTGGTGATGATCATTACGCTGCTCTCCGGGCTTTCTGCCCTGCGCGCGCTTAATCGTGCCGAACCCTTTACGTTACTACGCTGAGAAATACGATGAAAAAAACTGCCACAATTCTGGCCGAGCAGATTTCCCACGGCTTCACCGTGGGGAAAATCGTACAGCCGGTGATCAGGAATATTGACCTCAGCATTTTCAATGGAGAGCTGACCCTGATTATCGGGCCGTCGGGCTCCGGAAAAAGTACGCTGCTGGCGATTCTTTCGGGGCTGCTGCGCCCAGATAGCGGGCGCGTACAGGTTAACGACGCCACGCTGACGACCATGTCGCGTCATGAGCTGGAATATTTTCGGCTGATGAACTGCGGCTTTGTGTTTCAGGGCTTTAACCTGTTCGCCGCGATGACCGCACTGGATAATGTCATCCTGCCGCTGGTCTACGGCGCGAAAGTCCCGAAAAAAGAAGCTGCCCGGCGGGCAAGCGAAGCGCTGGACCTCGTTGGCCTGAGCCAGCGCAAAACCCTGCGTCCAACCGAGCTTTCCGGGGGAGAAAAGCAGCGCGTGGCGATTGCGCGCGCCTTGGTAAAAGATCCGCCTTTTCTTTTTGCCGACGAACCCACCAGCGCGCTTGATAAGCACAACGGGCAGACGGTGGTGGACCTGCTGCATAATATCGCCCGCGAAAAAGGCTACACCGTGCTTGCCGTATCCCACGACAGCCGCCTGATCGATCATGCCGACCGGGTAATTACCATCGAAGATGGACACATCACCGACGACACTCGTCCTATTCCTGAGAGATCGTGCACCCTATGAAAAACGTCCTGCGTCTCTGCTTACTGGCAATGTCTCTGGCTTTGAGCTTGAGTGGCTGCGATGACACTCCTATCGCCGCTGCCGCCACCGCCACGCCCTCCCCTTGGGCCGCCGTGGCTAAAGGCTATATCAGCATCGAAGGCGGCTTAATCAGTATCGATGCCCCCCGCCCCGGCATTATTAAAGAGATTCTGGTAGAGGAAGGCGCGGTGGTAAAAAAAGGCCAACTGCTGGCGCGCATCGAAGATAACGAAGCGCTTGATGCGCTAAACATCAAGATCAAACAACAAATCGAGGCAGTGCGCGATCTGGAATGGGCACAGCAGAAGCTGACCATAGCGACACGGGAGTTCAACCGCTTGGCAAAGCTCAATACCACGGTGATTTCCGCGCAGGAGCATGACAACGCTGCGGATCAAATGGTACTGCAACAGCGCGAGCTGGCGATGAAGAAGGCCACGCTGGAAACGGCAAACGCGGGGGTCAAAGCCGCTGAGCTGGAAGTGGAAAAATATCTGGTCGTTGCGCCGGCGGATGGCCGCATTGTCAAACGCGACGCCAAACCGGGCGAAGGCGCGTCGACGCTGAACGTCACCCGGTTGTTTATGCTGGCCCCCAATGCGCCACGCATCGTACGCGCCGAGCTGGAGGACGTTTTCGTTAACGCCGTTCAGCCTGGGCAGCATGCGGAGGTCACTCTGGAGAATAACGATAAGCGCATCTATAAAGCGCAGGTTTTGCGCCTGAGCGAAGTGTTTGGCGCCCGACAACCCACGGACGACCCCAATGTGAATCAGGATACGCGGGTTATTGAATGCGTACTGACCCTGGATGCGCCGCAGATCCGTATCGGGCAACGCGTACTGGTGCGTATTTTGCCGGCGGATAAACCCGACGCGACGGCACGCGAGGGGTAACCTGATGGGGCGCCAGGCGCCGAAGGGCATCGGTTGCGATGTTCGCCTATAAACGTATTACGCTGGGCATATGTTTACTTTTGAAACGACGTTTATCGCCTCCGCCTTTATACGCCAACAGAGCACGGGGTTTGTCACCGATGTCCCCGCCGTTACGGCATGCCTTGTGGAATTTGATAGCTGCGGTTACCACAATGCGCTGTTTGCCCAACTGTCGATCCCCTTGCCGGGCGTGTTGGCGTCGGCGGTGGCGAAACGGCGGGCCGACTATCTTTCCGGGCGTTATGCCGCGCGTCAGCTGTTGATGAATGCCGGCTGTCGCGATGCCGTTGCTGTCGGCCCCGATCGTGCGCCGGTCTGGCCAGCCGGCTGGTGCGGCAGTATTTCGCATACCGGCAAATGGGCCATCGCGGTGCTTTCTCCTCAGCGTTATCGCATAAATCCGGGCGTTGATATTGAGCGGCTCCAGCCGGAAGTTATGCGAGAAATCGCGACGACCTTTACCACGCCCGATGAACGTGCGCTGCTGGCCAAGAGCCCGCTTCCCTACGAAACCGCGCTGCTGATCACTTTTTCCGCCAAGGAAAGTTTATTTAAAGCACTTTTCCCGCAGGTTCAGCATATGTTTGGTTTCGAAGCCGCTGGGCTGTGTGAACTTAATCCGCAACAGAACGCGTTTACTTTACAACTGACCCGGAGGCTGGCCCCCAGGCTGCCCGCCGGGTATCGCGTCAGAGGCCGTTACTTACTCCGCGACAGCGAAGTCATCACCCTGATTTTGGCGCCGGCGGCGCACTGATCGGCCGTCGGCGATCCACGCACCGTTTCCGCCATCGGCCCGACAATCATCCACAACCCAGGAAAAGGGCTATCGTACTACCAGGGGATATCGGCATAACACGCACAGCTCGCTGTCTTCAGCCAATGAAAAAGGAAAAACGCCGTCTTTTTGATATTTCGTATAATGAAGGGTATTCAATTTCTTCACAGTCACGTCGCTTTCCAGAAAAGCGAGGTTATACGGGCTGGTCACCTCCGAAATACCAAATCTAAATCCCTTTTCAATGGCTGACAAACTCGCCGCCCGATAAAGGCTTCGCAAAATCCCTTGCCGCTGAAATGCCGGCAACACTGCGGTCATCCAGCAATGCAGCAGCGGTTTACTTTCGTTTTCCTCGTCAGAGTGTTGAAACTCATAAAGCGAATCAAGAAAAGCGAAGATGGTATTCAACTTTTGGCTTTCATAATCGCCGGGGATAAAGTCATTATGAAAATCCGTCAATATCCTTACCCCCACCAACCGGGATGAGGTTTTTTCTATTGCCACCCAAGACAGCTGGGTTTTTATCGCGTGATGAACCAAATCCGTTACGAAAGGCGTCAACTCGTCTGACGATATGCCTATCGCCTTCCCCAACGGTTCCTGAGCGCTAAATACCGTACACAGACATGCAATAGTCCGTTCGGCGTGAGTCTCATCCAACACGCTATAAGCAAAACGCTCCTGAAGATCTGCTGTCATACATTAAACTCCCGTAAGGTTTTTAATACGGTTTCCCAACTGATGATTTATGCTTTTTCCGCCGGTATCCTGACAACCTCATTCATCGCAACCCGCAGATGCGTTTTAATCTGCGGCAACCAGGCAATATGCGCCGGCTTCATCAAACATACCCGTAAACACAACACCGACTCCGCATCCCAAAATGCGCTGTCCGGCGCGATTTTATCCCGCAGCAATTTTTTAGGGACGTGTGCCAATGCCAGATGGAGATTCATTTCAGCGGCCTTTTCAAACACCCTTTGCGACAGCGCTGAACTGGCCTGGGCACTGGCGCCAGCCACAAACCACAGCACAATATCCAGAGCGGGCTCCAAAACCGTCACGCAGTCCGCTTCTTCCTCCAACCACTGGAACAGTGACATGGCGGCATCCCTGGAACTTTGAAGCGCAGCAGCAAACGTGCCGCCCGCCACCAAAGGCAGCAGTTTTTGGGTGGCCCAAAGCGCGCCGGCCGATGCGCCTGCCCGTGAGCATTCCAAACTGATCTCCCCTAAATGCAATTCATCCGAACTGAAATAGGTGTACGGCGAATCATGCTTGTAATGTATTCCTACCCCAGGATCCTTAAACAAGACACAGCCGCATCCATAGGGCTGCATGCCATGTTTATGCGGATCGACAACGATAGAATCCGCTTGCGCCATGGCCTCAAACGCACTCCGACTCGCCACAGACAGCCCCTCGCACAGAGAAAAATAGCCTCCATAGGCGGCATCGACGTGAACTCTAAAGTGATACTTTCTTTTTAACGCGAGAATGGCATCCAGGGGATCAAGCGTTCCTGCGGCGGTAGTGCCTAATGTCACGACCAGGGTACCTATATTGCCTTGTTGCAGCCTCGTTTCCAGCTCGACGAGATCCATTCGCCCGGCGGCATCGCAGGGGATCTTTTCAAACCTCATGTCCAGCACCTGGCTAATACGCTCATGGGTGTAATGCGCCAGTTCTGAAGCGGCCACCGTCGTCCCTGGACGCAGCATTTTGGCAATCCAGAGCGCTTCCAGATTGGCAAAGGTCCCGCCACTGGTCAGATGGCCAAGATGCTCGGACCAGCCAAACATGCGGGCTATTTCGGCAACCGCTTCCTTTTCCATCGCCGAGGTGGCTCTTCCACCATCAAGTGCATGATTATTAGGGTTGATATACAGGCATAAGGAATAGGCGAGACGCGCAATGGGATGAGGGGGTTTCAGCATTTGCCCCAAATAAAAGGGGTGAAAATAGGGATAATTATCGGCCATCCTTGAAGATAGCTCACTCAATACAGCCTCCATCGGCGCCAAGGCTTCATTTTCCTCATAGTCAGGCAACAGGGAGAAACTCGCCTCCAGGGCGGAGAGCTGTCTGGCCAATAGGGCCAATTCCTCTTGATTAAACATAGTTTCCTTACCCCGATCATTTAGGTTGAATAAAAGACAAACGTTTAATTTTAAACTCAGTGAGCACTTCAGCCGCAGGGTGTAAATTTGCGCTTCTCAGGCTATTTTGGTTTTCCACAAAGCGCTCGCAGACAAAAATGTGGGCATCGTAGGCTTGCTGTACCGAGGCAACAAAATCATCGTATTCCTCACCAAAAAATGCCTGCATCCGTTCTTTATTCTTTTTATGCGCGCCATGACTTTAATTAAATAGGCGTGATCCATACTCCCCAACCCGCTGAATCTCTCGGGCATAGAGGGCCGGATAATGCTTTCATACTTTCCTTTCTGAAAGTCAGCGCTGTATTTCATTGCCAGAGCAGACATTCTCATCATATTGGCCGCATGTCTCAATGAGAGAATACCCTCATGCCTGTTACCCTGCAGAAAATACGCTTCAACATTATGTAATGCCAACAATGCCGCCTGAATAAAAAGGGTAAAAATCTTATGCCCGACCTTCCAACGGATCAACTCTGGACTCGTCATATCCGCTCCCTGCCATGCCGTTCTGAAGTACTGAGGTAATCAACGCCAATTAACAACGCTTCATGTATTCCTTGCAATAATCTTTCTTGCTCATCAATCCGCAGTGCCGTTTCAGACACCTTTATTTCTTCACTAAAAAGCAATGCACAATGAATGCCTGATGAAATATAAACGTCCAAAGGCCGATCCGAGGTTCGTGTTATACCGAAGTAATCATCAAAAATACTGAATACCTCATTACTGACCCTTTCCGCCCTCGCCATCTCGTGATTTAAACAGGCCAGTATCTGTCGGCACGCAGGCTCCATATTTACCAGAAAGTCGCCCTCAACTCCCTCAAGCGCCGTGAGCAACAACCTGACATCATCCTTTAATAAAATACTGTGCCTGTTGGATATTAATACACTTGGAATTGATAGCATACTTAGTGCCCCGCCAATAAAAACACTCGGTTAGTTATAGGTGACGTATTATAAACTCGCCAGAGCGCCATTAAAAAAACATCAAGCCGGAGGTGTCAGTAACGTTAATGATAAAAATACCCAGGGATAATTTCAGCGTTAATTATAAGCGTCTCATTAAATGCCGCCATTTTTATAATAACGTGCCACTACCCCCAGAGACCTTTACCGATTCAAATACCCATTTTCTTCATCCGTGAAAGCAGAGTGGTACGTTTCAGCCCCAGCCGCTGCGCAGCGCCACGCGGCCCACCGACCACGCCGTTGGTTTCTTTCAACACCCGCACAATCCTTTGATATTCATCTTCACCCGCTATTGCCGGCGGCGGCACTGCGATTGGCGCGATGGAAGGCTGCGCATATTGCAGCTCCGGCAGTTGCAGATTAAGCACCGTGCCCCGCGTCAGCAATATTGCCCGTTCAATGACGTTTTCCAGTTCGCGCACGTTGCCCGGCCACGGCATTTGGCTCAGCATGCGCAGCGTTTCGGCCGGAATGCTGTCGATGGTGCGTTTCATGCGCCGTGCAATCTTGTAGGTAAGAAATTTCACCAGTTGCGGAATGTCCTCAGGTCGCTCGCGCAGCGGCGGAATGAGTATCGGGAAGACATTGAGCCGGTAATAGAGGTCGCTGCGGAACTCGCGGTCGGCGACCATTTGCTGCAGATCGCGGTTGGTGGCGGCGATCAAACGCACGTCGACGGAAAGCAGCTTGTTGCCGCCAACCCGCTCAAACTCGCGCTCCTGAAGCACGCGCAGCAATTTAGGCTGCGACTCGACAGGGATTTCCCCCACCTCGTCCAAAAACAGCGTGCCTTTGTCCGCCAGCTCGAAACGCCCCATACGCTGGGTGCTGGCACCGGTAAACGCGCCCTTTTCATGGCCGAACAGATCGCTTTCCAACAGCCCGGCCGGCATCACCGCGCAGTTCATCTTCACCATCCGCTGATCGCGGCGCTCGCTCAAATTGTGAATGGCGCGGGCAATCAACTCTTTTCCGGTGCCGGTTTCGCCGAGGATCAATACCGAACAGTCGCTTTTCGCCACCATTTCCACCTGTTGCAGCACCCTGGACATCACCGTGCTGCGGCCCACGATCTCGCTGAAATCCGGATTGTTGTCATTAATCTGTTCGGTGAGATACAGATTTTCATGCACCAAACTCTCTTTCAAGCGGCTGATTTCCTGATAGGCCAACGCGTTATCGACCGCAATGGCGATACGCTCGGCGATCTGCTGCAACACCCGCAAGTTGGCGGCATTGAAGTTATCCGGCTGGCATTGCGCCAGCTTCAGCACGCCGAGGGTTTTCTGGCCGAAAATCAGCGGCAGCACGCACAGCGTCTGAATTTGCTCATGCCACAGATCAAACAGCTGCCGTTCATACTCGGCCAGCGGATCCGAATGTTTCAGATTCAGCAGCAGCATTTCGCCGCTCTGCATCACCTTTTCCGACAGCGTGCCGGCCAGGGGTACGCTGTATTGCTGACGTTTAGCCACGTTATCTTTCAGATAATGGGTGGCGTAGATCGTCACGCGATCGTCGCGATCGCCCGGCAGCACAATGCTGATGGCATCGGTTTTGAAGAAGCGGTGGATCTCGCTGGAGATCTCGCCAATCAGATCGTCCAGATCCAGCTTGGACAGCACCGCATTGGTGACATCCACCAGCACGCGGAAATCATCGCGCTCATGGCGTAACTGGCTCTGCTGGCGCTCGGCGGTTTCGCGCAGTTGTACCTGCTCTACCGCCAGCGCCGTCAGCTCCATCAAGGGGATCAATGCGTCAAGCGCCGCATCCTCGAACGCGTTGCCGTCGTTACGCAACAGTTCGCAACCGCCAAGCAGCTGCCCGCCGGTGCGCAGCGGCATCAGGCAATAATGGCTGAGCGGCGGATACAGCGCCAACATCGCCAACTGCGGGTAACGCTGGTGCAGATCGGCTCCGCACAGGCGCAGCGGCTGCGCATTCTCGCGTAATAGCGCGATCGGCCCATTGGCCAGCAGCGTTTCATCCTGATAGTTCAGCGGCTGTCCGTGGCCATCGTGGCCGTGGAAGCCGACTCGCGCGCTGTTCGGGTGCGGCAACAGCAACGTCACATCATCCGCCAGCCGCCGGCGCCGAACGATCTGTTGCAGTTGGGTCAGCAAATCGCCATAGCCGCGCTGGCTGAACAACAAGCGGGCAATTTCCAACAGTTCCTGTTTTTCTATGCTTGCATTCGACATTGACCATCACTCTGCCGGTTAGGCATCCGGTTGCGGTAATTGAATTTTTTTATTTTTATGTGAGCTACGGCACAAAGTTTACTGCCGACCGGCGGCCGCTTCCCCCGATCGGATCAACAAATGCGAGGTAAAGGCTCGGCGTGCGGCAAATCGAGCAACCGGTTGATACCGTAAGCTCCGCGCAGCCGCACCTGCGTGGCACCGTCGGTCACCCGGCCGATCACCGCCGCATCCGCGCCCAACGGGTGCCCCTGCAACGCAGCCAATACTGCAGGAACCGCCGCCTGCGCCACCACCAGCACCAGCTTGCCTTCATTGGCGAAGTTAATCGCGTCCAGCCCCAGGAGTTCGCAAACGCCACGCACCGCCGGTTTCACCGGCAGACGCTGCTCATCGATGTCGATACCGAAACCGCAGGCAGCGGCGTATTCGTGCAGTATGGCGTTCACGCCGCCGCGGGTGGCGTCGCGCAATGCGTGTACACCGTCAATCGCCCGCAATGGCGCAATCAACGGCGTTAGCACCGCACAATCGCTGGTGATGTCCATCGCCATACCAAGCTGTTCGCGCAGATTGAGAATGGTGGCGCCGTGGTCGCCCAGGGTGCCGCTGACGATGATCGCGTCATCGGCTTGAATGCGCTGCGCCGACCACTCGATGTTCTGCGGGATCACGCCAATGCCGGCGGTGTTGATAAACAACTTGTCCGCCGCGCCGCGCTGCACCACTTTGGTATCGCCGGTCACGATCTGAATGCCGGCTTCGCGGGCGGTTGCCGCCATCGACTCCACCACCCGCGTCAATTCCGCCAGCGGCAGCCCTTCCTCCAGAATAAAGCCGCAGGACAGGTAGCGCGGCGTCGCCCCGCTGACCGCCAGATCGTTGGCGGTGCCGCATACCGCCAGCTTGCCGATATCGCCGCCGGGGAAAAACAGCGGATCGATGACGTAGCTGTCAGTGGTAAACGCCAACCGATCGCCCTGCCGCATTAACGACGCCAACGCGATGCGCGCCTGATCTTCACGCTGTTCCAACTGCGGGTTGGCGAAGGCAGGCAGGAAAAGCGATTCCAGCAGTTGCTGCATAGCTTTGCCGCCGCTGCCGTGTGCCAGGGTAATAACCGGATTCATGCCGCATTTTCCTCTGTTTCTCGACGATATTGATACCAGGCGGCGCAAGCGCCCTCGGAAGACACCATCAGCGCGCCAAAGGCGTTTTGCGGCGTGCAAACACCGCCGAACAGCGGGCAATCGCGCGGTTTGCAGCGGCCGGTCAGCACTGCGCCGCAGCAGGCACGCGGGTCATCTGCCGCCTGCTGAGGCTGGGGCTGAAAGCGGCGTTCGGCGTCAAAATCGGCATAAGCGGCGCTCAGGCCGATGCCGGAATCGGCAATGGTGCCCAATCCGCGCCATTCGCTGCTGCCGCCGATCGCAAACACCTCCGCCATCGCCTGCTGCGCCAGCAGGTTGCCGCTTTGCGGCACCACCCGGCGGTATTGGTTTTCGGTGCGGCTGCGCCCCTCGCAGAACTGGTCAATCAGCATCATTACGCCTTGCAGAATATCCAGCGGTTCAAAGCCGGTCACCACCAGGGGTTTATGGTGTTCGCCGCTGATAAAGCGGTAGGGTTCGGTGCCGATGATCATGCTGACATGGCCCGGCGCCAGGAAACCGTCAATGCGCACCTCCGGCTGTTGCAGCAGGCTGCGCAAGGTCGGGATCAGGCTGATGTGCTGGCAGAAGACGCTGAAATTCTGAATGCCCTCCAAACGCGCCTGTTGCAGCGTCACCGCAGTCACCGGCATGGTGGTTTCAAAACCGAGCGCGAAGAACACCACCTGCCGCTGCGGATTGGCGCGCGCCAGTTGCAGTGCGTCCAGAGGCGAATACACCACCCGCACATCGGCACCGCGTTCCCGCGCCTGCATCAATGATCCCTGCTTGCCCGGCACCCGCAGCGCGTCGCCAAAGGTGCAAAAAATCACCGAGGGGTTGGCGGCGATTTCATGGCAGGCGTCGATACGCCCCATCGGCAATACGCACACCGGGCAACCTGGCCCATGAATAAACTCCACCTGCGGCGGCAGCAGCTTATCCAGGCCAAAACGGAAAATGGCGTGCGTATGGCCGCCGCACACTTCCATCAGTTGCAATGGACGTTCGGCGCTGAACGGCAGCGTTGCCGCCCGCTGCGTAATGCGCTGCAGCAGGGATTTCACCAACTGCGGATCGCGGAATTCATCAACGTATTTCATCATCATTGCCTTCCCCCGCCATAAACAGCGCCACGTCGTTTTCCACTTCGCCCATCGCCTGTAACGCCGCCAGCATCTCAGCGGCTTCCCGTTCGTCCAGCCGACTCAGGGCAAAACCGACGTGGATCAGCACCCAAGAGCCCAGCAACGCCTCACGCGGCTGGCCGGCCTGGCACACCAACGCAATGTTGATTTCACGCCGGGCGCCGCACACCTCCGCCCACGCATGCTGCGAGTGCAGGGGGTCCAGCGCTACAACTCGCCCCGGAATGCCTATGCACATCGTTGCACCGCCAGCCAGTTCACCCACTGGTCCATGCCGTCGCCGCGGGTGGCGGACAGCGTGATGATTTCAATCTGCGGGTTGACCCGCCGGGCATTGGCGATGCAGGCGTCGAGATCAAAATCCAGGTACGGCAGCAAATCGATCTTGTTCAGCAGCATCAGCCGCGCCGCCGCGAACATATGCGGATATTTCAGCGGCTTGTCCTCGCCTTCGGTCACCGACAACACCGCCACCTTGTGCCGTTCGCCGAGATCAAACCCGGCCGGGCACACCAGGTTGCCGACGTTTTCGATAAACAGCAGGCTGTGGGGTTGCAGCGCCAGGCGGTGGGCTGCGTCATGCACCATCTGCGCGTCCAGATGGCACCCTTTGCCGGTATTGACCTGGATCGCCGCCACACCGGTGGCGCGAATGCGTTCGGCGTCGTTGGTGGTTTGCTGATCGCCTTCTATCACCGCGCACGGCACGCTATCGCGCAGTCGCAGCAGGGTTTGCGTCAGCAAGGTGGTTTTGCCTGAGCCGGGGCTGGACACCAGATTCAGCGCCAGGATCTGTTGCGCGGCGAAATGTTCGCGATTGTGCGCCGCCAGGCGGTCATTCTTCGCCAACACGTTGGTTTCGATTTCCAGCATGCGCCGCTGGCTGATGCCCGGCGCGTGGGTGCCGGCCGCGCCAAAGCCATAATGCAGATCGCCTTTCGGGTTCTGGCGCGGGCGGAACGGCACCCTGGTGGGCTGAACGTCACCTTCAATGGCCACTTCGCCCTCGGCGCAACCGCAAGTGCTACACATAAGCTTTCCCCTTTATGGTTATTCAATTTCCAGGCGTTTTATTTGTATGCCGTCGTCGGCCTGCACCCGCAGGTTGTGGCCTTCGCAGTGCGGGCAGATGCGCACCTGCGGCAACGGCAAGGCCACTTCACATTGGCAGTCATGGCACCAGCTCAGCGCCTGCTGTTGCTGTAAATGCAGCGTGCAGCCTTCGGCCAGCGTGCCGCGGCACACCATGTCGAAACAGAAATGCAGCGCCTGCGCCTCGACGCAGGAATACGCGCCCACCTCGAGCCACACGGCGGTAATTCGCCGCGCCTGCTGTTGCTGCGCATGCTGCTGCATAATCTCCAGCGCGTAATGGCAAAGCGTTATTTCGTGCATGCTGCCTCCGGTAACGGCAATAAAACGTCCAACTGAAAATACCTGTGCAAATACGGTGCCAGTCAGGCGCCGACACATTTGTCGAGTGTCGATGTCATCGACAGCAAAAGCCGTCATGCAGCGTTAACTCACGCGTCAAATAATTCACCGCGCCATTGAATTTAAAGTCATTAATTAAAACAAAACCAAGCTGGCACGATTTATGCCCTATTAGCGTTACCACAGGAAATGTCGACACAGCGGGTGACACAGATGAGCACAATAAATGAACTGACCAGCCAGGCCGATTATATCTCCGGCAAAAACAACCGGTTGATGACGCAATGGCAGCATTACCACAACACGCTGGTCAAAGCGGTAACCACCACAAAACAGAGTATTAATCATGAATTTATCTGCGGACAGGGTCAGGACATCCGCTTCACGCTGTTCAATCACTTCACCTTGCGCATTCAATTGAGCGACGGTTTTTACAGCCGCGATATCTGCTACAGCATTAATTTGGCCGCGCCAAACGAAGAGGAGAATTTCGCCCCTTTCGCTCACGCCACGCTGGATGAAAGCGGCCTGATTGACGGCCAAATCAATAACCGTGATAAGCCCGCGGTGCTGGAGCATTACCTGAATAAAATCGCCGTTATTTACCAATGCTTATTTGATTCGTTGCATGGCGACTGCGCCATTCATGAAGAATTGAAAAAAATTATTCTGCCGGCCTGAATAACGCCGTTTTATTACTGACAGCGACTGTCGAAACGTCATTTTTACTGTCGATTTCGTCAAAAGTGACGAAACCGCAAGGAGTGTGCATGAACCGCTTTCTTATTGCGGATGCCAAATTATGCATGGGTTGCAATACCTGCATGGCCAGTTGCGCGACCGAACACCGCCTGGCCGGGTTGCAAGCCTTGCCGCGTTTACGGGTGATGCGCAATGCGCGCGATTCCGCGCCGGTGATGTGCCGCCAGTGCGAAGACGCGCCCTGCGCGCAGGTTTGCCCGGTGAACGCGATAACGCATCAGGATAACGCCATCGTGCTGAACGAAAGCCTGTGCGTCAGTTGCAAACTGTGCGGCATCGCCTGCCCCTTTGGCGCCATTGGTTTTGGCGGCAGCGTGCCGCTGGCCATTCCCGGCGATTGCCAGACCGCGCTGGCACCGCCGCCCCCCGCCTCCGCCCGCCCGGTCAGCGCGTTTCTCGATTGCCAACCGGGGGTCCGTGCGGTGGCGGTGAAATGCGATTTGTGCGCCTTCAGCCCTGACGGCCCGGCGTGCATTCGCACCTGCCCGACCAACGCCATCCGGCTGGTTGCCGACCACGACGTGCGACAGGCCAGCGAACGAAAACGCCGCAATGCGATGCAGGCGTTAGCCGCCGAGTTGCCGTTTGTCAGCCCTCCCGTCGCCCGCAAGGAGCCGAACCGATGATCACCGATTTTCTGCCCGACCCGCTGCTGTTGCTGACGCTGTCACTGAGCGGTTCTCTGCTGTTGGCCGCACTGTGCTGGCTGCTGGCGATATGGCCGCGTTTTTGCGCCGGCGTTTGCGGCATCGGCACGCTGCTGGTGTCGCTGGCCGCCACGGCGGCAGCCCTGCCCTGGCTGTTCACCACGCCTCATCCTGCCCGCCTGCCGTGGCTGCACTATGCGGTGGAAATCAGCGGCCTGAATGCGCTGTTGCTGCTGGTGATCGCGCTGAGCAACCTGTTCGTGGGGCTGTACCTTTGCCATTGGCTGACGACGCTCAACGATCATAACCGCACCCGGCAGGGCAGCCTGATGCTGTTGATGCCCGCGGCGCTGAGCGCGGCCGTGATGGCGGACAATGCGCTGGCGCTGGTGCTGCTGCTGGAGTTGGCGGCGCTGTGCGGTTACTTCCTGATTGTTCGGCGGCAAGACGCCAAGAGCCAGCAGGCCGGCCACAGCCAATTTCTGCTGATGCGCTTCGGTACGCTGCTGCTGGTCGCCGCTTTTACGTTGATCTACAGCCAGACCCACAGCCTGCAATTCAGCACCCTGCGCGAGATAGCCTTGCCTTCGGCGCTGCGCAGCGGGGCATTTCTGCTGGCGCTGGCGGGGTTCGGCATTTACGCCGGCGTGATGCCACTGCACGGCTGGGTGCCGCAAGCGCACGGTAGCGCGCCCGCCCCGGCGGCCTCGCTCTTTTCTTGCGCGCTGATGAAAGTCGGGCTGCTCGGCGTGATCAAAATCGGTATGGATCTGCTGGGCACACCGCCGCTGTGGTGGGGGTTGCTGGTGTTGCTGCTGGCGGCAGGCACCGCCTTTTTCGGCGGGCTGTATGCGCTGATGGAGCATGACCTGCGTCGGCTGCTGGCTTACCACACGCTGGAAAATATCGGCATCATCCTGCTCGGCATCGGCGGGGCAATGGTCGGCCTGGCGCTGCAATTGCCTGAACTGACCGCGCTGGCGCTGATGGGCGGCCTGTTTCATCTGTGCAATCACAGCCTGTTTAAATCGGCATTGCTGCTTGCCTCCGGCGCTGTCGAACAGCAAACCGGGCTGAAAGACATGGAAAAAATGGGCGGACTGGCGCGGCTGATGCCGTGGACCTGCATCGCATTGCTGATCGGGCTGGTGTCGATGGCGGCGCTGCCGCCGCTCAACGGTTTCGCCAGCGAGTGGTTGATTTATCAAGGCCTGTTCCAGTTCAGCGCCGCATCGGCCTTTGTCGGCCGGCTGCTTGGCCCGTTGCTGGCGGTGGCGTTGGCGATCACCGGCGCGTTGGCGGTGATGTGCGTCAGCAAAGTGTTTGGCGTGGTGTGCCTCGGTGCGCCGCGCTGTGAAGCCGCTGCCAACGCCCGGCCGGCGACGTGGCCGATGATGCTCAGCCATCTGCTGCCGGCCTTGCTGTGCCTGCTGTGCGGCATTGGCGCGCCGTGGCTGATCCCGCTGTTTGCCCGGTTGGCCGCCACCTTGACTCCGCAAGCGCCGCTCGGCGCACATCTGCTGGTTTCCCCGCCGCTGATCGCCATTTTGCTGTTGGCGATGCCGCTGCTGCCGTTGCTGATCGCTGCGGTTTATCGGGGGAAACGCCAGGCGCGCCGCACGGGCGGTGAAGCCTGGGCCTGCGGCTACGGTCACGAAGCCTCGATGGTGATCACCGCCACCGGCTTCGCTCAGCCGCTGCGGGTGATGTTCGCGCCGCTGTACGCCCTGCGCCAAACCTTGCAACCGGCCGCATTACAGCGCTGGCTGCATCGCGCGCCCCTCAACGCATTTTGCCGTGGCGTCGCCGCCATCGAGCTGGCGGTGCTGCTGGTCGTGGCGCTGGCCTAAGGAGAACCTGATGACTTATCCCACTTTACTGATTGGCATCGTGCAGGCGTTGCTGCTGCTGGCCATCGCGCCGCTGTTTGCCGGCGTCAGCCGCCAGTTGCGCGCCCGCCTCCACAGCCGCCGCGGGCCGGGCATGTTGCAGGAATACCGCGACATCGCCAAGTTGCTCAAACGCCAATCCCTCGCCCCCGCGGCAGCGGGAATCGCCTTCCGCGCCATGCCTTATCTGCTGACCGGCACCCTGCTGGCCATTGCCTGCGCGCTGCCGATGCTGTTGCAGACCTCTGCGCTGCCGGCAATCGGCGATGTCATCACGCTGATTTATCTGTTCGCCGTGGTGCGCTTCGTGTTTGCCATCGCCGGGCTGGATACCGGCAGCCCCTTCACCGCCATTGGCGCCAGCCGCGAAGCGGTGCTGGGCATTCTGGTGGAACCGATTCTGCTGCTTGGCCTGTGGGTGGCGGCGCTGGTCGCCGGTTCAACCCAGCTCAGCGCCATCAGCCAGTGCGTCGCGGATTGGCCGCTGTACGCCAGCGCGCCGCTGCTGTTGGCGTTGCTGGCCTGCGGTTTCGCCACCTTTATCGAAATGGGCAAATTGCCTTTCGACATGGCGGAAGCCGAACAGGAATTGCAGGAAGGCCCGTTGACCGAATACGCGGGCGCAGCGCTCGGCATGCTCAAATGGGGCATCAGCCTGAAGCAACTGGTGGTGCTGCAGCTGTTTATCGGCGTGTTCGTGCCCTGGGGCCAGGCCACGGCGTTGACCCTGCCCGCGCTGGCGGCGGCGCTGGCGTTATCGCTGTGCAAGCTGCTGCTGGCGGTGGTGGCCGTCGCCGTCGTGGAAAACAGCGTCGCACGGCTGCGCTTTTTAAAAACCGCTCGCACCACCTGGGCCGGCTTCGGCCTGGCATTTTTGGCGCTGGTTTCCTGGCTGGTCGTCAGCTAATTCACAAGTAGGAACATCATGATTACTGAACATCTGGGCCAAGATTATCTGACGGCGCTGCAACGACAATTCCCGGCAGCCGTGCTGGCGGCAGAATGGCAAACCGCCGATCAGCTCACGGTAACGGTGAAGCTGAATGCGCTGCCGGAGGTGGTGGAATGGCTGTATTACCAGCAGGGCGGCTGGCTTTCGGTGCTGTTCGGCAACGACGAACGCACGCTGTGCGGCAGCTATGCGCTGTATTACGTGCTGTCGATGGAGCAAGGGGTCAAATGCTGGATCACCGTGCGGGCCGAAGTCGACGCCCAAACGCTGGAGTTCCCGTCGGTAACGCCACGGGTGCCGGCGGCGGTGTGGGGCGAGCGCGAAGTGCGGGACATGTACGGTTTGCGCCCGGTGGGGTTGCCGGATGAACGGCGTCTGGTGCTGCCGGACGACTGGCCGGATGACCTTTACCCGCTGCGTAAAGACGCGATGGATTACCGCCAGCGGCCGGCGCCGACCACCGACGTCGAAACCTATCCCTTTGTCAGCGAAGCCGGCGCCAAGGCCAACGTGGTGCCGATTGGCCCGCTGCACATCACCTCGGACGAACCAGGCCATTTTCGCCTGTTCGTCGACGGTGAAGACATTATCGACGCCGATTACCGCCTGTTCTACGTCCATCGCGGCATGGAAAAGCTGGCGGAAACGCGTATGGGTTATAACGAAGTGACCTTCCTGTCCGACCGGGTTTGCGGCATCTGCGGCTTTACCCACAGCGTGGCGTACACCAGCTCGGTGGAGAACGCCATGGGCATTCAGGTGCCGGAACGGGCGCAAATGATCCGCTCGATCCTGCTGGAGGTGGAACGGCTGCACAGCCACCTGCTCAACCTCGGCCTGGCCTGCCACTTCGTCGGTTTCGACAGCGGCTTCATGCAGTTTTTCCGCGTGCGCGAGAAATCGATGAAGATGGCGGAAATTCTCACCGGCGCGCGCAAAACCTACGGCCTGAATCTGATCGGCGGCATTCGGCGCGACATCCTGAAAGACGACATGTTGCAAACTCTGCGGCTGGCGGCAGAGATGCGCAGCGAGCTCAAGGATCTGGTGGATATTCTGCTCAGCACGCCGAATACCGAGCAGCGCAGCATCGGCGTCGGCCGGCTTGATCCGCAGATCGCACGCGATTACAGCAACGTCGGGCCGATGCTGCGCGGCAGCGGCCACCGCCGGGATACCCGTATCGATCATCCGTTCGCCGGTTACGCCAAGCTGCCGGTGGAACTGTGCGTCGAAACCGGCTGCGACGTGTATTCGCGCCTGAAGGTGCGCATTCACGAAGTGTTCAACTCGCTCGGCATCATCGAATTCGGCCTGCAATGCCTGCCCGCCGGGCCGCTGGCGGTGGAGGGCTTTACCTATATGCCGCACAAGTTCGCGCTGGGCTTTGCCGAAGCGCCGCGCGGCGACGACATTCACTGGAGCATGACCGGCGACAATCAGAAACTGTTCCGCTGGCGCTGCCGCGCCGCCACCTACGCCAACTGGCCGACGCTGCGCTTTATGCTGCGCGGCAATACCGTTTCCGACGCCCCGCTGATCATCGGCAGCCTCGATCCCTGCTATTCCTGCACCGACCGCATGACCATCGTCGATATCCGCAAACGCAAGTCTGTCGTGGTGCCGTACAAGGAAATTGAGCGCTACGGCATCGAGCGGAAAAACGCACCGTTTTAAGGGGACGACACCATGCTGAAACTGATTAAAAAAGTGCTGAAAACCGGCAACGCCACGGTGGCCTACCCGGCGCAGCCGCTGGCGGTGGACGCCAACTTTCGCGGCAAGCCGGAGTATACCCCGCAGCAATGCATCGCCTGCGGCGCCTGCGCCAACGCCTGCCCGTCCAACGCGCTAACCATGGAAACCGATGTCGAAAACGGCGTCATTCGTTGGCAATTCTTTTTGGGCCGCTGCATTTTCTGCGCCCGCTGCGAAGAAGTCTGCCCGACGACCGCCCTTCGTCTGTCGAACCAGTTCGAACTGGCGGTGTGGCGCAAAGAAGACCTGCTCGAAAGCGCCGATTTCGCCCTCTGCCACTGCCGCCAATGCGGCAAGGCTTATGCCCCGCAGAAGGAAATCGATTACGCCCTGGCGCTGCTCGAACTCGGCGAGCAGCGCCGCGAACAGTTCGAAACCTGCCCCGCCTGCAAGCAGCAACAAAGCCTGACCCAGGCCGACCGTATCGACGTCGGCCGCCATTTGACCCGGGAGGTCGCCCAATGAACCAGACGCTGATTGGCCCGCGTGACGCCAACGGGCAGCCGGTGCCGATAACTCTCGACGACAGCATCGCCCAGCTAAAAACCACCTTGCTGAAAGATATCCGCCGCTCCGCCTATGTCTATCGCGTTGACTGCGGCGGCTGCAACGGCTGCGAGATCGAGATTTTCGCCGCTATTTCGCCGCTGTTCGACGCCGAACGCTTCGGCATTAAAGTGGTGCCCTCGCCGCGCCATGCCGACATTTTGCTGTTCACCGGCGCGGTCACCCGTGCGATGCGCATCCCGGCGATCCGCGCCTGGCAGGCCTCACCGGATCCGAAAATTTGTATTTCCTACGGTGCCTGCGGCAACAGCGGCGGCATTTTCCACGACTTGTACTGCGTATGGGGCGGCACCGACCGCATAGTACCGGTTGACGTGTATATCCCCGGCTGCCCGCCGACGCCCGCCGCCACGATTTACGGCTTCGCCATGGCGCTCGGCCTGCTCGAACAGAAAATCCACCGCCAACAGCACGATGAAACCGAGGGCGAGGCCACCGCGCTGCTGCACCCGCAACTGCCGCAGCCGCTGCGCGTGGCGGTGGATCGCGAAGCGCGGCGCCTGGCCGGGTATCGCTACGGCCGGCAAATCGCCGATCACTTCCTGCAGTTGCTGGCCGCCACCGACGCGCAAACGGCGGAACAGCGCGTGGCGGCGTATTTGCAACGGCAAGACGACCCGCGCCTGACGGAGATCGTCGGTCATCTGTTGGCCCTTTATCAACGCGTACAGCACGGGGAGTTACGGCTATGAGCGCGGTCTGCCACGTGACGTTTTATTCCCTCAGCCGCAAGTTCGTGCAGGAAAAGAAAGCGCCCCCCAAGGCGCAGGAAGTGATCTATTACAGCCTGGCGATCGGCCATCACCTGGGGGTGATCGACTGTCTGGAGGCCAGGCTCGATTGCCCGCTGGCGGCATTTCGCGACTGGATTGCGCACCTGCCGGCCGAGGGTGCCGCCAGGCGCAAACTGGCCGGCGTCGAACGCTTTGGCGAAATCTGCATCGACAGCAGCCACACCCATTTGCTGGCCAGCGCGCTGAGCCGCGCCGCCGGGCAAATGACGCCGCAGCAACAAGACTGGAGCCAACGGTTAATCGCCCTGTTGCAGTCCATCGAAAACGAACCGGCGATTTATCTGATGGTCAGGAGGCACCATGGATAGCGTTTTGTTATGCGTCGGCAATTGCCTGATGGGCGACGACGGCGCCGGCCCGCTGCTGGCGGAACTGTGCCAGGCCGCCCCACCCGCCGGCTGGACGGTGATCGACGGCGGCGCGGCACCGGAGAATGACATTCACGCCATTCGCCAACTGCGGCCGCAGCGGTTGGTGATCGTCGACGCCACCGACATGGGGCTGGCACCGGGTGAAACCCGGGTGATAGATCCGGCGGATATCGCCGACATGTTCATCATGACCACCCACAACATGCCGCTCAGCTTTCTGATCGACCAACTGCGCGCCGACATACCGGACATTACCTTCATCGGCATTCAACCGGAGGTGGTGGCGTTTTACTACCCCATTGGCCCGGCGGTGCAGCAGGCGGTGAAAACCCTGCATCAGCGCCTGGGTCACTGGCAGGCCCACGGCGGCTATTCGACATTAACCGTGACGACGGCCTGACATCGTCATCGTCATTTTTGTCGGCTCGCTCGTCACCAAAAACATAACTTTTTGTTTTTATTGATATTAGTGGATTGGCACGCTTTATGTATAGACCTTGTCATACCGCCACCGCCAACCCCGTAAACCAGGAGTTCCTGATGAACCGGTTCATCATCGCCGATCCGAAGAAATGCATCGGCTGCCGTACCTGCGAAATCGCCTGCGTCATGGCGCACAGCGCCACCCAGGACATTTCGGCGTTGACCGCCGCCACCTTCGCCCCACGGCTACACGTGATTAAAGGCGTTAACGTCAGTACCGCCGTGTTATGCCGCCAGTGTGAAGACGCGCCCTGCGCCAACGTCTGCCCCAACGGCGCCATCAGCCGCCAAAACGGCATGGTGCTGGTGATGCAGGAACGCTGCATCGGCTGCAAAACCTGCGTGGTGGCCTGCCCCTACGGCGCCATGGAGGTGATCACCCGCCCGGTGATCCGCCAGAACGGCGCGCAACTGACGGCCATCAGCGACAAAGCCGAAGCCCACAAATGCGATTTGTGCACCGGTCGCGCCGCCGGCCCGGCCTGTATGGAAACCTGCCCCACCAAAGCGCTGCACTGCGTTGACCGCAATTTGTTGCAGGAAATGAACGCCGAGAAACGCCGCCGTGCCGCGCTCGACAACCTGTCGTCTCTGTTTTAGGAGCTGAACCAATGAAAAAAATCACGACCGTCTGCCCTTACTGTGGCGCAGGCTGCAAAATGAAACTGGTGGTGGATAACGGTAAAATCCTTCGCGCAGAAGCCGCCGACGGCGCAACCAATCAGGGCGAACTGTGCCTGAAAGGCTACTACGGCTGGGACTTCCTCAACGATACCAAGCTGCTGACGCCGCGCCTGACGCAACCGCTGATCCGCCGTGAAAAAGGCGGCAAGTTTGAAGCGGTCAGTTGGGACGAAGCCATCCGCTACACCGCACAGCGGCTGAAAGCCATCAAGCAGCAACACGGCGCACGCGCCATTATGCACACCGGCTCCTCACGCGGTACCGGCAACGAAACCAACTATGTGATGCAGAAGTTCGCCCGCGCGGTGATCGGCAACAATAACGTCGACTGCTGCGCCCGCGTCTGTCACGGCCCGTCGGTAGCCGGTTTGCAAGCCACGCTGGGCAACGGCGCGATGAGCAACTCGATCGGCGATATCGAAAACTCCAAATGTTTACTGATCATCGGCTACAACTGCGCCGACTCGCACCCGATCGTCGCCCGTCGGGTCCTGAAGGCCAAAGAGAAAGGCGCGCAAATCGTGGTCTGCGATCCGCGCCGCATTGAAACCGCGCGCATCGCCGATCAGCATCTGCAAATCAACAACGGCTGCAATATGGCGCTGGTTAACGCCTTCGGCCACGTGCTGATCGAAGAAAACCTGTATGACCGCGATTATGTGGCGAAATACACCGAAGGCTTCGACGCCTATCGCCAGCAAGTGGCCGATTACGCGCCGGAAACGGTGGAACAGCTGACCGGCGTCAGCGCCCAGCAAATCCGTCAGGCGATGCGCACCTACGCCAGCGCCCCTTCCGCCACCATCATGTGGGGCATGGGCGTCACCCAGTTCGGCCAGGCGGTGGATGTGGTCAAAGGGCTGGCCAGCCTGGCGCTGTTGACCGGCAACCTCGGGCGCGCCAACGTCGGCGTAGGCCCGGTGCGCGGCCAGAACAACGTCCAGGGCGCCTGCGACATGGGCGTGCTGCCAAACGAATTCCCCGGTTATCAATCCGTTACCGACCCCGCCGTCCGCGCCAAATTCGCCGCCGCCTGGGGCATTGACGCCGCCGGTATGGATCCGGATATCGGTTATCGCATCACCGAAGTGCCGCACCTGGTGCACGAAGGCAAAGTGAAAGCCTATTACATCATGGGGGAAGATCCGCTACAGACCGAAGCCGATCTCAGCCTGGTGCGCAGCGCGTTCGATGCGCTTGAGTTTATCGTGGTGCAAGACATCTTCATGACCAAAACCGCCGAACAAGCGGACGTGATCCTGCCATCCACCTCCTGGGGCGAGCACGGCGGCGTGTTCTCGTGCGCCGATCGCGGTTTCCAGCGTTTCGAAAAAGCCATCGAACCGCAGTACAACGTCAAGCGCGACTGGGAAATCATCAGCCTGCTGGCGACCGAACTGGGCTATCCGATGCATTACGAAGACAACCAGCAAATCTGGGATGAAATGCGCGAGCTGTGCCCGCTGTTTTACGGCGCGACCTACGAAAAAATGGGCGAACTCGGCCACGTCCAATGGCCTTGCACCACGCTCGACAGCCCAGGCACGCCGTATTTGTATCAGGGCAATCAATTCACCACCCCGTCCGGCAAGGGGCAGTTGTTTGCCACCACCTGGCGCGCCCCGGCCGAAGTGCCGGACGCCGCTTATCCGCTGGTGCTGTGTACGGTGCGTGAGGTCGGCCACTACTCCTGCCGCTCGATGACCGGTAACTGCGCCGCCTTGCAAACCCTGGCGGATGAACCGGGCTTCGTGCAAATCAACCCGCAGGACGCCGCCGCCCTGGGCATTGGTGATCAGCAGCTGGTGTGGGTCGCCTCGCGGCGCGGCAAGGTGATCTCCCGCGCCAACTACAACGAACGCATTAACCTGGGCGCGGTGTACATGACCTATCAGTGGTGGATTGGCGCCTGCAATGAATTGACGCAGGAAAACCTCGATCCGATATCCAAAACGCCGGAAACCAAGTACTGCGCGGTCAAGCTCGAAGCGATTGGCGATCAAAACTGGGCGGAAAACTACGCCAGCCAAAGCTACAGCGACATGAAAGCCCGCCTGCGCAGGGCGGTGGAAGACGTGATGTGACCGTTAGCCAAACCGGGACGAACCTGTTCGTCCCCTACTTATTGGGTAGGTAAGATGTCCAAGTCACCGTCAGGATTATTGCTTCGCATCAGCGGCAAGGTGCAGGGGGTGGGATTCCGCCCCTTTGTCTGGCAACTGGCGCAGCGCCTCGGCCTGCGCGGCGAAGTCTGGAACGACAGCGCCGGGGTCGAAATTCGGCTGGTACAACCGGTGGATATCGATATATTCCTGCATATGCTGCAGCGCCAGGCGCCGGCGTTGGCCCGGATTGACAATATCGGCCTGCGTCCCTTCACCTGGTTGCAGCCGCCGCAGGACTTTGCCATTCGCCGCAGCCGGCAAAGCCAAATGGACACGCAAGTCATTCCCGACGCCGCAACCTGCCCCGACTGCCTGCGTGAAATGAACGATCCGCACGATCGCCGTTACCGCTATCCCTTCATTAACTGCACGCATTGCGGCCCGCGCTTCACCCTGATTCGCTATATGCCTTACGACCGCCCGGCGACCAGCATGGCGCCGTTCGCACTGTGCCCGCACTGCGCCTGGGAATACCACTCGCCACAGGACCGGCGCTTTCATGCCCAGCCGGTGGCCTGCAGCCAATGCGGGCCGCAGCTTTTCAGCTGCCACGCCGACGGCAAAGCCATCAACCTGGCGGATATGGCGCTGCAACAGGCGGCGGCGCTGTTATGCGCCGGCGAAATCGTCGCCATCAAGGGCATTGGCGGTTTCCATCTGGCCTGTGACGCCACCGATCAGCACGCGGTGATGCGCCTGCGCAACCGTAAACGGCGGCCGGGCAAACCCCTGGCGGTGATGTTGCCCGATGTCAGTTGGCTGGCGCGCTGCACCGGCAACCACTCGCTGGCGCAGCTGAGCGAAACGCTGCTTTCCCCGGCGGCGCCGATCGTCCTGGTACCGCAGCGGCCCCACTCCGCGCTGTGCGATGCCGTTGCGCCGCATCTCGACGAAGTCGGCGTAATGCTGCCGTCCAACCCCTTGCATCATCTCCTGATGCAAGCAGTGCGACGCCCGCTGGTGATGACCTCCGGCAACGCCGCCGGGCGCGCACCGGCGTTAACCAACGAACAGGCTCTGCAGGATCTGGCCGGCATTGCCGATCTGTGGCTGATGCATAACCGCGAGATCCTGCAACGCGCCGATGATTCGCTGTTGCGACAGCAACCGCAGGGCACCGAGATGCTACGCCGTTCTCGCGGTTACGCGCCGGATGCCCTGCCGCTGCCGCCCGGTTTCCCGGTTCAACCGCCGCTGCTGGCGGTCGGTGGCGACAATAAAAATACCTTCTGCCTGGTGCGCGGCGACAAAGCGATCCTCAGCCAGCATGTCGGCAATCTGGCGCAGGAAGACGTTCAACAACAGTGGCAACACGCTATCGCCCATTTCCTGACGCTGTATCACTGCCGGCCGCAGCGCATCGCCACCGATGCGCACCCGGGTTACGCCAGCCGCCGCTGGGCGCAATGTCAATCTGTGCCGTTGACCGAGGTGCTGCATCATCACGCGCATTTGGCGGCCTGCCTGGCGGAGCACCAGTGGCCGCTCGACGGCGGCGCGGTCATCGGGTTGGCGCTGGACGGCCTGGGATACGGCGAAAACGGCCAGCTGTGGGGCGGCGAATGCTTGCGGGTGGACTACCGCCACTGCCGCTCGCTCGGCGGTTTGCCGGCAGTGGCGCTGCCGGGCGGCGACCGCGCCGCGCAAGAACCGTGGCGCAACCTGTTGGCGCACTGCGCGCGCTTTGTCGACGGTTGGCAACGGCTGCCGGAAACGCAGTTTTTGCTGCAACAACCGTGGCAACCGCTGCTGAAAGCGATCGAGGCCGGCATCAACGCCCCGCCGGCGTCGTCGTGCGGTCGGTTGTTTGACGCCGCCGCCGCCGCGCTAGGCTGCGCGCCCTTGCAACTCAGTTGGGAAGGCGAAGCGGCCTGCCGGCTGGAGGCGCTGGCGCATCAGGCAACCCATTGCCGCCACCCGCTGCACCTGCCGCTCAAAGACAATTTGCTCGATCTCGCCGCCTTCTGGCCGCAATGGCTTGGCTGGCGCACACCGCCGGCCGAGCGCGCCTGGGCATTTCACGACGCATTGGCGCAAGGGTTCGCCGCCCTGGCCCAGAGTTTCGCCGCGCAGTACGGCATCAAACAGGTGGCGCTGAGCGGCGGCGTGCTGCACAACCGCCTGCTGCGCCAACGGTTGGTGCATCATCTGGCGCCGCTGCAGGTTCTGCTGCCACAACGCCTCCCCGCAGGCGACGGCGGGCTGGCATTCGGCCAGGCGATGGTCGCCTGTGCGCAACAATCCCCGCTTTCTTCTTCTCTTTCTGACAGGACGCAACATGAATTACCCTGAGTTCTTCCAAAAAAATACCCGCGCCTTCTGGCTGCTGTTGGCGTTAATCGCCGTTAACCTGCTGGCCTGGGCTGCGGCCTTTGCCGCATTTCATCAGCACCCGGCGCTGATGGCCGCCGCGCTGCTGGCTTACAGCTACGGCTTGCGCCACGCGGTGGATGCCGACCACATCGCCGCTATCGATAACGTGACGCGCAAATTGATGCAACAGGGCCAACGGCCGGTTTCCGTCGGCGCATTTTTCTCGCTCGGGCATTCGAGCATCGTGATTCTGGCCTGCGCGGCCATCGCCGCCACCTCGCTGGCGTTCGGCAGCCGCATCGGCTGGCTGCATGATTACGGCTCCACCCTCGGCACGCTGATTTCTTCACTGTTCCTGCTGGCGATGGCGGTCCTCAACGGGCTGATTCTGCGCGATGTTTATCGCACCTTCCGCCGGGTGAAAAGGGGCGAAAAACTGACGGAGAGTGCTCTGGCGCACCAGCACGGTGGCCTGATGACGCGGCTGTTCCGCGTGACCTTCAATACCGTGAATAAAAGCTGGCATATGTATCTGGTGGGATTTTTGTTTGGGCTGGGGTTCGATACCGCCACCGAAGTTGGCCTGCTGGGCATTTCCGCCGCCGGGGCCGGCTCAGGCATGTCCGTCTGGTCGATCATGATCTTCCCACTGCTGTTCGCCAGCGGTATGGCGTTGGTGGATTCGCTGGATAATTTCGTCATGATTGGCGCTTACGGCTGGGCGTTCAACCAACCGGTGCGCAAGCTGTATTACAACATGACCATCACCGCCACCAGCGTGGCGATTGCGGTGCTGATTGGTGGCCTGGAAGGATTGGGGCTGCTGGCTGAAAAATTGAACCTGCACGGCGCCCTTTGGGATGGCATCGCGCTGCTCAATGACAACATGGGCAGCGTCGGCTACGCCGCTATTGCACTGTTTGTCTTGTTCTGGGTGCTGTCGGCGGTCAATTACCGGCGTAAAAACTATGACGCACTGGCGGTTTAATCATTGTTTATATCTTGATTGTCAGGCGTCTATTTTTGCGAAGAAATGAGGCTCGATTAATTATTCCCGCCGCAGTGGCAAACCCGCTGCGGCCACCGGGGTGCTCGTCTTCGCCTGTAAACTTGCCGGCAAAGCGAAAAAACCTCCTTTTTATCACGTCAAAGGAGGTGTTCCAGAGCAGAACCAATATCACGAAGCTTGCGATGACAAGCGGTGCACATCTTAATAAATAACCCCATATAATAAAAATGCAATATTGCGTTCCGATCATGCAGAAATTCACCTTTTAAAGAATAAAATTATTTTTTAAAGATGATTTTCCGGGTATTTATATAAACGCAAATAATAAAAGTCATAAACCGTATTGAAAGCGTAAGGAATGCGTAAATCTTATATTTATGGAAAATAATAAGGCCGGTAAGCATAGGCGTGATTCTGTTGCACGCCAACTGACGGCAGCAACGTCTGAACATTTAACGTTGAGCGGGATAATGTAAAACAACGGAAGATAGCGGCTCCCCTTTGGCAAGTTGGCTTGCTCTACCGGTGGAGCCTTGAACTGCAGATCGACGTTCCTGGTGAGGCCCTGGTGAGGCGCAATAGGAATAGGTTACTGAGGCAGGGCCTATCGCTATTTATGCGTGTATTACGCTATTGTTGGCCCCGTCACGTTCAATATAACCGCAGGTATGCCTGACGGGAACGGGTGAAAAGCACCCTTGTAATACATTATGAAAAATGATAGTTAAGCTAGTTGGGCGGATTTCATTTAATTTCAACGCAAATTATTACTAAGGGAAAGTATATTACTGCCATGAATATCAATGTGACGGACCAGCCAAACCCACAGGACGAAGAGTACGTTATCGACAGCCTTTGGGCCCACAACGAAAATTATCAACCCGTAGACATCCACCCGCTGTTTCTGACCGTTACCGATGACGCCGGTAAAATCGTCGCCGGATTGGTGGCCAGAACCTGGTGGGGCGGCCTTGAAGTGCAATATCTCTGGGTCAGCGATGCTCATCGCAAAAGCGGTTATGGCCGCCAATTGATGGAAAAAGCGGAAAAAGAAGCCCGTAAACGAGGGTGCCACATGGCTTATGTCGATACGTTCGACTTCCAGGCCAGGGGCTTTTACGAAAAATTGGGTTATCAGGTCTACGGCAATTTAGGCGGCTATGCCAAAAAGCATACGCGTCATTACCTGGCGAAAGAAATTTAACCCAATTCTAATCGGTGAGGTCAGAATGGATTCGCCCGATAAAAATAATGAATTTTATTTGAAGGGTCTTATTGCCATGATGGAGCACTTGAGTGATCCCTGGGGCATTAAGGATCTGGAATCCCGTCATATCTATATGAACCATGCCGCCTACCTCTATACCAATACGCCGTTGAGTTTCGATATCGCCGGAAAACGGGACGACGAGTTTCCCGCCGACTGGGCCGACTGCGCAGACGACTTTATAGAACACGACAAGATGACAGAAATGTCGCGGGATCGGGTTGCCGTAATAGAAACGCATTATTGGTACGGAAAAGACAGCCTGACACCCTTTATCAGCGAAAAACTGCCCATTTACAATGATAAGAAACAGGTATTCGGGGTCATGTGGAATGCCAAACCGCTTAACACGCTATCCCCGCTAAAATACATCAACCAGCAAAAACCCAGCGTGCTGACCACAGAAGTGAACAGCAGTATTTTCACTCAAGCCGAGCTCGACGTTATATTTTTAATGCTGCAAAGGCTGTCGGTGAAAGAGATCGCCAAAATATATAACATCAGCACTAAAACGATAGAAAATAGAATATATAACATCTATCAGAAATCTGACGTCCATACACAGCAGCAGTTCGAGGAGTTCTGCAAATATGCGCGTCTGGACAGCTATATTCCCGATCGCCTGATAGCAAAAGGCATCCAGTTTATCTGAACAGCAAGGAATACCTTATCGTGATCAAGATTGAAGACTACCCGTTAACGCGGGTACCGCAGGATAAAAGAGTCTCCTTTTTAAGCGTGGCCATCGTGCATATGGGCATGCTGACCGCGCTGGACCAGTTTATGCTTGGGGCGGTGCTCGGCCACTCCATGACGCTGTTCGATGCGTTCATCGCCATTTTCATCGGCAGCCTGATCTTTGGCGTAGTGACCTACGGCCTTGGGCTGGCGGGCATGCGCGAAGGGATCTCCGGCAGCCTGCTGGCCCGCTGGTGCGGTTTCGGTCGCCTGGGCTCGGTGTTGATCGGGGTGGTGGTGGCCATTAGCCTGCTGGGCTGGTTTGGCATACAAAACGCCATCTTCGCCAAATCGCTGGATTTCGCCCTGGGCAATAAACTGGGCTTTGGCCTGGCCGCCGGCCTGTCCGGCACCCTGTTGACGATTCTGGTGGCGTTTGGCTTCAAGGCATTGCGCATTGCCGCCCGCATTGCGGTGCCGATGTTCATCATGCTGGTGGCCTATATTTCCATCACCGTCCTCTCCGGCCATAACCTGCAGGAGATCATCCAGTTGGTGCCGCCGGGAGAGCCGCTGACCATCAGCGCCGGCATCACCATCGTGGTCGGCGGCGCCATCGTGGCGAGCCTGATGACCCCCGATCTGACCCGCTATTCCAAAAACGGCAAGCATGTGTTTGGCGTGACCATTTTCACCATCGTCGCCGGTGAGTTCGTGGTCAATGGCCTGGCGATCCTGATCGCCAAAACGCTCGGTACGGCGGATGTGGTGACCATCATGTCTCAGGCCGCCGGCGGTGCAGGCCTGCTGGTCGTGGTGTTCTCCACCTTGAGGGTTAACGATCTCAACCTGTATTCGTCCTCGCTCGGCATCGTCAACGCCGTCGAAGGCATGACCGGCAAAAGGCTCAAGTACACCGCCACCACGCTGGTGATCGGCGTGCTGGGCACCACGCTTTCCGTGCTGGGGATCCTGGACCGCTTCGTCGATTTCCTGACGGTGCTGGGTGTGGTGTTCCCGCCGATTATCGGCATCATGCTGGTGGATTATTATCTGCTGCGCACCCACCGCAAAATTCTGGATGAGAGCCGACAGGCAGGCAAATTGCCCGACCAAACGCCAACCATTGGCTGGGCGGCGATTATCGCCAGTATTGTGGGCGGCATCGTTGGGTTGGTTACCGAGTGGGGCGTGCCAACAATCAATTCACTGTTGGTCGCCAGTCTCTTATATTGGGTAGCCAAATTGGCGCTAGGTCGCTATCAGAAGCCGGTGCCCTCACAAAAACTGACGTAATCCGGTCTGCCCGAATCATACCAACACTCCCCGCTTGCGGGGAGTGAGGAGAACCCCGAATGATCACCTGTACCCTAAGATATGTTTTAGACCCGTATAAAATCGCCGAATTTGAGCAATACGCCCGTTTATGGATCCCCCTGGTCAATCGCATGGGCGGCACGCACCACGGCTATTTTTTGCCGTCGGAAGGCGCCAATAACATTGCGCTGGCGTTATTCAGTTTTCCCAGCCTGGCCGCCTACGAGGAATACCGCATAAAAATGGCCGCGGATGCAGAATGTTGCGCTGCCTATGAGTTGGAAAAACGCAATCGCAGCATCATCAGTTATGAACGGAGCTTTATGCGTCCGGTTCTTTCTGGACAGGACTGAGCGAAGAGAAAAATAAGGCGGGGTTCGGCTTTAATGGCCTGAGGCAATAAAATAGATATCGGTCGGCTGGGCAGCCGACTGGTATCTGGAGTTAGGCTAGGTTTAAAACTGCGGTTTTAAAGCTGGAGACGAGATTGGAATTCCCTGGTGCCAGTTGCTAAAACATCCTTTATTACTCAGAGAACGGAAAACGCCTCCCCTCTGAGTTTTTTATTATAGAAGCCGTTAATGACCGTTTTTTAACTGTTTTGATCATCAAGAAACACTTCAGTATGGGCGAACATTAGCCCACCCAAACCACTCTGGTCAACATAAAAGTGGACATAAAAGTCACTTTTGTGTCCACTTTTATGAAAATTAAACATAACATATTGATTTTAATGTTATTACTTACATCTTCCATCTCGTTGATCATGACAAAAAAATCAATAACGTGAATGTGTTAATGCCAATCCATCTAATTTAAAAGAGTAATCAGGTGCTTAGCGCCGTAATGGATGCGCCCGTTATAGACAATGTCGGTACTTACGATATAGTAATGCCCGCGACAATATTGTAAGGAATGCTTATGAAGACCACCAACGCTCAGCGCAAAATCAACATCATTAAAAATATTGAATATCTGATGCGTACCCGGGGCGAAACCAAGGCATCCTTCTCTAACCGCACCGGCCTGACGCGCACTACCCTTTATAAAATTTTGGACGGCCGGGTCAACAATGTGCAACAGGCCACCGTTAACCGGATCTCAGATTTCTTTGGCGTTTCCTGCGAAGAGATCGAGGACTATGATCTGGAAAAACTGGAGCGGCTCAACGAAACACTTTCCACCGAGGGGAATAAAAACCCTTCCGCTATCCCCGTCATTCCCCAGTCCCGATATTTATCGGTGGCGGCCTGGAAGGTCGGGCAGTTGGTTACAGCCTTCCCTTTGACTTATTTCTTCGGTGACGAGTCAAATATGGTAGCAATGAAAATAGAAACCGAAATAAAAGGTTCATTTATCCCAGGCGAGGTCATTATTATAAAACGCCCGCCGGTGCTGGTTTGCGATTCGCCTTTATTGTATCACTCGGGAAAAAATGGCTTCTTTGTGGTTAACGGCAAAGAAGATGACGGCATGGAGGATACCGTGCGATTTCTGGGTTATATCGTTGGAGAAAGGCTATAAATGGAATCTAATCAAAAATTCAAACTGCTGGGTTTTACTCGTCATGGCACTCTGGCAGCCAATGTCATGGTATTAGCCACCGGTAAAACCATTACCATGGGGCTGAATGAACTGGCCGACAGCGACATCTCGGAAGATCTGAGCCGCCATGAGTTACAAGCGCTCTATCGCAAAATTTACGGCAATAATCAGCAGCAAACCGCCTATGAGCTCAGTGATCGTCATGAACGATCCTGGTATGCCTATCTGATCATTACCGTGGCGCTCAGCGTGATTTATATTTTCTCAACCCTGTGCGGCGTCAAACCGATTCAAATCCCCGCATTGAACCTGATCACGCCTCCGGCAATATTCATTTACCCCCTCACCTTTATCCTGGTGGATATTCTGAACGAGTTTTACGGACTGCGACTGGCCAGACGCACCATTATCATCTCGTTTATGGCCAACCTGGTTTTTGTGCTGGGCGTCTGGGCGACCACGCTGGTGCCAAGCATTCCGCAGTGGGAATTCAGCAAGACTTATGACGGCATCGTCCACAGCATCATGGCAGTGTTGGTAGCCTCATCCGCGGCCTATTTGATCTCCGAGAACGTCAATTCCTATCTGTTGTGCAAAATCAAGGAACTGACCAACTCCCGTTACCTGTTTGTGCGGGTGATCACCAGCACCGTGGTCGCCTCGGCCATCGACAGCGTGGTGTTCTGTACCCTGGCGTTCTACAACGTCCTGAGCTGGGATATCATCAAAACCATGATCCTGTCACAGTTCCTGATCAAGGTAGTCTACGCCCTGGTCGGTGTTGGGCCGATTTACGCCGCCCGCAGCCTGTTTAACCGCTATATCAATACCGATCTTGCAAGGAGCAATAAATATGCATATCAAGAAACAAGATAAAATCACCCATCTTGGCGCCAACTCCGATTACCCGGACCAGTATGCTCCCGAGTTGCTCGAAGCCCTGCCGCGCGCACGAGGTCGGGATCTGATCGGCGTAGATGAACAGAACCTGCCGTTCCACGGCTTTGATCTGTGGACCGCCTTCGAGCTGTCCTGGCTCAATGCCAAAGGCAAGCCGGTGGTCGGCATTGGCGAATTCACCTTGCCCTATTCCTCAACCCACCTGATCGAGTCCAAATCATTCAAGCTGTATCTCAACAGCTTTAACCAGACCCGCTTCGACAGCGTGGAACAGGTCAGCGCCGCGATGCAAAAAGATCTGTCGCAGGCCGCCAACGGTCAAGTCGGGGTGAAGCTGTATCCGGGGTTAGAGGGTTATTCATCGCAGATCGACCGCCTGCCGGGCATCAATATTGACGACCTGGATATTGCCGTGGATGACTTCGACTTCAAACCGGAATATCTGCACGGTGCCGCCAGCGAACAGGCGGAAATCGTGACGGAGACGTTGTCCTCCAATCTGCTGAAATCCAACTGTCTGGTCACCAACCAGCCGGATTGGGGTAGCGTGGTGATCCATTATCAGGGCCGGAAAATCGATCGCGAGTGCCTACTGCGCTACCTGATCTCCTTCCGCCAGCATAATGAGTTCCACGAGCAGTGCGTCGAACGCATTTTCAACGACATCAAGCAACACTGCCGGCCGGAAAAACTCAGCGTATTCGCTCGCTACACCCGTCGTGGCGGTCTGGACATCAACCCGTTCCGCAGTGATTTCGAAACGTCACCAACCCTGGGCCGGTTGATCAGACAATAAACGCCAGCCCTGTAATGCCCTCACCCGGGGGCATTATTTCCTCCATTCATCTCCTTGTTATTTTTGGCCATTACCGTCGTTAACAACTATCTTCAAACCACACCGCTAAAAGGAGTTAACGACGCATGCCCCATTTTTCGCGCAGACAGTTACTGCAGGCTGCCGCCATCGGATCGGCATTTTCACTGTTACCCGCCTCGATTCGCAAAGCGCTGGCCATACCGGCCAATAACCGCACCGGCACGATAAAGGATGTCGAGCATGTGGTGATCCTGATGCAGGAAAACCGCGCCTTCGACCACTACTTCGGCACCCTGCCCGGCGTGCGCGGCTTTAGCGATCGCATCACCATTCCTCTGCCGGAAGGCCGCCACGTCTGGCAACAGCAGGGCGCCGAGCGGCTGGTGTTGCCTTACCATCTGGACAGCAAGCGCGGCAACGCCCAGCGTGTCGAGGGCACGCCGCATTCCTGGGTGGATGAGCAGTCGGCCTGGGACAACGGCCGGATGAATGCCTGGCCCACTTATAAAACGCCGACCTCGATGGGCTATTACCGCCGTCACGAGCTGCCGTTCCAGTTTGCCCTGGCGGAAACCTTTACCCTGTGCGACGCCTATCATTGCTCAATCCACGCGGGCACCAACACCAACCGCCTGTTCCACTGGACCGGCACCAACGGCCCGTCGGCGGCCAACGTCGCCGTGGTGGTTAACGAGTGGGACAGTCCCGGCCCGGTCGGCGTCGGCTACGACTGGAAAACCTATCCGGAACGGCTGGAGGAGAGTGGCGTCAGCTGGAAGGTTTACCAATTCCTGCCGGATAACTTCACCGATAACCCGCTGGCGGGCTTTCGCCAGTACCGCGCCGCCAGCGTTAAAGTGGGCAACCCGGCGCAACCGCCGAAAGACTTCACCGCCTTTGTGCCCTACCGCGACGAGTTGAACGACAGCGCACCGTTGTACAAAGGCAACGGCAATACCCTGCCGGCCGCCGACGGCAACGATCTGGAAGCGATGCTGGCCGGTTTTCGCGCCGACGTGCAGCAAGGCAAACTGCCGCAGGTGAGCTGGATAATCGCCCCGGCGGCCTACTCGGAGCACCCCGGGCCTTCCAGCCCGGTTCAGGGTGGCTGGTTTACCCAGGAGATCCTGAATGCGCTGACCGACAACCCCGAGGTATGGAGCAAAACCGTGTTGCTGGTGAATTACGACGAAAACGACGGTTTCTTCGATCACATGCCTTCCCCTTCGGCGCCTTCGCTGCGGGAAGACGGCAGCTTCGCCGGCAAATCTACGGTGCCGTTCGAAACCGAGATATTCCAGCATGTCGCCCCGCCCGGCTCGCAGGAGCAACCGCCGCCGGATGGCCGCATCTATGGCCCCGGGCCACGCGTGCCGATGCTGATCCTGTCGCCCTGGAGCCGCGGCGGCTGGGTCAATTCTCAGGTATTCGACCACACCTCGGTACTGCAATTTCTGGAAAAACGTTTTCAGGTGCATGAACCTAACATCAGCGCCTGGCGCCGCGCGGTATGCGGCGATCTCACCTCGGCATTCAACTTTGTCGATCCCAACGGGGAAACCTTGCCCAAGCTGCCGACCACCACCCGCCACGGCGCCGACCGTCTGCGCATGCGCCAGGAACAGCTGCCGCAGGTGCCGTTGCCGCCGCCTGGCAACCAGCAGTTACCGCATCAGCAGCGGCTGGCGCGCCCTTCCCGGGCGCTGCCTTACCAGTTGCATGTCGAAGCCAGCGCCTATCCCGAACAAAAACGGCTGACGCTCAACCTGCTGAATACCGGTGAGCAGGGCGCGGTGTTTCACGTTTACGACCAGCGGCATCTGGACCAGATCCCGCGTCGTTACACCGTCGAGGCCGGTAAGGCGGTCAGCGATGACTGGCAAACGGCGGACGAGTACCACCTCTGGCTACTGGGGCCTAACGGCTTCCACCGCGAGCTGCGCGGTACCCTGCAACGGCCGCAGCCGGAAGTGCGTTTGGTTCCACATGACGGCAGCCTGGAACTGGCGCTCAATAACCCCGGCGACCAGGCAGTAACCGTCACTATCGCCCGCTGCCCTTATACGCAAAACGGCCCGTGGCGCATTGAACTGCCGCCGGGCGAAAACCATCGGCAGACCTTCGATACCCTGTCCAGCGGTGGCTGGTACGATCTGGTGCTGGAGAGTGCACACGGCTGGCAGCGGCGGCTGGCGGGCCGCCTGGAAAACGGCCGGGATAGCGTCAGCGATCCGCTGATGGGCAAAGCCTGAGATATTTGTGGCGGGCGGTTTATCGAAAATAGGGGTAACGGTTGTCGGCCTGCCGCAATGGGGAGGCCGACAGCGTTCAACTCATCAGAAACGATAGCCAACGCCGATATTGAAGCCGTTGATCGAGAGGTTTCTGCCGTCGACATCCAGCCTGGAGCCTTCGTAGCCGACATCAATCGCCAGATTCTCGATAGGGTTAACCTGGAAACCGACGCCGTACATCAAGGACGTTTTCTTCTGGTTGCCACTCTCTTCGCCCATATACTCGTAAGTGTTGTAGGCGTAGTTATTCCAGGATGACGTGTAGTCGACCTTATTATAATTCAAACCCAACAGGCCATAGACGCTGATATATGGGTTAATACGGTACGCCGGGCCAACCGACAAGGAGTAATATTTGACTTCCGCATGGTTATCTATCCTGTCGCGATATACGTAGTAAGACTCGCTCTGATCGCCGCTCATATAGGTAAAAGAGCTGATAACGCTGATCGGTGAATCCCACTCGTAACGGTATTTCAGGTTAACGCCGTTGATATTTTTGAAATCCTGCACCTTGCTTTGCGCATAACCGGCACTGAGGGTACTTTGCCCGGCATGGGCCGCAGCGCTGAGGCCCAGAGTGGAAATAACCATGCTGGCGATAACTAACTTCTTCATCGAATCATCCTTAATAGTAAGTAGAACAACCTTGGTAAAAATAACCATCCATATCGTATTTACGGCACAAATGATTTATTAGATATTATCAAACAAAAATGATAGATACGTTTAGAGAGTAACAGAACTGACATCAAAAATAATTAGTTGGACTGGTAATTTGCGAGCCACCTCACCAGTAATTATTACTCCCGTAAAAATTAACAAAATGAAACTCAGGTCTGACTGAAAATTTTAATGTTATGATTTCACTCCCCCGACGTTTCTTTATGACAATAAAGGGGAGATTCGCCAGGAATCCTGACTACATAAGACGGGAAATCAGTGATTTCTGTCGTCTGATAGGGTTGCAACTCTTTCCCAGTAGGGAGTCTGTTGCGGAACCCTTCGGCTAGAATAGCCTCACTGGCTGGATTAGCAGGCATTGAAACTTTCAAGCTATCCGGATCGATATGAGCCCACTGGCCATTATCTTCCATAGTGACTGTTTGTCGATAACTCAAGGTCAGCGAAGCTGTTGAAGCCCCCTGAGGAATGAACATTACACTGACATCGGAATGGCTCAAATTATCTTTTCTGTCTATAATATGCCCACGAATTTTTGCCAACATTGGCATTAGATCCTTACCATTCCCTTCAAGTTTGGACTCGCAAATCGTAAAGCTACCTGGTGGATAGGCCGCATTGAGCTTGAACATTTCTTCACGGGTGACCGCCCCAGTATCCGATGGCCCCCAAAATACAATACCGGTGATCACCGGCAACATAACTGTCTTACAAAATCGTTTCATACCCTATCCTTCTGATATCTTAAAGAAAATTTATCTGGTATTAATATTAACTTCCCAATAATCAAAGCAAACTGATATATACTTCTCGCCCCTGCATCAACACGGATTAATAACAGCACAGAAATTCAAAAAGTCACCTGTGGCAGGTGACTTTTCTCTATGGGGCGGATTTACGCTTTCGTATTTCTTCAATTTTCGCAAAAATCCAGATACCAATACCTAATGGAACACCTGCCCCCCGGCTGTTACATTCTATTTTTTTGTCTTGCTTTGCATTTTCGACAACACCCAAATCCCTATACCTGCAGGTACCCCTGCTGTAATACCAACTTTCAATGAGTATATGAAATCATTTCTAAAACCAAATAAAAACGCTCCTCTCTCATAGTAAACCAACAGCGCTGAGCCAAGACAAGCAATAAGGGCAATGGTTATCATAATAAAAACAGAGTAACCAATTAAAATAAAAAGCAGTTTATATCCTATCTGTTTATTACTCATCTCTGCTCACCTATTTTTTAGACTTATCAATTTCATCTAATTTATCTTGAGTTTTTCCGCTAAAAACTTCGCTAGCTAAGGAGCCACCAATATTGCCTAAATTCTCGGCAGCATTCTTTGAAACCACAGGTTTTAACTGATTACCAACGGTAACTGCCTTACCTCCTACAATACCCGCAGCCCCACCAACACCAGCAGCAATCATTGCATTCTTGGGATCTTCTCCTTTGATTTTACTGCCGACATAAGCTCCGCTCACACCGATAACCTCAGTAGCAACAACACCTTTCCCCTGAGTCAGGGCAGCAGACCCGGTGGCAATAAACAAATCGGTATAACTAAAAGGCTTATCGCCTTGTAGCTGCACACCTGCGTTCGCCGAGCCGCCAATCAATCCCCCCACAGCCATTGAACTTCCGCCAACAACGGTTCCTGAACCCAGCGACGCTGCCGTTATCATAAACTTGCCCCAAGCCTTAACAAACTCGGTTGCAGGTTGTGGTGCCCCGGTTCCCAAACCACGCGCCAAATCGGCCTGTGCGGCAGTAATTTGTTCCGCCGTAGCGCCATGCTCAGTCATATACTGACCCAGAGTAGAGGCAGCCTGACCAGAACTCATCATCCCTGGCGGCAAGCTAAACTGGTCATTATTCTCGGAGGTATTCTTACCCGATTGCCCGCCAGCTACCGCGCCGGCCGTATCACCGCTCGCCAGACCGCCGGCCAAACCACCTGCAAGCGTAGCCAATGCAGAAACCGTCTGGCGCTGCTCTTCACTCATTTTGCTGAAGTCGCTGGTGCCGAACATGGCCTCGGCAATCGCTTTGGTACCCAATGCCGCAGTCGCAGCCCCCGCAGCTCCTGCCGCCGCCGACTTGCCTTGCAACTCGGCCAACGCGCCAGCCACCACCGCATGCGCGATGACACGGCTTTCCTCATTCGGTGCCAGAAGGTGTATTTGTTCCGCCAGATACGGTGCCGCCCCACCGGCAATCGCCGCTTTCAGGTCGCCACCGGCCAGCCCTTGCACCGCAGCGACCGCCGCCTGCATCCCCTGCTGCACCTTACCGCCCGTACCATAACCCGATTCGCTAAACGCCTGGTTATACGCCGTCTGGTAAATCTGCGCGTTGATATCGTCGTCGGTGATGACCGTACCCGGTTTCTCTTTCGCCAGTTTAGCCGCTGCGGCCTGGCGATCGGCGTCCGTGACGTTATTCATCTTCTCTTTCGCGGCTTTGGTCGCGGCGATCGAACCCTCGGTCCGCGCTATGTCCATCGCCTGATTGCCGATCTCGCCGATCAGCTGCGCCTGTTGCAGCCGTTTCTGCTCTTTCTCCTTGTCGAAGATCGGGCTTAACGTCTGGTTGGCGTGCTCGACGTCGCGGCTCAGATCGCTGACGTTCTGCGTCTGTTTGTCCTGATCGCGAATGACGAGGGGGCCGTCGCTCACCACCGCTGGTCTGACAGAATTTCATTTCAGCAGACCATGCATCTATCTGCTTACTGCTCAGATAGTTATTCTCGACAACCGCAAGAAGGTGGCCCTGTGGCTGAAGGATTTTCCGGGCCCGCTGAACGATATCGGCGATGCGCCGGTGTTCAAGCGCCGTGACGGATGGTGCTGGTAACGGCTGATAAAAGGATCCCGGCTCGGTAGTCGGGATTATTTCAAGTCCATAGCTCTCCACCATCAGGTGTTAGCCAAACGACCCCAACAGGTGCCTTAACTAAAAACCACATTCCATATTCATCTAAATCATCATCTTCATATGGGTAAGCAGGCCAGGCCTCTTCCAACATTTTTATTTGTTGCTCAACAGGAGCAGTCAAAAACACGCCATTCGTAGCTAGTTTAATTTTTTTATTATTCAATAAGTTACCTAAAACAACAAAAAATATTTTTTTCCTGAAAGAGTAGTTATCAGGCAACTCAGAACATTCAACACTGATATGTTGCCATATAGCCCCCAAAGACAATCCATAAGAACTTTCGGCAACAGATGTATATATCTCATTGATATTTTTAATCATTTAAATTTAATCTCCACCCTTCTTCCACCATTTATAGATGGAGTCATTAAATCTATGGTCCATTTAGCACCAGTTTGTTGTGCTGACGTTGAAAAGTCTCTCAATGTCAAAGTGCTACCAGCAGAAGGTCCTTCTGTGACTTTTAACGAATATACCGTACCTTTACCAGGAACCACCTTAGCTGATTGCATATTCTCTGACCTCGAAAGTTGCTTAAAGTAAGTCATAACATCAGCGTCAGTAGCTCCTTTAAATACAGGAGCACCTAAACTTAACTGTGGACCACTACCGTTACCGACGATGCTATCTGGGAAGCACTGTGTGACAAATCTGCCTGGAGCAGATTTGAACGCTGCTTGCAGCGGCCCCGACAGGGGCGAGGCTCATGGATGAGCCGAGTATACCCAGCCAGCACCGCACGGATCTGGGGGCGGACTGGGTGCGGCAGAACGGTGAGCTGGTTATTGGTGGCGACTGGCTGATCGATGCTGGGATCACTGAGGCTGAACAACTGGAGATCGCTACCGCCCCCGGAGTGATCCGGTTGCGGCGGCGGGAGGTTGGGGGATTTAGGGCTTAGAAGCAACAACCCCAGCCAAGGCTGGGGTTACTTTCAGTCTTAGTAGCTTAGATCTGACAGTCACCACCATTTAGGATAATTATTAAACGCTGCATATATTGCAGATTTTGCCTCGTCCGTTAATTTTTCTCTGCCTTTTGATACTGTGACATTCCCATCCAGATCTTCTTTGGCGCATGACCATTCAAGCCAGCCTAAAACTGGATTTAAAATCAATTCAAAGCCCCCATTCATATCTTTAAGATGAGCAATATCCTCATTCCGTATATTATCGATAAACTCATCAAAGCATTGACATTCAAGCCATAGCTGGGAAGTTACGCTCAAGCTATAATTAAATTTATTCACTTGAATCGCCAAATTAAACTTCAATGATGGAATATGTTCATCAAGTTCTATTACGTCCAATGTGATATTGATAGGGCTTGTAATTTCTATATCCACTTAATCCCCCCCCAAATAACGAGCATGAATGACTGTAAGCAGTTCAGTCAGATCTCTCATAGCTCCCCCATCAGGATCGAACCAATCTAACTTTCCTGAAAAAAATCAACATAGTAAAACTCATATTTGCAACCATCACCTTCAGGGAACAGCTCAGTTCTAGCTATGATCTTCTTCGCATCTTCCGACCTTGCATTTATCAGGAGTTGACCAGTTTTCTGATAGTTCTCTTGCTTATTACTCGCAATCCGTCTCCTGATTATATCTTGGATCCAACACAACTAATGGTTCAGCCTCTTCCTCCCAGACTTTCTTCTCTCGTAATTGCCATTCCGTCGGTGCATCCCAAGAGGAAATACACTGACGAATCTCTCTAATTACCATATTAAACTCATGGTCATCTAGCTCGACGAAATGGATTTGGTCAAGCGGAAGCATTTCCATTATTTTCTCATGGAGTTTGGGATGTTTTTTTTCCAATGCATCATCAATAAGTAACTCTAATGCATCCGAAGCGCCACGATTCAATGTCACATGTAAACTTTTATCCGTAGTGTAACCGAAGAAAACTGTAGACCCCATAATACTTACCTCATAATAATAATTTTTGATTGCTGCGACTCAGGTAGTTTTTTTACAAAGTCTAAGAACACTTTTTGATTACCCGGTGTCAGCACACTAAAGTCCACAGGAACAATATCTGCCTTACCTAAATGGTCAAGAATTTGTTGTTGCCCTGCTGGAATTTTCCCCTCAATTGGAGAAATGGTCATATTTTTCTCATAGAACTTATTTAGGCCATCAATTTCTTTCTGCGAAAGGTTTTTCGTCGTATACATCAAATCAACAGTTTTTCCAGCCTGTGGTCCGCTGGTAATAACAAAATCAGCACTTTTCTGCCCGGCTACTGAATCAGGTAAGCGCTCCATTGAGCCTAAAACCGTCTCCATTCTCGCTGCGGCTGCTGCCTCTGCAGGATTAAGTTTACCATTACCCATTGTATCGACCGTATTGAGGCGCTTTTGCCCTTCAATTGGAGTGGCATTGATATTAATCTCATAAATACCATCACTATTTTTTAGCAATGATGCATCTTTCAACACTATCTTATCAACTTTCCCAATAACCTTAGCAGCAACCTTCTCCGTGATTACCACCCCACCTTTCACTAGCCCGGCACCGCCAGCAGCTAAAGATGCAATATCAGTAAGCAGTTTACCGCCTTCGATACCCGAGTTAAACGAGCCACTCGCACCTGCTTTTTGATACTCAGCTTCCATCTTGTCGATGCGCTCAATATACGATTGTTTTACCGCATCAGACACATTACCGAGCACATCTCCACTGTTGAAAAGCTGTTTCAAAGCATCATAGGTTTCTACTGGGCTCAAGCCCATTTGCACGATACCTTCAACCGTGTCATATAGCCCTGCTGGCACCCCTGCAACCATCCCCGCCGCAAAGCTACCATCTTGGCCCGCATCTATCGCAGTCCATTTAGCCTGAGTACCCGCTTTACAGACCAGCGTGCCACACTCTGCCAACTCTTTATCTTTTTGAATTTTTTGGGCATCACTCAGATAATTGTTCTCAACCGCGTTCTTGCCGCTTTGCGCCCCCGCTACCGCATCCCCGGTGCCATCACCCACCAGCCCGCCTGCCAGTCCTGCCGCCAGCGTCCCCAGCGCGCTAAGCGTCTGTTTTTGGTCTTCCGTCAGGTTTTCAGGTTTCACATCCGGGTAAAGCTCACCCGCAATGTAACGCGCCATCAGTTCTCCGCTGGCCGCACCGGCGGCTCCCGCCAGGGCGCTGTTACCGCTGGCTTTGGCCGCTACCGCACCCCACACCGCATGCGCCATCGCGTTCGCAGCAACGTTGGTACTGCCATCCGCGTTGGTCGTCATCGCCTTGATGACCCCAGCCGCATAAGGGCTCAGCCCCCCGGCCATCGCCTGCGCAAGATTGTTGCCCGCCAGCCCCTGAATCGCCGCCGTGGCCGCCTGCATGCCCTGCTGGACGCTGCTGCCGGTGCCCCACTGCTTCTGCGCCGCTTTGTAGCTGTCTGTCGCGTGCAGCTTCTCGTTGTAGGCTTTCCACTGCTCTTTCGTGGCATCCTTACCCGGCTCTTTGATCCCGTTTTTCTCAAGCTCTGCCTTGCCTGCATTGATGGAGCGGATATCCCCCTCGGTCCGCGCTATGTCCATCGCCTGATTGCCGATCTCGCCGATCAGCTGCGCCTGTTGCAGCCGTTTCTGCTCTTTCTCCTTGTCGAAGATCGGGCTTAACGTCTGGTTGGCGTGCTCGACGTCGCGGCTCAGATCGCTGACGTTCTGCGTTTGTTTGTCCTGATCGCGAATGACGAGGGTGCCGTCGCTCACCGCAGCGTGGGTGGTGGAGCTGTCGTGCCCGCTGTTGTTGGCCCCCACCAGCAGGCCGTTGGCCATATTGCCGGCGAACTGGCTGCCGATGCTGCCGCCGGAGCTGATACCCACGCTCTGGTGTTCTACCTCGAAGTCCGCCTGATTGTGGATGTCCTTGAAGCCCAGCGTGCCGGTGTCGAGTTTGTTTTTGTCCGCCGTGGCGGTGCTGCCAATCACCGCGCCGTTAAGCTGGGTGTGTTCGCCCACCGTCACGTCAAAACCGCCCTTGCCGGCAAAGATGCCCGTCTGCTCCTGCACGCTGTCGTAGTTGCTGTGCATTTTGTCTTTGCTCAGGCTGATGCTGCCCGAGCCGGTCATGGAGCCAAAGGTAAAGCTGCCGCCCGCGCTGGCGTTCTGCTGTTTGGAATCGTAACGGTCGCTGTCCTGCTGGCTCTCCAGCAACAGGTTGCGGCCCACGTCGGCTTTGACCGATTCGCCGGTGACCTGCGCGCCGATCAGATTGGTGTCGCGCCCGCTGGTGATGTTGACCTGATTACCGGCATTGACCGTGGTTTCGGTGTAGCTGGTGCCGTTGCCTTTCTCGTTGCCCTTGCCTTTGTTGACGCTGGCCGAAACGCTCAGCCCGATACCGCCGGAGCCGACGCCGATGCCTACGCCCAACGTGCCGCCCTGGCTCTCGTTCTTGCCGTCCAGATACTGGGTATTTTGGGCGGAAAGCAGGTTCACGTCGCGGTTGGCGTTCAGGGTGACATCCTTGCCCGCCTGCAACTGGCTGCCCTGCACCAGAATGTCGCCGTCCTGGCCCTTCACGCCGTTGCCGCCGGCGGTGATGCTCAGGTTGTTGCCCGCCGTCAGGCTGCTGCCCTGGGCGGTGCTCTGCCCGCTGTTCTGGGTAGAGGTGGAAGACTGGGTGCCGTAGGAAATGCTGATCCCCACCATGTTGTTATTGGCCGGGTCGGCGCCCTGCGCCTGCGCCAACCGTGCCGCCTGTACCGCCTGCACGCCGCTCAGCGCCGCTTTGGTGCCCTGCAAGGCCGCCAGGCGGCTGTCATCGGTGGATTTTGCCTGTTGCGAGGTTTCCACGGCGGTGTTGAGCGCGCTGCCGACGGTGCCGGAAAGCGCCAGCGTCAGCCCGGATTTTTTCTGCTCGACCTTGTGGGTCTGGCTGTTTTCATCCTGCGCCTGTGTCACCGCCACATTCTTGCCGCTCAGCGCCATGTCCTTGCCGGCCACCAGCTCGGAGCCGGTCACCGCCAGATTGTTGCCCGCACCCAGCGTGACGTTGCCGTTCACGCTGCCGACGGTGCTGCCCTGGTTGGTCACCCCCTGCGAGGTGTCGGTGGTTTTCAGGCTTTCGGTGCCGTAGCTGATGCCGATGCCGCCGCTGCTCATCAGGCCGGATTTTTTCTCCTGCTTGAGGTGCAGCTCGCTGTTGCGCTCGGTGGCGCCGGTAACGGTCAGATCATGGCCCGCCAGCAGCTTCACGTCCTGGGTGCCGGCCACGCTGCTGCCCTGCACGCGCAGATCGTTGCCCGCCAGCACCTTGATGCTGTCGCCGCTCAGGGTGCTGCTCTGCAGGGTCTGGCGATCCAGGGTGTCGCGGGTGGTGGTGGTGGTTTTCGACATCAGGCCGTTGCCACCGGTCACCTTGTGGCGCTCGTCCAGATCCTGGGTGTTTTCGCCGTTGAGGATGTTGACGTCATGGCCGGCATTCAGGTTCAGCGCCTCGCCGGCGGAAATCGTCGCCGCATGCGCAGTGATATCGTTGCCCGCATTGAGGGTCACCGCGCCTTTGCCGACCACTTCGCTGCCCACCTGCTGGCTGTTGCCCTGTTTCAGGCTGTTGTCGCCGTTCCAGATCAGGTTGTCGCGGCTGGCGGTGGTCACCGCGTTCAGGTTGAGATCGCGCCCGGCGCTCAGCAGCGTTTGGCCGTTCTCGCCGCTGTTGACCACCTGCGCCGCATCCAGTTTGATGTCGCGCCCGGCCTGCAGCATCAGCTTGCCGTCGGCACCCTGCACGTACATGCCCGCCACGCTGTCGATATTGGTACGCTCGAAGCTGTTGGCACCGTTCACGCTTTGCGCCGCCCGGGTGGTGCTGATGGCGTTGATGTCGCGCCCGGCGCTGGCCAGCAGCGAGTTGTTGCCCTGGATCACGCCGCCGATATTATTGATATCGGTGCGAGCGGTCAGGCCGACGTCGGCCCCCTGAATGCTGCCCGCCATATTGGTGATGTTGGCGGCGCTCAGCTTCACCACTTCGCGCCCGGCGATATGGCCGCTGTTAAACAGGCCGTCGCCGAGGTTGAGGTTAAGGTTGCGCCCGGCGATCAGCGCGCCGGAGCCGTCCAGATCGCCCGGTTGCATGCGGGCATATACCTGCGGCACCAGTACGTTTTGCTGGCTGCCGTCCGGCAGCGTGACCTTGGCATTCACCAGCCAGACGATGTCTTTGGTCAACAGCCCCATTTGTTCCGGCGTCAGCGCCACGCCGACCTTCAGGTTATATTGCCGGCTGAAGGCCAGCCCCTGATCCATCAGCGCCTTGAACTGCTCTTCGTCGTTGTTGTACCCGTCCAGATAACGCTGGCCGGTCAGGTTGATCACCTGTTCGCGGATCAGCCGCTGCTCGTAGTAGCCATCCCCCAGGCGTTTCAGCACGTTGTCCTGGTTGTTGGTGGCTTTCTCGATCATGTAATCCGAGCCCAGCCAGGATTTTTGGTTGGTGAAGCGCGGATCGGTTTCCACCAGATACTGGCCGCCCGGCGCCGGATTGGTTTTGAACAGGCTGTTGTCCGGCAGGCGGGTGTCCGGCCCGACGATGCGCACCACGCTGTTTGCCGCGTCGCCCTGCTGGGCGTTCACGTTGTTGGCCACTTCAAACTGCTGGCCCGGTTGCAGGGCCGCCGCCTGAATCACCGGCAGTTCGCCGCCGCCGATGGTCTGCATCCCGGCAGAAATATCGCTGCCGGTGACCCCTGCATTCACCCCGCCGGCCTGGCCGATGGTGGCGTCTGTGCCTTGCGGCGTCAGCGGTGCAATGGCGACCGGGTTACCCGCCACCTGCCCGTGGTCGATCAGCTGGCTCGGTTTCAACGCGATGGTCTGGATGCTGGTCGGCGGCGTATAGGCCGTGGTGTTATGCCCCTGTTTGTCAGTGCCTTTTTTCTTGATGCGGTAGTAGCTGGTCACTTCCCCGACGTCGGTGGTCAGCCGCTGGCCCGCCACCGCCACGTTATCCACGCTACCGGCGTTAATCGCCAGCGTGCCGCCGGCCACCACCTGGCTCTTGTCGTTCAGCAAATGCCCTGCGTTGATCGCCATATCGCCACCGGCGATGATTTTGGCCGGATCGCTTTCCTTAATCTGGGTTTCCTGCACCGTCCGGTCATAGTCGTACTGATTAAATCTGTCGTTGCCGTGCCCGGTTTTACCTGGGGTGTTCAGGTTCAGCAGCGAGTCTGACGAATTGCGGTCAACGAAGACGCCTTGTTCCCCCGCCTTCCAGCGCACCGGATCGCCGGACTGTTGATACTCGGTGACTTTTTCGTTGGAAACGGTGACCAACTCGGTACTGAAACGATCGTTGATGTTGTTGATCAGCGCGGCGGACAGCGCCATGTTGCCCGCAGACTCAATGGTCGAACTGTGGTTGTTAAGGGTGCCTGCCTGGCCGCTTGCCAGGTGGTTGGCGTCAAGCTGGCCGCCAATCGCCATATCGCCACCGCTGTAAATCAGCCCGTGATCGTAGTTGTTCAGCGTCTGGGTACCGATATCCACCCGCTCGCGCCCGGCCAGCGTAGCGGCGGTGCCGTTCTCCGCCAGGTTGTTGAAGGTCGCGGTCTGCACGCCGATGGCGTCGCCATAAATACGGCCGGTGCCGATGTTGTTCAGCGTGTTGGCCGTCAGCAGGCTGTGCTTGCCATCGATCAGGCCATAGTTGGTCAGGGTGCCGTTCACCGTCAGCCAATCCTGCCCGGCGTTGATCTCGCCGCTGGCGGCGTTAAACAGGTTATTGGCGTGCAGATCCAGCTTCGCGCCCGCCAGCAGCTTGCCGCTGTTGGTGACATCGCCCGGCGTGGTGAAGTTGAAATTGCCGTTGGCGATCATCTCGCCGCTGTTATTGATGCCCTGAGCGCTGACCAGATTGATATCGCCCAGCGACAACAATTGCCCATCGCCGCCGATCGCGTTGGCGTTAATCTCCAGCAGCTTGCCGGCTTTGAGCGTGCCGCCGGTGTTCAGCAGGTTGAGCGCCGAGCCCTTCAATTGCAGGGTGTCGGCCGCAGCCAGCTGGCCGCCGCTGTTATCCAGGGTACCATCGTTGGTGATGGCCAACTGCCGGTCAGCCAAAATGCTGCCGCCACGGTTGCTCAGTGTGCCGGTGTTCAGCGTTACCCTCTGACCTTCCAGCCCTTTATTGTCCGCCAGCGTGGCGTCATTGGTGAACTGCAGGGCGTTGAGCGTCACGGTAGCGCCGCTGCGGATCAGCCCCAGGGTGTTATCGATAATCCCCTGCGCGCTGCCCAGCAACAGATTGCCGACCGCCTGAATCTGCCCGTTGCGGTTATCCAGCCCGGTGTTGTTCAGCGTTACCGCCTGCTCGCCGATGATCCGCCCGCCGTTGCTGTTGTCCAATTTGAGCGCCGCCAGCATGAAATCGCCCTTGGCCCCCAGCGTACCGCCCTGGTTATTGATATCGCCGCCGTTGAGTTGCAGCTTGCCCAGGCTGTGGAGGGTGCCGTTTTGGTTATCCAACCGTTGGCCGCGGGTGTCCAGCAGCATGTCACCGCCGGCCTGCACCAGCCCGCTCTGATTGTTCAGGCCGCCCGCGCCGGTGGTGGTGAGCGTCAACGCCTGCTGCGCCACCAGTTTGCCGCCACCGTTCAGCAGCGAATCGGCATCAAGTTGCAGATTTTTGCCGGCAATCACCACACCCTGGCCGTTGTCGAACAGGCCGGTAGACAGGTTCATCGCGCCCTGGCTGGTGATACCGCCTTTCTCGCCGCCGTTGGCGTTGGTCAGCCGATCGACCGCCAGATCCAAACGATCGCCGCTCTGGATCAACCCGCCGTCGTTGTTGTTGAGGTTATTGCCGTGCAGCTCCAGCGCCGTTTGGGCCGCCAGTTGGCCGCCCCGGTTTTCCAGCATGCCGAAGTTGATCTTCGCCGCATCGGCGCTGACCAGCGTCCCCTGATTATTCAGCACAGACCCGCTGTCCAGCTGCAGTTGTTTGCCTGCGCCTATCCCCCCCAGATTGCTGTTATCCAACAGCTCTTTGGCATTCAGCGCCATGTCCTGGCCGGATTTGATCGCCCCGCCCTGGTTATTGATCACCCCGGCGGTCGCCGACAGCTGTTTTTCGGAAGCCAGCGTGCCGTGGCGGTTATCCAGTTGGCTGCCATTCAGTTGCAGGTCGCCCGAGCTAGCGATAAAGCCGTTTTGGTTATCCACCTCGCCGCCGGCGATGTTCAGTTTGCCCAGGCTGCTGATGCCGCCATTTTTGCCGCTGTCGCGGTTGGTCAATGCCTGGCCGTGGGTATCTATTGTCGCGTCGCCGCCGGCCTGCAACAGGCCGCCGTCGTTGGTCAATGCCAGGCTGTCGATGTTCAACCGTTGCTTGCCAACCAGCGTGCCTTTGCCGTTATCCAGCCGGCCGGTGAACACTTCGGTGGCACCGCCCCCCACCAGCATGCCCTGGCTATTGTCCAGCGCGCCGCTGTGGATCGACAGCGTACCCTGGCTGAGAATGCCGCCGGTTTCACCGCTCAGGCGGTTGCTCAACGCGGCGCCCTGGGTGTCGAGGCTCATGTCGCCGGCGGATTGCAGCAGGCCGCCGTCATTGGTCAGCGCCCCGCCGTTCAGGCGCAAATCGCCCGCAGCGGCGATAGCGCCCTGTTGGTTGTTCAACGCGCCCTTGCCGAGCGCCAGAGAAATGGCGCCGCCAACCACTTGCCCACCCTGGTTTTCCAACCCGGTGCCGCTCAGTTGCAGCCCTTGTTTGGCTTCGATACGGCCACTGCGGTTATCCAGCGCCTGACGGGTCGCCACCTCACCGCTGCCGGTAGCGGCGGAAACCAGGCCCTTGCGGTTATCCAGTTTATCCGCCTGCAATCGCGTATTGGCGCTCGCGGCCAGTTGGCCCTGCTGGTTGTCGAGGGTGCCGCCAATCTGCGCATTCAGGCTGCCGTCCTGCGCGGCGATCACTTTGCCGTTTTGGTTGTTCAGCTGTGCGGCGTTCAAGGCCACATTGCCGTTGGCCGCCAGTTGGCCGCCCTGATTGTCGATACCCTTACGGGTGCTGAGGCGCATGTCGCCGTTGCCGCTCTGCACCAGTTGGCCGTTGCGGTTGGACAGGCTGCCGGCCTCCATAGCGATCTGCTGCGCCGACGTAGTGCCGCCATCCAGCACGTAGTCGCCGCCCTGCATCGAGAGCTGCCCGTTGGACAACAGCTTGCCGTTATCCCCTTGCAGCCGGCCGGTATTCACCGCCAGCCTGCCTTTGCCGGCATGGATAATCTGCCCGCTCTGGTTGTCGATCGCCCCGGCGTTCAGCGTCAGGTTGTTGCCGTTGTTGGCAATGCGGCCGCCGCCGTTGTCCAGTTTGCCCTGCTGATTCAGGGCCAGATCGTCTTCGCCGAGCTGAGCGATCTCGCCCTTGCGGTTGGATATGTCATGCGCGCTCAGCGCCAGTTTGTTCGCCGTCAGCGTGCCGCCGTCGTTGTTCAGCCGTTTGCCGGTGTCGGCAACCAGTTGCTGCGCCGCTTCAACCTGCGCATTGGCCGTGGTTAAGTCGCCCTGCCCGGCGTTCAGCGTTACATTGGCGCCGGCGGTGCGGCTGCCGCTGATGTCCATGCCTTGCCCGCCGGCACGCAGGTTGCCCGCCGCCAGGTTCTGGCCCTGTGCGGTCAGTTTGCCGCTGGCGGTCAACGCCAGTTCGCCGCTGCCGCCCAGTTTGCCGTCCTGCTGCACGCCTGCCGCCAGGGTGCTGCCTTTGCTGCTGTTCAGGCCGGCGGCCTGAATCTGCACATTGTTGCGTGCGGCGATGGAACCGCTGTTTTGCACCTCGCCCTCGCTGGTAACGGCGGCATTGCCCGCAGCGAACAGCGAACCGCTGTTGCTGATGCCCTGTTTCGAAGCCACCGCCATATCGCCGCCGCCGCTGATGGCACCGCTGTTTTCGATGCGGCCGTCGGCGGTCACCACCACGCTGCCGGCCTGCGCGCCGATATTACCGGCGTTGCGCACCCCGACGCCGGTTTCGGTGCCGATCATGCGGATCTTGCCTGCGTACATGCCGCCCAGCTTGGCCACATCCACCGCCAGCTGCGGGCGAGTGGCCGGATCGTCGCCTTGTTTTTCGATCTGCTGATGCGCCGCATCCACCTTGTTGCGCCCGGTGGTGACTTTCAAATCGTTGGCCCACAGCCCGGCATTGATCTTGGTCGAACGGGCAATGATCTCGGTATAATCCTGACGTGAACTGTCCATACCGGCGCCTTCCACCACCACTTCGCCGCGCTCGACGTTAAACCCGGTCAGATTGCCGTTGTTCATCTGCGCCTGACCGGTGGTCAGCGTGGCGCGGTTGGCGTTGATAAAGCCGCAGCCGTTACAGGTAATGCCGGACGGGTTGGCGATCACCACCTGCGCGCGCTGGCCGGCGACCTCGATGTACCCGTTCAAGCGGCTGGGATCGCGGGAATTGACCTCGTTGAGGATCACCTTGGCTTCGCCTTTTGCCAGCCACGGGTTGCCATCGACCCAGCCGCCCTGCTGGGTCTGGGTCATTTTGTGCGAGTTGTTGAGGATCGCGCCTTGTTTGTCGACGTCGAACTGGCTGTAGGTATTGCGGGAAACCCCACCGGCGCTTGGGGTCTGGATATTGACCTGCGGCGTACCGTTGGCGCTGTTGACGATGGTCGGCTGCTGGCCGCCCGGCGCATTGTGATCGGCGACAATGGCCGCCTGCACCGGCTGGATAGCGCCCAATGCCAATAACAGGCTGAAGCTGACGGCGCTCATCTTGCCGATACACTGGCTCAGGGTATGACCCAGGCCAGGCGAACGCGCGGAACCGGCACGGCCGGAGCGGGCGATATCCGCCACCACCATCAGCATGCCACGCGCTTTGTTGAAAACGATACGGTACAGGTTCTTGTTCATGGCAATGTCCTTATTGAATGTCCGACGGCTCGACGGCTAACGGGTGGTTCGCCCACCATTGCTGCGCTTGCTGGTGGCTGACCTGCGCGCCTTTAAAGTTCACGACGCGTTTGCCGCGCTGCGCCCCACGGTGGTACAGCGCCCGTACGCAGAACTGCGGGAAAATATCCCGGGCGATCAGATTGCGCATTTCCCGCGTGTGGCCGAACGGGGCGATCCAGTCGCAGAACCACAGGCGATCGCCGCTGTTCCAGTCGTTTTCCTGCATATTTATCGCCGGTTGCGTTAGATAACGTGCTTCGGCCTCTTGACTCATCCCGGCCCAACTGAGGAAAAACACCGGCTGATTTTGGTACGACGCCAGCACATATTGCTGCCGCTTGATGATCGGCAGCAGCAGCGTCGGCAGGGTGTGCAACGGCGCATCGCGGTGCATCGGCGAATGCATCCACAGCCATACCGCCGCGCCAAAGGCTTCCGCCTCGCTGTCATCACCGCCGAGGATCAGCGGTGCCCGGATATCGTAGTCACCTATGCGCATCGTCGTTCCCTCAGTAGTTCCAGCTCAGATTAAAGCCCAGCGTCACCGGGCTGGTGCTGAAGCCGTCCGGTTTGGAGAACGGCACGCCGGCGAACAGGTCGTAACCCACCTTAAAGGCGTAACCGCGCAGGCCGACCACCCCGCCCGCCAGGTGTTGCCCGACCAGGTAATCGGTGCCGTAACCGCCCACTTCGCCATAGTCGGCCCCCAGGTAGAGTTCTTGCCCCTGCAACGGCGTGCGCCAGGCCAGATCGTTGCGCACGAACCAGCCGTGGTTGGCGTTCAGGGTGCGTTCACCGTCAAAGCCGCGTACCGTCCAGCGGTTGCCGATAGCAAACTGATCCTGCGGCGTCAGCGGGGTATCGCTGATCTGACGCTGGTACTGCACGTTGTATCTGAAGTTCTGATTGAACAGGCTGAACGGCACGTCAAGCTGGGCGTTGAGCTGCACAATTTTGCTGAGCGCCGTGGCCTCGCCAAAGGTCTCTTCCGGCGCAGGCAATGCGCCGAACCAGCGAGTGCCGCGCTGATAGCTGACGCCGGCATCCAGCGTGGCCTGCTGGATGTAATGACGGTGCTGCAAGCCCAGCCGCCAGCCGGAGGTGCGGCGGCGCTGCACTTCCACTTCGGTATCGTTGATGTAGTTGCTGGATTCGCGCGCCAGCACGTCATAGGTCAGCGTGGTTTTCTGGCTGCCGTTACGGTGCAGCACCCGGCTGAGCTGGAAATCCAGGTTCTTGCTCTTGCCGCTGTAGCGGTAATCCTGATTTTGCCCGGCGATGGTCTGGTGATAGTCATAACTGTTGGCGGTCACCCCGGCCATCCAGTAGCCGAACGGCACCGAATAATGGCCGGTGATGTTTTTGGTGCCTCTGCCGCCCTGGTTTTGCAGGTCGGTGGAGCCGGAGATGTAGAACAGATCGCTGAGCGAGAACGGGTTATCCAGCGACAGCGTCAGGCCGCCCTGATAGCGGCCGGTGCTCTTGGTGCCGGAGTCATCCAGCGAAGCGCCAACGCGCCACATGCGTTCTTGCTTCCAGCTCAGGGCGATATCGCTTTCGCCGGGCTGCTCGCCGGGAATGATTTCCATATTGGCCTGCACCGTCGGCAGGCGCTGCAGGTTTTCCAGCCCCTGCTCGATATCACGCAGATCCAGCAGGTTGCCGGCATGGGCCGGGAAACTGCTGTAGGGCTGAATATAGCGGCCGCTGTCCGGCGTCAGTTTCACCTGGCGCACATAGCCGGGCACCACCACCAGCCGCAGCTTGCCGCTTTTCAGATCCTGCGTCGGCGCCAGCACCCGCGTGGTGATATAGCCGCTATCCACCAGCCGGTTTTGCAGGGTACTCATCAACAGGTTGATGCCCTGCCCGCCCAGGCACTGGTCCTGCGCCTGGTTGGCAATGCGCTGCAACGGCAACCAATGCGGGAGTTTGTCCTGGCCGGTCAAAATGACCTGTTCGATAGGGAAGCAGGGAGTTTCCTGCGGGAAAGCAATGCGGCCAAAACCGGATGAAGGTGGCGACAGCCGCACATCCGGCGTCGGAGGGGTTAGCTGCTGCTCCAGCGCTTTTTGCCGCTGCTGCTGTATGATCAGCTGATCGCCATTTGGCGCTGCCGCCAGAACCGGTTGATTGAATATAAACAGCGGCAAAACAACGGAGCCAAATGGAATACAGCCCTTGCGCACAGCAAGGCTGAGCGAAGAATAAGCAGAGACGCGCATGACTTTTTCCCTGTCGAAGGACAAATAAAAGATAAGAATTGTAAGTAAACGCGAACATTATGCGCGCGAATAGCGCGGGATCAACCCTATTTTGGCCAATAATGAGCGCCGGATAACAAATACGTGATATGAATAATCCGAGAGGTTAGTTCCCTTGCCCTACCACTCCATGCAGTGACAATGCAACTCACTGTTTATATTAAAGAATAATAATACATCCAAAATATCAACCCAAAAGAGTTAGGAATAATCGCATTCCAATAATGCAATTATTCATCATAACTAATTATTGCCAAACACTGCCAAAATTTAAGACATTTCCTATTTAAAGCGCATTTAATCATGAATTAATCACCGTACTGAATGATATTATTATTAATCCCGCCTCCACTTTTTAATTATATTCATCCTATTTCTAGCTGTAGCCTTGCTGACCGTAACTTAAGGCTCACAGGACGGCGTTATTAACCTGCCCCCCTTATTCCAGGAGAGGGTAACCGGCCCTCTATCCTTTCTTCCGGCGCCCGGATTTAGGGCCTTTGCGGATTCTTTCATTGCATTGCTAAACCGGTTCTTCTATTTTAGCTCGCCATCTGACACAGGTTAAAACAGAGGTTGATCATGGGAAATCGCGTATGGGTGCTGGGTGACGCTGTAGTCGATCTGGTTCCTGAAAATTCAAACAGTTATCTCAAATGCCCCGGCGGCGCGCCTGCCAACGTAGCGGTCGGCATCGCCCGTCTGGGCGGCGATAGCGCCTTTATCGGCCGGGTCGGCAAAGATGGTTTCGGCGCGTTCTTGCAGCAGGTGCTGAGCGAAGAGCAAGTGGATATCCGCCACATGACGCAGGATGACAAGCATCACACCTCCACCGTGGTGGTGGATCTCGATCTGCTCGGCGAACGCACCTTCACTTTCATGGTCACCTCCAGCGCCGATCTGTTCCTGCAACCTGAAGACCTGCCGGAGTTCAAAGCGGATGAGTGGTTGCACGTTTGCTCCATCGCCCTGTCGCAAGAACCCAGCCGCAGCACCACCTTCACCGCGATGGAGAACATCAGGGCGGCCGGTGGCTGGGTGAGTTTTGATCCTAATATTCGTGAAGATGTCTGGCGCCAACCGGAAGCGCTGCGCCCCTGCCTGCAAAAGGCGCTGCTGCTGGCGCACGTAGTCAAAATCTCACAGGAAGAATTGAGTTTTATCAGCAATATCGGTGAGCTGGAGAGCGCCATCGACTGGATGATGCAGCGTTATCCGCTGCGTTTGCTGCTGGTGACGCTGGGCGGCGATGGCGTATGCGTGCATGACGGCAAACGGATCCGCCATTTCCGCGCCCCCTTGATCGTCCCGATCGACACCACCGGCGCAGGCGACGCTTTTGTCGCCGGTCTGCTGGCTGCGCTGGCGCAACTCGGCGCGCTGCCGGAGGATGAACAGTGGCCAGAGGTGATCGCCCAGGCCCAAGCCTGCGGTGCGTTGGCCACCACCGCCAAAGGCGCCATGACTGCGTTACCCACCGCCGACGAGTTGCAGACTTTCCTCCAACGCTAATCTCATCACGGTGGGCCAGGCTCACCGTTTTTCCGCTGCCGGGCCGAATTTGCGCACTCGATCACAATAGCTGAATCGGGTTAGCAAACTTGGTTGCCAGCCGCCTTTCAACTCTCTATCTTTCCCCATGAAAAACCGGTTTAGCAATTTAGCACAAAACAAAAACAACTTACCCGGATGATAGAGAACCATGAAAAAACTTAGCTATTTGGCTGTAACTACAGGGCTCCTCATTTCCACCTCTGCCGCGGCGGCTGGCGCCGACAGCAGTATCGAAGCACGCCTGAATGCGCTGGAACAACGGCTGCAACAGGCTGAACAACGTGCCACCCAGGCCGAAACACGCGCCACGGCGGCAGAACGTCACGCACAACAGTTGGAACAACGCACCGCCAACACCGAGCGGCAAACCGTACAGGTTGCGCAGCGTACCGCAACGCTGGAAACCAAGGCTGCGCCGACTTCCAGCCTGAAGTTGAACGGGTTTAACGATCTGAAACTGTATGGCGACGTCGAGTTCAACCTCGACGGTGCCAGCCGCAGCGGCCAGCTCACCTCGTTGAAAACCAGCAACAACAAGGACTGGAAACCCGGCAACAAAGAGCGTTGGGATATCAACGGTCGTATTCTGGTCGGCGTGGACGGTTACCGTCGCAACCAGGACGGCAACTTCTCCGGTTTCAGCGTACAACCGCTGGCAGACATGACCGGTAAAATGAACCTTGATGATGCCGCCTTCTTCTTCGGCAACGAAAAGAACTGGCAGACCAAAATCGGGCGCTTTGAAGCCTACGATATGTTCCCGCTCAATCAGGACACCTTCATCCAGTATTCCGGCAATACCGCCAACGATCTGTATGCCGATGGCTTCGGCTATATCTACATGATGAAAGAAGGCCGCGGCCGCAGTAGCAGCGGCGGCAACCTGATGCTGAGCAAATACGCCGGCGACTTCTACTTCGAGCTCAATACGCTGGTGGAAGACGGTTCCTCACTGTTCCAGGACAAGGCCTACCACGGCAACAGCCTGGATAATAAGAAAAACGTCGCCTATCTGCGGCCGGTGCTCGCCTGGAAGAAAGACCAGTTCAGCGCGGCGGTGGCGATGGAAAGCAACGTGGTCAACAATGCCTATGGTTATCAGGACAATCAGGGAAAATTCGTCGACCAGTCCAAACGTAACGGCTATGGCATGACCATGACCTGGAACAACACCGCCGCCAATCCGGACAACGGTGTGGTCGCCAACCTGAGTACAGCCTATCTGGACGCGTCGGGCGAAAAAGATTTAACCGCCGGCATCAACGTGCTGTGGCGTCGTTTCGAAGTGGGATATATCTACGCCCACAACGACATCAAAGAGTTTAATACTGCCGGCATGGCGGCCGACATCAATAACCCGCTCAGTGAACCGGGCAAGTATGACATTCACACCATCCATACTTCGTATCAGATACCTAATATCATGAATATGAAGAACTTCAATTTGTACCTCGGGGCCTACGTCTCGATGCTTGAAGCCAATGCCGACAACAAAATAGCCAACGCCAATAACGATCAGCGCTACGGCGTGCGCGCCAGATTCAAGTACTTCTTCTGACGCAGGCTGGCGACGAATTTCCGCCGCGGAAAGCCGCGGCGGTGTTTTGATTTATTAAGGGAGAAAACATGGACATTACCGCAACCGCTAACGCGCTTTTGCCGCTGCTCGGCGGCAAAGAGAACATCGCCAGCGCCGCCCACTGCGCCACCCGTCTGCGGCTGGTGCTGGTGGATGACAGCAAGGTGGATAAAGCTGCAATCGGCAAACTTGACGGGGTGAAGGGCTGCTTCAGCAACGCCGGGCAGATCCAGGTGATTTTCGGCACCGGGCTGGTCAACAAGGTACATGCGGAATTTATCAAGGCGGCGGGCGTCAGCGAATCCAGCAAGTCTGAAGCCGCCGACATCGCGGCGAAAAAACTCAACCCGCTGCAACGTATCGCCCGCCTGCTGTCGAACATCTTTGTGCCGATCATTCCGGCTATCGTCGCCTCCGGTTTGCTGATGGGCCTGCTCGGCATGGTGAAAACCTACGGCTGGGCCGACGCCAACAGCGCGCTGTTCGTGATGCTGGACATGTTCAGCTCGGCGGCGTTTATCATCTTGCCGATCCTGATCGGCTTCACCGCCGCGCGCGAATTCGGCGGTAACCCTTATCTGGGCGCCACGCTGGGCGGCATTCTGACCCACCCGGCGCTGACCAACGCCTGGGGCGTCGCCGGCGGTTTCCACACCATGAATTTCTTCGGACTCGAGATCGCCATGATCGGCTATCAGGGTACGGTGTTCCCGGTGCTGCTGACGGTGTGGTTTATGAGCGTGCTGGAAAAACAGCTGCGCAGAGTGATCCCCAATTCGCTGGATCTGATCCTGACGCCGTTCCTGACGGTGGTGATCTCCGGCTTCGTCGCCATGCTGTTTATCGGCCCCGCCGGGCGCGCACTGGGTGACGGCATCTCCTTCGTGCTCAGCACGCTGATTGCCCACGCCGGTTGGTTCGCCGGATTCCTGTTCGGCGGCCTGTATTCCGCCATCGTCATCACCGGCATTCACCACAGCTTCCACGCCGTAGAGGCCGGGCTGCTCGGCAACCCGAAAATCGGCGTTAACTTCCTGCTGCCGATCTGGTCGATGGCCAATATCGCCCAGGGCGGCGCTTGCCTGGCTGTATATTTCAAAACCCGCGACGCCAAGATTAAAGCCATTGCGGTACCTTCGGCATTTTCCGCCATGCTCGGCATTACCGAGGCGGCGCTGTTCGGCATCAACCTGCGCTTTGTGAAGCCCTTCCTGGCGGCGCTGGCAGGCGGTGCGCTCGGCGGCGCCTGGGTGGTGGCCAACCACGTCGGCATGAACGCCGTCGGGCTGACGGCGATCCCTGGGTTGGCGATCGTGCAGGCCAGCTCGCTGCTGAGCTATATCATTGGTCTGGTTATCGCCTTCGGCAGCGCCTTTACGCTCTCGCTGCTGCTGAAATACAAAACGGACAGTGAATGATGGAAGAACTGAATTTGATGAAACAGGCCGTTCAGGCGCTGATGACGGGTATGCCGCTGGCGCTGCGCGATCCTCATCGCCCGGTATGGCATCTGGCCCCCAGCGTCGGCCTGCTGAACGACCCCAACGGGTTTATTCAGCATAATGGGGTTTATCATCTGTTCTATCAGTGGAACCCGCTGGGCTGCGATCACCGCAACAAATGCTGGGGCCATTGGCAATCGACGGATCTGCTCAACTGGCAGCATCAGCCGGTGGCGCTGGTGCCCGGCGCTTGTTACGACAGCCACGGCTGTTACTCAGGCTCGGCGGTGGTGGCAGACGGCAAAATCATGCTGGCGTATACCGGCAACGTAAAATACCCCGACGGTTCTCGCACCGCGTACCAGTGCCTGGCGCTGGAAAATGCGCAGGGCGGGTATGACAAGCTCGGCCCGGTGCTGCCGCTGCCGGAAGGCTACAGCGGCCACGTGCGCGATCCCAAGGTTTGGCGCCATCAAGACAGCTGGTACATGGTGCTCGGTGCCCGTGACCTGCAGGATCGCGGCAAGGTGCTGTTGCTGCGCTCCGCCGATCTGCGCAGTTGGCAGCTGTTGGGGGAGATTGCCGGATCGCAGCTGAACGGCATGGGCGATTTCGGCTATATGTGGGAATGCCCGGACCTGTTCACGCTGGCGGATGCCGAGGTGTTGATTTGTTGCCCGCAAGGGCTGGCGGCGCAGGACGAACGTTATCTCAACGTTTACCAGGCGGGCTATCTGACCGGCAAGCTGGATTATCGGCAGGCGACCTTTGAACATGGCGAATTCCACGAGCTGGACGCCGGGTTCGAATTCTATGCGCCGCAAACCACGCTGGCCGAAGACGGCCGCCGTCTGCTGGTCGGCTGGATGGGCGTACCGGAGCAGGACGAAGCCTGTCACCCGACGTTGCAATACGGCTGGATCCATACCATGACCTGCCCGCGCGAGCTTTCTTTGCAGAACGGCAAGCTTTACCAACAGCCGGCCCGTGAGTTGCAACGGTTACGCGGCGAGGGCAGCCAATGGCAGGGAATCGCAGATAACGCGCCGGGCTGGCCGGTCGACAGTGCCGAAGTGATGCTGACGCCCAACGGCGCATTCAGCGCCGACTTTGGCGATGCGATGACGTTGAGTTGGGACGGCGCCTTGCTGCGCCTGACGCGCAACAACCTGCGCAACGGGCAGCCTGAACACCGTTACTGGCGCGGTGAGGTCACCCATCTGCAAATGCTGTTCGACAGCTCCAGCGTGGAGATTTTTATCAACCACGGCGAAGGGGTCATGAGCTCACGCTACTTCCCTGGCCCGCAGCCGCGCCTGCGTTTGAGCGGAGAGGCGCAGCTTGCACTGGAGCACTGGCCGCTGACGCCATGCATGCTAGAATGACGCATCTCCCGTTGAACTCAGATGCCGTCAGTGAAAAAAAACAAACGCATAACCATCAGTGATATTGCCGCGCTGGCCGGCGTGTCGAAATCGACCGCCAGCCTGGTGCTTAACGGACGCAGCAAAGAATACCGGGTGTCCGACGACACCCGTGACCGCATTCTGGCGCTGGCCGGCGAGCACCACTATCAGCCTAGCTTCCATGCACGTTCGCTGCGCTCTTCCCGCAGCCATACTCTGGGGCTGGTCGTGCCGGAAATGACCAACTACGGTTTTGCCGTGATTTCACGCGAGCTGGAAACCCTGTGCCGCGAGGCCGGTTTGCAGTTGCTGATCGCCTGCTCCGATGAAAACCCGGCGCAGGAAATGATGGCGGTGAACAGCCTGGTGCAACGCCAGGTCGACGGCCTGATTGTCGCCTCCAGCCAGCTCAGCGATGTGGAATACCAAAAGATTAACGCCGGCCTGCCGGTGGTGCAGATGGACCGCCTGATCACCGGCTCCGCGTTGCCGCTGGTGATGACAGACTCACTGACCTCGACCGCCACGCTGGTGGAAAACGTCGCGCGCCAGCATCCGGACGAATTTTATTTCCTCGGTGGCCAGCCGCGCATCTCGCCGACGCGCGATCGCTTGGCCGGTTTTCAGCTCGGCCTCGAACGCGCCGGGGTGACCTGTAAACCGGAATGGATCATCAACGGCAATTACCACCCCAGCTCCGGCTACGAGATGTTCGCTCAGCTTTGCGCACAACTTGGCCGACCGCCGAAAGCGCTGTTTACCGCCGCCTGCGGCCTGCTGGAAGGGGTGCTGCGCTATCTGAATCAGCATCAGTTAATGGAAAGCGACCTGCACCTTTGCAGTTTCGACGACCACTACCTGTTCGATGGCCTGACGCTGAAAATCGACACCGTAGCCCAGGATTGCCGCGCCCTGGCCCAGCACAGTTTCGATATGGTCAGCCGGCTTATCGACGAGCAGCCGTTGGCGCAGAATTCATTATATCTGCCGGGCAGTATCCACTGGCGCCACCCAGGTTCGAAGGCACTGCTCGGCCAGCCCTAAATTCAGGTTTTCCCGATTAAGGAGCCCATCATGAGTCGTGAGATTAACAAAGATACCCAGCTGTGCATGTCGCTGGCCGGCCGCCCTGGCAACTTCGGCACCCGCTTCCATAACTATCTGTACCAGGAGCTGGATCTGAACTTTATCTATAAGGCATTCACCACCCAGGATATTCAGGCGGCGGTGGGCGGCGTGCGCGCTCTGGGTATTCGCGGTTGCGCGGTCTCCATGCCGTTCAAAGAGAGCTGCATTCCCTTCCTCGATGAGTTGGACGCTTCCGCCACGGCGATTGAATCGGTCAATACCATCGTCAATGACGGCGGCTTCCTGCGGGCCTATAACACCGACTATATCGCCATCGCCAAACTGCTGGCACAGCATCAGATCCCGGCGGACACCACTTTCGCCCTGCGCGGCAGCGGTGGCATGGCAAAGGCAGTGATCGCCGCCCTGCGCGACGCCGGTTTCAAACGGGGACACATCATCGCCCGCAACCCGGCGGCAGGCCAGGCGCTGGCTAGCGCTTACGGTTATCAGTGGCTGGCGGAAGTCGGGGAGTTAACCGCGGATATGCTGATCAACGTGACCCCCATAGGTATGGCCGGCGGCGCGGAGGCGGAACAGCTGGCCTTTACCCCGGCAACCCTCGAAGCGGCGAAAATCGTCTTCGACGTGGTGGCACTGCCAGCGGAAACCCCGCTGATTCGCAACGCGCGCAAGCAAGGCAAACGGGTGATCACCGGTGCGGAAGTGATTGCATTGCAGGCGCTGGAGCAGTTCGTACTCTATACCGGCGTGCGCCCTACCGATGAGCAGATCGCCCGCGCCGCAGCGCATGCTCGCGGCTGAATGGCGCTGAACGTTAGGGCTGAGCAGATAAGCCAGCTCTTAACGTTCTAACGATAAGCCAGCAAACGCAAAATATTCCTCGCACCGTGGAGTATTCGCTCGATCCTGACATTGCGCTGTATCGCGGTGAAAACAATAAGATATTTACCATAGGTGCTGATCCTGACATCTCGACCGAGTTCAGGGCGCTTTTGATAGACTTCCGGTGACTCGCCAATACGCTGGCATTGGTTGTATAGCTCAGAAATAAAACTCAGCGCACGGGCCGGGTTATCTTGGGCGATATAGTCACCAATGTTTTCAATATCCCTTATCGCCGCCGGCGATAGTGTTAACCCCATTAGTCACTTTCGTTATTCACCATCCGTTGGTATTTAGTCCGCAAGCGCGCAAATGCCTCCTCCGCCGGAACTCCCTCACCACTTTCTATTCCCTGTGCAATAGCCACTCGCAGCTCTTCAATTTTCATCGCCCGCTCATGCTCTTCGAGGAGGCGCAGACCCGCCCGTATCACTTCACTGACGTTGCCGTAACGCCCGCTGTCAATTTGCTCATGAACGAACTTTTCAAAATGAGGGCTTAAAGCAATGCTGGTTGGCATAACCGACTCCGGAAAATAGTGTTAGTTACTATCTATTAGTATTTTTTTACCCATTACACGTCAAGTTAATGTTCAAATTTCAGGCAGTAAAAAGGGCGCCGAGGCGCCCTTCTCATCGTTAGCGATATCCGGCCCGCTACTTCGCGGCGCCTTCCATCCCCACCAGCCCCACTTTCAGGTAGCCGGCTTTACGCAAGGTATCCATCACGCTCATCAGCGTTTCGTAGTCCACGGTCTTGTCGGCCTGGAAGAAGATGGTGGTCTCTTTGTTCGCCTGAGTGCGCTGATCCAGCACCGCCGTCAGTTGATCGGCGCTGACCGCTTGCTCACCCACGTACAGTTGCTTATCCGCTTTCACCGACAGGAACACCGGTTTTTCCGGGCGCGGCTGCGGTTTGGCTGAAGAAGCGGGGAGATCGACGCGGATATCTACCGTTGCCAGCGGCGCGGCCACCATAAAGATGATCAACAGCACCAGCATGACGTCGATAAACGGCGTCACGTTGATTTCATGCAGTTCGCCGCTGTCGTCCAGATCTTCATTTAAGCGCATCGCCATAACTCACCCCACCCGCAGTTGGTGTGAATGCTGTGAGCGTTTGGCCTCTGCCGTCGCGGCCAGATCCAGATCGCGGCCCAACAGCAACAGCACCTGCGCCGCCACGTCGCCAACCTGGGCACGATGGCCGCTGATGACACGGGCAAAGACGTTATAAATCACCACCGCAGGGATCGCGGCGACCAACCCCAATGCGGTCGCCAGCAGCGCTTCCGCAATGCCGGGCGCGACGACGGCCAGGTTGGTGGTTTGCGAGTGGGCGATGCCGATAAAGCTGTTCATGATGCCCCAAACGGTACCGAACAGACCGACGAACGGCGAGATAGCGCCAATGGTCGCCAGGAAGCCGTTGCCACGCCCCATGTTTCGGCTGTAGCCCGCTACGCGGCGCTCAAGGCGGAAACCGGTACGTTCTTTGATGCCGTTGTTGTCGTTGGACTCCGCCGACAGTTCCAGCTCGTTTTGCGCGTCGTTCAGCAACACCACGCTGATGCTTTCTTCGGAGAAATGCTGCGCCAGCTCGCTGGCTTCATCCAGCGTACGCACATTGGCCAGCGCCAGCTGCTCGCGGCGCAGACGGCGCTTGGCGCGGAACAGTTCGCTGCCTTTGGAGAACAAAATGGTCCAGGTGACGATAGACGCCAGCACCAGACCGATCATCACTATCTTCACGACGATGTCCGCGTGCTGGTACATGCCCCAAACGGACAGATCCATGCCGCGGGTTTCCGGTGGCTGAAGGGTCGGCGCCGGATTGAGCGGGGTCAGGCTTTCAGGTGCTGCAGCAGCAGGTGCGGCGGCCGGAGCAACGCTCTCGGTCACGGCGGGGTTGGCCGCCGGTGCAGCCTGTGCGCTGCCGGCCAGCCCAATCACCAATACCATCGAAGCGATCAGACCACGGCCTAACGCCTTGCCCCATTGCGCCCGGCCTTGGCCGAACGATCCTTGATTTAAATGCTTGCCAGCCGTTTTCACGCTGTGCCTCCACCCGTTACCGATCAAAATTGAGGAATAATTCAGCGTGCGATCATATCAAACCAATCAGGGATTGATAGTAGTTCTCATTATTATTTACCAAATAATCGGCAATATTTCAGATCTCGCGGCGTCGGAGCCGCAGCATTCGCCCATTCGCTGCCGGTTAGGCCCTTTACTCCCCTTTTAAAGGGTTTTTCGTTACTTTTCGCCCACAGAGATGCAACAAACGCGCGCCGACAGTATTTTTGCCTGTGGGTTGTCCGTTTGCCGATATGCGTGCGAGTTAAACGCCGTCATGCAGAATGATGGCGTGCCAGAACGCTCTCCGACAGAGGATTATGGCCGTTTCTATATCTGGAAGTTAAAACGTCTGGATGGCTATTATATGTCATGTTAACCTAAGGGCTATCGCAAAAACGCCAGTGAGAAGCCAGTAAAAGTGAGCCCATTCCTATGACGTCAAAAAATATCGAAACCACGCTGATCGCCGCCGGGCGCAGCAAACGCTATACCCTGGGCTCCGTCAATCCCGTCACCCAGCGCGCTTCCTCACTGGTATTTGACTCCGTTGCGGCCAAGAAACACGCCACAGCCCAACGCGCCCACGGCGAACTGTTTTATGGCCGCCGCGGCACCCTGACCCACTTCGCGTTTCAGGATGCGATGGTCGAGCTGGAAGGCGGCGCAGGCTGCGTGCTTTATCCGTGCGGCGCGGCGGCGGTATCCAACGCCATTTTGTCTTTTGTCGGCGCCGGCGACCACGTGCTGATGACCGGTTCGGTCTATGAGCCGACGCAGGATTTTTGCAGCCACATTCTTAGCCGCATGAACGTGACGACCACCTATTTCGACCCGCTGATCGGCGCCGATATCGCCGGGCTGATTCAGCCCAATACCCGCGTGGTGTTTCTTGAATCCCCCGGTTCCATCACCATGGAAATTCAGGATATCCCGGCGATGGTGCAGGCCATCCGCGCCGTAGCGCCGGAAATGGTGATCATGATCGACAACACCTGGGCGGCCGGCGTGCTGTTCAAGGCGCTGGATTTTGATATCGATATTTCGATTCAGGCCGGCACCAAATACATCATCGGCCACTCCGATTACATGCTCGGGACCGCCGTGGCCAACGAACGCTGTTGGGACCAACTGCGCGAATATTCTTACCTGATGGGCCAGATGGTGGACGCCGATACCGCCTATATGGCAAGCCGCGGCCTGCGTACGCTGGGCATACGCCTGAAGCAGCACGAGCAAAGCAGTATCGAAGTCGCCAACTGGCTGGCGGAACGACCGGAGGTAGAGGTGGTCAATCACCCCGCGCTGCCCGGCTGCAAAGGCCATGAATTCTACCGCCGCGATTTCAGCGGCTGCAACGGCCTGTTCTCTTTCGTGCTGAAACAGCGGCTTAGCGACAAACAACTGGCCGACTATCTGGATAACTTCAGCCATTTCAGCATGGCCTATTCCTGGGGTGGCTATGAGTCGCTGATCCTGGCTAACCAACCGGAAGAGCTGGAGGCGATCCGTCCGGCGGGCGGCGTTGATTTCTCCGGCACGCTGATACGCCTCCATATCGGCCTGGAAAACGTGCAGGATCTGATCGCCGACCTCGCAAAAGGGTTTGAGCGTATCGCCAACGCACGCTGATCCGCAGCCCGTTGCGCTGCCAATTTTATCAGGTGCGCCGTAAAAACCCGTCCTTCAGGGCGGGGATATAAGGCGCAGTTTTCCGACTAACTTGGTGTTTGCTGCTGCTCAATGTATTGCCGGATGATCGATATCGACGCACCACCGCAACTGCTTGCAAAATAACTCGGTGTCAACAGAACGCCTTTGTAGTAATAGCGTTGAGCTATATCGGGCCTATCTCGGCGCAGTAATCTGCTGGATACCCCTTTAAGACTGTTGACCAGGTTGGAAACTGCCAATTTTGGCGGGTAGTTGATCAACCGATGCACGTGATCGTGTTCGCCGTCCATTTCGACCAGCTCAACGTCAAAATCAGCACATACACTGGCAAAGTAACTGCGTAGCTTCTCGATGGCGTCCTGATCAAATACTTTTCGTCGATATTTGGCAACGAATACCAAGTGAATATGCATCAGAAAAACGCAGTGTCTTCCGCGGCGAATATCGGTTTCTTTTGTCATAGACCAAAGTACAATAATAGTCATGAAACGACTTCAAGCCTTTAAATTCCCGTTAAGACCAAAGGGTCAGCAGGAGCGCGAAATGCGGCGCTTCGCTGGGGCTTGTCGATTCGTTTTTAACCGTGCTTTGGCACTTCAGAATGAGAACCACGAGGCGGGGAATAAGTATCTTCCCTATACAAAAATGGCTTCATGGCTCATTGAGTGGAAAGCAAATCCTGAAACACAATGGCTCAAAGAGGCCCCATCTCAGCCATTGCAGCAGTCACTGAAGGATTTGGAGCGCGGCTACAAGAATTTCTTCCAGAAGCGCGCCGCATTCCCGCGCTTCAAAAAACGCGGGCAAAACGATGCATTCCGCTACCCGCAAGGGGTGAAGCTCGATCACGTCAACAGTCGGATATCGCTGCCTAAGCTGGGGTGGATACGTTACCGCAACAGCCGTGAAATCATTGGTGTAGTAAAAAACGTGACGGTCAGCCAGTCATGCGGCAAATGGTACGTCAGCATTCAGACAGAATACGACGTTCCAGAACCCGCTCACAACGCGGCTTCAATGGTCGGTCTGGATGCCGGAGTCACGAAACTCGCCACGCTTTCAGATGGCACGGTATACCCGCCCGTCAACAGCTTCAAAGCAAACCAGTGCAAGCTGGCAACACTCCAGCGGCAGTTAAGCCGCAAAGTCAAGTTCAGCTCAAACTGGCAGAAACAGAAGCGGAAAATCCAGCATCTGCACTCGCACATTGCCAATATCCGGCGCGACTACCTTCACAAAGTCACCAGTGAAATCAGCAAAAACCACGCGATGATCGTCATTGAGGACTTGACGGTCGGTAACATGTCGAAATCGGCAAAAGGCACGTCAGATCAACACGGGCGAAAGGTGAGAGCCAAATCAGGTCTAAATCGTTCGATACTGGATCAGGGCTGGTATGAAATGCGTCGCCAGCTTGAGTACAAGCAGCTCTGGCGAGGCGGCCAGGTGCTGGCAGTTCCTCCCGCCTATACCAGCCAGCGGTGCGCCTGCTGCGGTCATACAGCAAAAGAGAACCGCCTATCTCAAAGTAAGTTTGAATGCCAAATATGCGGCTACACCGAGAATGCCGATGTAAATGGCGCACGTAACATTTTAGCGGCAGGACATGCCGTACTTGCCTGTGGAGGGAGGGTGCAGTCAGGCCGCCCGTTGAAGCAGGAACCCGCCGAGGCGAGTCAGGCTAGGGTCTGAACGCTGTAGGGATCCCCGTCCTTCAGGGCGGGGAGGATGTCAATCTGCTTCGTTTAATGTGTGCTTAAGCTATTAGCAGTACACTACGCGAGTAATGGTCAGATACGGTCAACACCGCCTCCTGGAGAAGGGGGCCCCGAGCGCAACCGGCATGCAACAGGACTTAAAATGGATGTATTACGAGAGATTGTTCATGCGCTTTGGCAGCAGGACTTCATTGCCCTTGCCGACCCAAGCGTAATTTGGGTGGTTTATGCCGTGCTTTTCACCACTTTGTTCCTTGAAAATGGATTACTGCCGGCCTCCTTCCTGCCCGGCGACAGCCTGCTGCTGTTATCCGGTGCATTGATCGCCAAAGGCGTGATGGCTTTTGTCCCCACGCTGATTATTCTGACCCTCGCCGCCAGCCTCGGCTGCTGGCTCAGCTACTTGCAGGGCCGCTGGTTGGGGCATACCAGTCTGGTGAAAGGCTGGCTGCTGCAACTGCCCGCCCAGTATCACCAACGCGCGCACAACCTGTTTAACCGTCACGGCCTGATGGCCCTGATGATCGGCCGCTTCCTCGGCTTCGTTCGCACCCTGCTGCCGACCATAGCCGGCATCTCAGGGCTGAACAGCACGCGTTTTCATCTGTTTAACTGGTTAAGCGCGGCAGTTTGGGTCGGCACTCTGGTCAGCCTCGGCTACGCTTTCAGCCAGATCCCGCTGGTGAAACGCTACGAAAGCCAGGTGATGACCGGGCTGATGCTCTTGCCGCTGCTGCTGCTGTTGGTGGGCTTACTGGGCGCCATGCTGGTTATCTGGCGCAAAAAACGCGCTTCCGCCTAGCCGACAGGCTTCGCTTCGATCAATTCCATATTGGCGGGCAACTTGCTCGCCAACCGATCCACCGCCAGCCGCACCTTCAACGGCAGATGCGGCGTCTGCGGCCACACCGCATGAGCGTCGAAAAACAGCCCTGGCCTATCCCGCATAACCCGCACCAGTTCACCTTTAATCAGTTGCCCGCGCACCAGCCAACACGGCAGCCAGGCAATGCCGAACCCGGCAACCGCCGCATCCGCTATCGCCTGCAGATCATCCATCTGCAGACGGGTGCCCGGCATCATCTCCCGCGTCACGCCGTCCGCTTCGGGGATCAACCAGTTACGCACCACGCCGGCACGCACATAAGCCACCGCGTCGTGCTGCGCCAGTTGTTCAATGTTCTGCGGTTCGCCGCGGCGCTGCAAGTAAGCCGGCGCGGCGCAAAGCGCCATGCGATGGTTACCGAGTCGCCGTGCCACCAGCCCGCTGCTGTTGCCCAACTCGCCGTTGCGGATTGCCAGATCAAAACCGTCCTCAATCAAATCCACGACGCGATCGTTAAACGACAGCTCCAGCTCCAGCCCAGGGTGTTCGCGCGCCAGTTCGGTCAGCAGCGGCGCGATGCAGATGCGGCCAAACAGCACCGGCATCGTTACCCTTAGCCTGCCGCTGACTTCTCGTTTGCCCGACTCCAGCAGCGTTTCCGCCGTGCGGATCTCCTCCAGCGCCCGCAGACAGCGTTCGTAGAACAGCGCCCCGTCGTCGGTCAGGCTCAGGCTGCGGGTCGTGCGGTGGAACAGGCGCACGCTTAGCCGCTGTTCCAGTCTGGCGATGGTCTTCCCCACCGCCGAGCGCGAAAGATGCAGCCGGTTGGCGGCCAGCGCAAAGCTCCCCGCCCCCACTGCGGTGACAAATACCGAAATGCCGTTCAACCGATCGGTCATGGTTTGTATCTCTTAAGGAAACAATCAAAGGAAATCTTATCGCCACTGGCGAATATCAATCAACGATAATATCGACAGGTCTACTTATTGCCGACTTTGGAGTGAATCATGACTGACACAATGCAACGCTGGACAATGGCCGCCCTGGGGCGTGAACACCTGCAACTGACCGAAAGCGCCATCCCGCAGCCGGGGCCGCACGAGATCAGGGTGAAAGTGAAAGCGGTGGCGCTCAACTACCGCGACAAGATGGTGATTGAAACCGGTATGGGGATGACGCTGCCGCAACCCTTTACCCCCGCCTCCGACATGGCCGGCGAAGTGGATGCCATCGGCGCCGGCGTCAGCCGCTTCCAACCCGGCGATCGGGTGATCTCCACCTTCAGCCCAGGCTGGATCGACGGTCGACAGAAGCCGCACGGCGACGCGCGTACACCGCCCTACCGCGCCCTTGGCGGTTTCTATCAGGGCATGCTGGCGCAATACGTGGTGCTGCACGAAGACTGGCTGGCCGCAGCACCCGCCTCGCTGGACGACGTACAGGCCAGCACCCTGCCGTGCGCCGGGCTGACCGCATGGTTCGCTCTGGTGGAACAAGGCCGCCTGCACGCCGGCGAATCGGTGTTGGTGCAAGGCACCGGCGGCGTGGCGCTGTTCGCGCTACAGATAGCCAAGGCGCACGGCGCGGAGGTGTACGTCACCTCAGCCAGCGATGAAAAACTGGCGCGCGCCAAAGCGCTGGGTGCCGATCACGGCATTAACCGTCTGAACGGCGACTGGGTGGACGCCGTGTATGAACTGACGCAAGACCAGGGTATCGACCATATAGTTGACACCGTTGGCGGCCCCAATCTCGGCAACTCGGTCCGCGCCGTGGCGGTTCACGGGCGCATCTCGGTGATCGGTGCCCTCGAAGGCTTCGAAGTCTCTGCCCCTGCCGGCCCGCTGCTGATGAAGTCGCCGGTGATTCAAGGGATTGGCGTCGGCCATCGCCGCGCGCTGGAAGATCTGGTACGCGCCGTGGATACCTTAGGGCTGCAGCCGGTGATCGACCGGGTTTACCGCTTCGATCAACTGCCGCAGGCGCTCGATCATCTCGACCGTGGGGCCTTCGGCAAAATCGTGCTGACGCCGTAAAGCGCTGCCCGGCGGCAGGCAGCCGACGTTAACCGAGTGGGCTGTCGCGCAGCCGGGCAATTTCATCGCTCGGCGTCACGCCAAAGAAACGTTTGAATTCGCGGCTGAACTGCGAGGCGCTCTCGTAGCCGACGCGGATCGCCGCGGTGCTGGCCTTCAGGCCGTCGTGCACCATCAATAAACGCGCCTTGTGCAGCCGATAGGATTTCACATATTGCAGCGGCGAGGTGTTGGTTACCGCCTTGAAGTTATGGTGAAACGCCGAGATGCTCATATTGACCTCACCCGCCAGCTGCTCCACGTTGAGGCTTTCCGCATACTGGTTCTCGATACGCCGCAGCGCCTTGGCGATCTGGCTAAAATGCGTATGGCGGTTGACCAGCTCCTGCAACGATGCCCCACAGGAACCGCGCAGCACGTGATAGAGGATTTCACGCACGATCTGCGGCCCCAGCACCCGGGCGTCCAGCGGTTTGGCCATCACGTCCAGCAGGCGCTCGGTGGCGCACAGCATCTCTTCCGACAGCGCAGCCAGATTCACCCCGCTGCTTTCCCGGCGCGGCTGCATCAGATAGTCGTCATCGCCGATGTCGATCAACAGATCCTGCAGCATCTGGGTATCGATATTGACCGCCAGCCCTACCAACGGCTGCTCCGGGCTGGCGAAGGTTTCGCACTCGAACGGCAGCGGCACCGACATCAGCAGATAGTTGCGCGGATCGTACTGGAACACCTTGTTGCCGCAATAACCGACCTTGTGTCCCTGAAAAACGATCACCACCCCAGGTTCATACATCACCGGTTGACGCGGGCAGTAGCGATCGACGTACAGGATCTTGACCCGCGGCACCGGCGACGGCGTATAGCCGTTACCCTCGGCAAAGCGCGCGGCCTGGCGCGCCATGCGGCAGCGCAGTTCATCGTTTTCCGTCACTAAAACACCCTCTTACACTCAGAACAATTCGGCATAAATAATAGTTTAAAACTCTATTTTTCTACAACGCTTTGTAGGAATAGGCAAGACTTGCACAGGAATGTGCATTGTGCTGCGAGGCTAAGTTACTGACAATACGCCTCAGATATTTTTGCGCCGCCGGCGCTTTCCCCATGCAGAAGAGAAATGACCCCATGCAAAACTTTATCCTTCATACCCCAACCAAAATCCTGTTCGGCCAGGACCAAATTGCCGGCCTGGCACAGCAGATCCCTGCGGACGCACGCATCCTGATCACCTACGGTGGCGGCAGCGTGAAGAAAAACGGTGTGCTGGATCAGGTTTATGCAGCGCTGGCCGGCCGTAACGTGCAGGAGTTCTCCGGCATCGAGCCTAACCCAACCTACGAAACGCTGATGAAAGCGGTCGAAGTGGTACGCGCGGAAAACATCGATTTCCTGCTGGCGGTCGGTGGCGGTTCCGTGGTTGACGGCACCAAGTTCATTGCCGCAGCGGCGCATTACCAGGCGGACAGCGATCCGTGGCACATCCTGAAAACCGTCGGCAGCCAGATCACCGGTGCGGTGCCAATGGGCTGCGTGCTGACGCTGCCGGCTACCGGTTCTGAATCCAACAGCGGTGCGGTGATCACCCGCAAAAGCAGCGGCGACAAGCAACACTTCTTCTCGCCGCACGTGCAGCCGCTGTTCGCGGTGTTGGATCCGGTAGTGACCTACTCGCTGCCGCCGCGCCAGATCGCCAACGGCGTGGTAGATGCCTTTGTGCACACCCTTGAGCAATACCTGACTTACCCGGTCAACGCCAAAGTGCAGGACCGTTTTGCCGAAGGCCTGCTGTTGACGCTGCTGGAAGACGGCCCGCGCGCGCTGGCCGAGCCGGAAAACTACGGAGTACGCGCTAACGTGATGTGGAGCGCCACCATGGCGTTGAACGGCCTGATCGGCGCCGGCGTGCCGCAGGACTGGGCGACCCACATGCTGGGCCACGAGCTGACCGCGATGCACGATCTGGACCACGCACAGACGCTGGCGATCGTTCTGCCGGCCCTGTTGACCGAGAAAAAAGCGCAGAAACGCGAAAAACTGCTGCAATACGCTGAACGCGTTTGGGATCTCCGCGATGGCAGCGAAGACAGCCGTATCGACGGCGCCATCGCCGCCACCCGCGCCTTCTTCGAGCAAATGGGCGTGCCGACCCGCATGGCGGATTACCAGCTCGACGGCAGCTCGATCCCGGCGCTGCTCGACAAGCTGCATCAGCACGGCATGACCGCATTGGGTGAACACCAGGACATCACCCTGGAAGTCAGCCAACGCATTTATGAAGCGGCGCGTTAATCGCAAACCGGCGATTTCCTGCTAGGCTTTAGTTTCTGTTTACCGTTTCTGCACCCTGCGCCCGACCGATCACCGGGCGCAGTTCAGCGCTTTATCTGCGCTGCCGATCGCATCGCATGACCTCGTCTCGTTAATCTAATGGGAGAAAAACATGACCTGTACCAGACCGTGCCGCAACCGCTGAAATTTGGTTAGCAAACTCAGCACCACCCCGGTTTGCCAACTAGAATTTATTTATAGCCGCTTTCCGGCGCATGCTGTGCCGGGCAATCAGTTCACAAGGAGACGCGCATGACAACGCAACAACCCATCATCAAACTCCACGATGGTAATCTGATGCCGCAGTTGGGTCTCGGCGTTTGGCAGGCGAGTATTTCAGAGACCACCAATGCAGTGACCAAAGCGCTGGAAATTGGTTATCGCTCGATTGATACCGCTGCGATCTACAAGAACGAGGAAGGGGTCGGCGCCGCGCTGCAATCGGCCTCGGTACCGCGCGAGCAATTGTTCATTACCACCAAACTGTGGAACGACGATCAGGGCGATCCGCAGGCCGCGCTGGAAACCAGCCTGGAAAAGCTCAAGCTGGACTATGTCGATCTGTATCTGATCCACTGGCCAAAACCGCAGCAGGATCAATACGTCGACGCCTGGCGCGGGCTGATCAAGCTGCGCGAACAGGGGCTGATCAAGAGCATCGGCGTGTGCAACTTCCACATTCCGCATCTGCAACGTCTGCTGGATGAAACCAGCATCGCGCCGGTAATCAATCAGATCGAGCTGCACCCGCTGCTGCAACAGCGTCAGCTGCGCGCCTGGAATGCCACCCATCATATCGCCACCGAGTCCTGGAGCCCGCTGGCACAGGGTGGCGAAGGGGTATTTGACCAGCAGGTGATCAAACATCTGGCGGATAAATACGAGAAGACCCCGGCGCAGATCGTGGTGCGCTGGCACCTGGACAGCGGCCTGATCGTGATCCCGAAATCGGTCACGCCATCGCGCATCCGTGAAAACTTCGAGGTGTTTGATTTTAAACTGGATAAAGACGAACTGAGCGAGATAGCCAAACTGGATATCGGCAATCGCCTGGGGCCGGATCCGGATTCTTTGTAATGTTGCCCGGCCCTCTCCCAAGGAGAGGGCCATTTTATTTCCCCGCTATAGCTGCTCGCCGTTGGTGGCGATCACCCGCTGATACCAGCCAAAGCTCTGCTTCTTCTTGCGCGCCAGATTGTCATTATGATCGACATAGACGAAACCGTATTGCTTCTGATAGCCGTTGAGCCAGGAAAGCAGATCGATAAACGACCAAGGGTAATAGCCGCGCACGTCGGCCCCCTGTTCGATCGCCGCGCCGATCGCCTGAATATGATCGCGCAGATAATCAATGCGCGGTTGATCGCGCACTTCGCCGTCGACAATCGGATCCTTGGCCCCCAGCCCGTTCTCGGTGATGTAGAGGGGAATATTGCCGTAGCGTTTAACGATGCGGCCAATGGCGTCGGTCAGCCCCTGCGGGTAAACCTCCCAGTCCCAATCGGTGTAAACGCCGTTCGGGTTGCGCACCAGTTTGAACAGCCCCTTAAAGCCCAGTTCACGCCCGCTGCCCTTCTGGCCGCTGGTGTTGATGGCATAGCCGTCCACGTCGTCGTTATGCGCCACCATCTCGCGCTTGTAGTAATTCAGGCCGATAAAATCGACGATGTTCTGCTTGAGCAGTTCTTCGTCACCCGGCGCGAAATACGGCACGCCAAACGCCTGCTGCGCCATCGCCAGCAGCTCCGCCGGGTATTCGCCCTTCAGCACCGGATCGTACAGCCAGTGGGTGAAGATCCCTTCGGCAATCTCGCAGGCGCGCCGATCCTGCGGCGAATCGCTGATCGGATCGTTAGGTTGCAGCACGTTGACGAAACCGATCTGCCCGTCGATCCCCATTTCGCGGAAGCTTTTTACCGCCCGCGCATTGGCCAGAAACACGTGGTGGCAGGCCTGAATGCCCTTTTTCGGATCGGTCAGCCTGGGCGGATGTGCGCCGGTAATGTAACCCATGCCGATAAACACGATGGTTTCGTTGAAGGTTGACCACAGCTCGACGCGGTCGCCAAAGCGCTGATAGCACAGGCGGGCGTATTCATCGAAGGCGTCGACGATCTCACGCGATTCCCAGCCGCCGAACTGTTCCTGCAAAGCCTGCGGCAGATCCCAGTGATAAAGGGTGATCATAGGTTTGATATTGTGTTTCAGCAGTTCGTCGATAAGTTCGCTGTAGAAGCGGATCCCGGCTTCGTTCACCTCTCCCCGCCCCTGAGGCAACAGCCGCGGCCAGGAGATCGAAAATCTATAGGTTTGCATGCCCAGTTCGGCCATCAGCGCCACGTCTTCCCGGAAGCGATGATAGTGATCGACCGCCACGTCGCCGTTGGTGCCCTGATAGGTAGTACCGGGCAGATGGGAAAACAGATCCCAGTTGGACAGGCCCTTGCCGTCGGCATCATGGCCGCCCTCAACCTGATAAGACGCGGTCGCCGCGCCCCAGAGGAAATCCATTGGAAATACGCTCATGCGTTTTGCACTCCGTTTTGTTCCAGCAATCGATAAATTCTGACCAGCTCTTCCACCAGATCGCGCGCCAGCATGGCGTTCATGATGTGGTCCTGCGCGTGTACCATGATCAGGTTGACCGGCAGTTTGCCTTCCCCCTCGTCAAAACCAATCAGCTCTGTCTGGGTCGCGTGGGCGCGCTTCGCCGCCAGCTGCGATTCCGCCAGCAGAATATCCACCTGATCCCACTGGTACTTGCGCGCCGCATACAGCGCCTGCATGGCGCAGCTGCGCGCCTCGCCGGCATTGATAATCAGCTCCATTACCGCCGTTTCCATGTCGATCATTCGGTCACTCCTTGCGTTTGTTCAATCGGATCCGCGTCACTCACTTCCTGATCCAGCAGTTGCTGCTCATAAACTTTGAAGAACGGGTAGTAGATCAGCGCCGATACCGCCGCCAGCAGCAGTACCAGCAGCGCTGCGCGGAAGTCCCAGCCGGTGGCCCAGGCTGCGCCAATCGGCGCCGGTGCAGTCCAGGGCACCACCGAGATCACCCGGCCGATCAGATCCAGTTTCACCGCCGCATACGCGATGATCGAATTGACGATCGGCGCGGTGATAAACGGGATAAAGAAGGTGGGATTCATCACGATCGGCGTGCCGAAGATCACCGGTTCGTTGATATTGAAACAGCTCGGCACCAGGCTCAGCTTGCCGATCGACCGCAGGTGCGCCGAACGGCTGCGCAGATAAAGCAGCACCAACCCAAAAGTGGCGCCGGAGCCGCCAATCACGATAAAGAAGGTCCAGAAAGCTTCCATAAAGATGTGCGGCAGCGGCTGGCCGGCCGCGAGCATATCCTGATTGATGCCCAGATTGGTCAGCCAGAATGCCTGCAGCATGCCGGAGACAATCACCGCGCCGTGAATGCCGGCAAACCACAGCAGATGGCCGATCAATACCGCCAGCAGGATCGCCGGCAACGAGTCGGCGGCGGAAATCAGCGGCTGGAACAGCGCCATGATCGCCTGCGGCAACAGCAGGCCAAACTGGTGTTGCACCAGCAGGCTGAGCGGATACAGCGTGATCACCACCGCCAGGATCGGGATCAGCAGATCGAACGACTGCTTGATTTTGGCCGGCACCTGCTCCGGCAACGAAATGCCGATATTGCGCACTTTAAGGAAACGGATCAGCTCGGTGGTGTAGACCGCCACCAAAATGGCGGTGAAGATCCCCACGCCGCCCAACGCGGCGGTCGGCAGCACCTTCTCGGTCTGTGGCGCGGCGACCAGTAAAAAAGACATCAGCGCCAGCATCGCCGCCATAAAGGGATCGAGCTTATAACTCTGCGCCAGATTGTAGGCGATGGCGGCGGTAATATAGATCGACATAATGCCCATCGTCATATTAAACGGGGTAAGAATGGCGACCTGATGTTTTTCCGCCGCACCCAGCCACCATTGGGCTATTCCCCAACTGCTGTCGGCGGCAAAAGGCGGATAAGCGAAAACCAGTAAAAATGAGCCGACGATCATGAACGGCATGGCGGAAATAAAACCGTCGCGGATCGCCATAATATGACGCTGGGTCGATAATTTACCGGCAATCGGGCTGATGCGGTTTTCGATGAAATTGAATGCGGCCTGGCTGATACTCATGGTTCAACCCTCGGGACGTTTGGTGAGTAATGGGGTAAAAAGCGGCTCAATCCTGGCCGGATAGCCAGGCAAAACGGGCGCTGTACGGCTCCGATTCTCTCGGTGTTATGCGATCATCGCCAAGGCTTCGGCCAGAATCTTATCGCCGCGCATCATGCCGTAATCCATGCTGTTAATAACCGCAATCGGCTTATTTTCCCGATCGGCGATCTTTTTAAAATCGGCCAGCTTATATTTTATTTGTGGCCCCAGCAGGCAGCATTGGTAATTAGCCAGCGTAGATTCGAATTCTTCTATGCCCACGGCAATAATATCCACCTCAATTCCCTGCTGTTCGGCAGACTTTTTCATTTTATTCACCACCATGCTGGTCGACATGCCGGCGGCGCAGCAAAGAAATATCTTTTTCATCCGATCTCCTGAGGCTAATCGCGTACAAATTATTCAGTTGAGAAATGAGTATGGTGGAAAATATGAAAAAACAGCAACCGGTTTCAGTAACCGGTTTCATCATTTAATCGGGTTATGTGAGGAAGATCCAGAATTGCCGCCGGCGATGAATTCATCCTTGCGGAGCACAAGAAAACAGCCATTTTTTTGCTAAAGATCTTTTACCCGGCTGACGCTATCATGACGCACCTGAGGTTACCCCCCACTCAACTAAAGCACGGAGCACCATGAAATTTTCTCTACGGCAGTGGTCACGCTTGGGCATCGTCTGCGCGATGCTGATATTGGCAGGCTGCGCCGGCAAAAAGCACCGCGTCAGTTACAATCCTCACGCCTACGACGACGCGATCGAAGATGCTGCCGATAAATACGGTGTCGACCAAAAACTGATCGCCGCGATGATTAAGGTCGAATCCGGCTTTAACCCAGAGGCGGTGAGTAAGTCCAACGCCATCGGTTTAATGCAGTTGAAAGCCGACACCGCCGGCTGCGATGCCTATCGCTACAAAGGTAAACGCGGCTGCCCGGACGACGACGATCTGCTGGATCCCGAGACCAACATCGATCTCGGTGCCGCCTATCTGGCCGTGTTGCAAAAACAGCAGCTTAGAGGGATCTACGATCCGGTGACTCTGCGTTACGCCACCATTATCGCCTACGTAAACGGCACCGGAGCGCTGTTGCGGACCTTTTCCAGCAACCGTGAGCAAGCCATCGCGATGATTAACACGCTGTCGCCGGAAGCCTTTAACTGGCATGTGCGCAAATATCATCCCGCTCCGCAGGCGCCGCGCCATTTGATGAAGGTGGAAGCGGCCTACGAACAATTGTGATTTTCAAAAGCAAAAAAGGAGAACCCGGGGGTTCTCCTTTCGTTTAAGCGCCTGACTCGGGCCGTTACGGCTTACCGTTGCGGATAGGCTTGCGCGGCGGCTTGTTCGACGGCGTGCGCTGCCGGGTAATGTCGGTATGCTTGGTCAGCGCCGGGCGAGTATGACGCTGCAGACGTTTCGCTTCACGCTGCTCGTCGATGCTTGGCGCCGGCACCAGACACTCGCGGCGGCTGCCGATCAGGTGCTTCATGCCCATTTCTTCCAGCGCGGTGCGGATCATCGCCCAGTTAGCCGGGTCGTGATAGCGCAACAGCGCCTTGTGCAGACGGCGCTGACGATCGCCGCGCGGCACTACCACATCTTCCGACTTATACCCCACCTTGCTCAACGGGTTCTTGCCGGTGTAATACATGGTGGTGGAGTTGGCCATCGGTGAAGGATAGAAGTTCTGCACCTGATCGAGGCGGAAACGGTTTTTCTTCAACCACAGCGCCAGATTCACCATGTCCTCATCGCGAGTACCCGGATGCGAAGAGATAAAATACGGGATCAGATACTGCTCTTTGCCCGCCAACTTCGAATAATGGTCGAACAGCTGTTTGAACCGATCGTAGCTGCCCATGCCCGGTTTCATCATTTTCGACAGCGGCCCTTCCTCGGTGTGTTCCGGGGCGATCTTCAGATAGCCGCCGACGTGGTGGGTTGCCAGTTCTTTGATGTAGCGCGGATCTTCCACCGCCAGGTCATAACGGACACCGGAAGCGATCAGGATCTTCTTGACGCCCTCCAGCGAACGCGCGCGGCGATACAGGTTGATGGTCGGCTCGTGGTTGGTGTCCATGTAGGTGCAGATTTCCGGATAGACGCACGAGGCGCGGCGGCAGGTCTGCTCGGCGCGCGGGTTGGTGCAGCGCAGCATGTACATGTTGGCGGTCGGGCCACCCAGATCGGAGATCACGCCGGTAAAGCCCGGCACCTTGTCGCGGATCTCTTCGATTTCACGAATGATCGAATCTTCCGAACGGCTCTGGATGATGCGCCCTTCATGCTCGGTGATCGAACAGAACGAACAGCCGCCGTAGCAACCGCGCATGATATTGACCGAGAAGCGGATCATGTCGTAGGCCGGAATGGTTTCCTTGCCGTAGGACGGATGCGGAATACGCTGGTATGGCAGGGCAAACACGCTGTCCATTTCCGGCGTGGTCAGCGGGATTGCCGGCGGGTTGATCCACACATAACGGTCGCCATGCGATTGCATCAGCGCACGGGCGCAGCCTGGGTTGGTTTCATGGTGCAGAATTCGCGAGGTGTGCGCATACAGCACTTTGTCGGCCTTCACTTTTTCGAAGGACGGCAGCAGCACGTAGGTTTTTTCCCACGGCTTTGGCTTGGCGGCGCGCACGGTGACCGGCTTGGCTTCCGGCTCCGGCGTACCGCCGTCGGCGCACGGCAGATCCTCGCCGTAAGGGTTGGGGATCGGCTCAATGCGGCCCGGCTTGTCCAGACGGGTGGAATCCACGCCGGTCCAGCCCGGCAGCGCGCCTTTACGCATCACCGCCGTGTTGCGGATATCGTGGATCTCGCTGATTTTTTCGCCGGCGGCCAGGCGGTGCGCCACTTCCACCAGCGGACGCTCGCCGTTGCCGTAGATCAGCATATCGGCTTTGGAATCCACCAGCACCGAACGGCGCACGGTATCCGACCAGTAATCGTAATGCGCGATGCGACGCAGACTGGCTTCGATACCGCCCAGCACGATCGGCACGTCTTTATAAGCTTCTTTGCAGCGCTGGCTGTACACCAGCGTCGCACGATCCGGGCGTTTGCCGCCCACGTTGCCGGCGGTGTAGGCATCGTCGTGGCGCAGTTTGCGATCGGCGGTGTAGCGGTTGATCATCGAGTCCATGTTGCCGGCGGTGATACCGAAGAACAGGTTCGGTTTGCCCAGGCGCATAAAGTCGTCTTTATTGCTCCAGTCCGGCTGCGCAATAATGCCCACGCGGAAGCCCTGCGCTTCCAGCATGCGGCCGATGATCGCCATGCCAAAACTCGGGTGATCGACATAGGCGTCACCACTGATAATGATCACATCGCAGCTGTCCCAGCCCAGTTGATCCATCTCTTCGCGCGACATCGGTAAAAACGGCGCGGTGCCATAACATTCGGCCCAATAAGGCTTATAGGAAAACAATTCACGGTCGGGTTGGATCAGACTGGTAGTGCTCATTCTGGTGCTCTTTCACAGGTTAATTAATCGCCGGGCGGCGATTATACGCACTAGTGGCAAAAAGAGCATGGTTATTTCACACATTAGTCACATCGCCAACCGCTTGCCCCTCGACTCCGGGCGTTTGCGCCGTCATCATAGCCTATCTGTCCGGCCCGATGGCCGGCAGCGGAGGACAAAATGAATGAGCTTTTAGCAGTAAAACCGGTTCTGGTGCTGGGCAGCGCAATCGGAGAAATCGATCTGGAGCAACAGCGGCGAATTGGCGGCAGTGCATTTAACGTGGCGCGCGCGCTAAGCCGCCTGCAGGCACCGGTGGTCAATGGCATGCCGGTAGGCAATGGCGAATGGGGCGCGATGATTGAGGCCGCCATGAATGAACTCGGTCTGCCGGTGCTGCTGCGCCACGGCCAGAGGGATAACGGCCAGCGTCTTACGCAGTTGGAACCCTGCGGCAAGCGCACCTTTGTCAGGGTGCCGGGCTGCGAAACCCAGTGGAACAAGGCCCAGCTCGCCACGCTGCCGTTGACGCCTGAAACGCTGATCTACATCCATGGCGACGAACTGACGGGCGAGAGCGGTGAAGCGCTGCGCGACTGGCTGACACGGCTGCCGTTCGACCAATGGCGCCTGATCGATCCCGGCTCGCGGGTTGGCCTGCTGGATGCGGATTTCTTCGCCATGCTCAGCGACAGCGACACGGTACTGACGCTCAATCGCAACCAGGCAACAACGCTGTGTGGCGAAGACGACGTGCTCACCGCCGCACAACGCTTTGCCGCCGCGCACAATATTACGCTGATATGCCGGCTGGAGGGGGAAGGCGCATGGATTTGCGATGGCCGTAATCCGCCGCTGAACGTTGCCGCATCTCAGGCCCAGGTTGCGGATACTCTCGGTGCCGACGACGCCCACTGCGCCGGTCTGTTGGCCGGTCTCTCCGCCGGCTGGCCACTGCCGCAGGCAGTCAGCCTGGCCAACCGCGTGGCCGCCTGCGTAGTGGCAAGCCAGGACGCCGCAGACGCGCCGAACTGACAACGGCTGCAACAACGCTTTCCCGAAAGCTGAAGCGCAATGGGCGCACCTCTGCGCCCATTTCCTTGATCTAATGAGCGCACTCTACCGGCCCGGCGTGCGGTTCTGCCCGCTGCGGCAGGCGCCGTCGGCGGATTTGTACGCTATCTACCGAGAACGCCAGGTAGTGCAGGCGTTTCTGGACATGCTGCGTGCGGCCCCTGGCGGCGCCGCACAGGGCCGGCTTAAGGTGCAGGCTGTACCATAAACTGGCCGGCGGTACCGCGATCCGCCATCTCCAGCGTCTGGCTGTAGAACAGGAACGGGAAGTGCTCCGAGGTGGACTGATTGAAGTAAACCAGCAGCTCGACGTCGCCGTCGACCCATACGGTGTCCTTCCAGCCGCGATCTTCCGCCATCGGCTGCGCGCCATTGACGCGTTTCACCAGGAACTGCACGCCCTGAATGTGAAACGCCTGCGGCGTATCCGCGTGAATGTTCCAGCGCTCCCAGGTGCCCTGCTGCGTTTGCACATCGATGCGGTTCATGTCCCAGATAGCGCCGTTGATCCCTGGCTGGCTGTCGCCCAGACGGAATTCGCGGGTGCGGCTGGCGCTGCCGTCCAGCAGTTGATCCGCCAGCAAGCGCATCGGCAGGTTATCGGTCACCAATGGCAACAGGCCGGTAGGCCTCAGCGTCAGCACCTGGGTGGAGACCAGAATGCTCGAAGGTTCAAACAGGCCGCGCAGGCGATCCATCATGCCCGCCGCTTCACCGGCGGTGATGGTTACCTCATCGCCTTTTGACATATCGACCAGCACTTCACGGCGTTCGCCCGGCGCCAGCGAAAGCTGCTGCACCGCCACCGGCGCAGGCAGGAATCCCTGATCGCTGGCGACAACGTTGAACGGCCGGCCGTCGCTCAATTGCAGCATGTAGCGGCGCGAGTTAGAAGCATTAAGCAGGCGGAGGCGCACCCAACCGCGAGAAACCTCGACGTAAGGATTTTGCACGCCGTTGACCAGCAGCGTGTCACCGACAAAACCGCCCTGCGACGGCGGATCGTATTCCGGCGTACCGAAATTATCCAACCGTTTGTCCTGAATGATCAGCGGGAAGTCGTCAACGCCGTAGTGGTTCGGCAGCGGCAGCGCTTTGCTGACCTCATCCTCAACCAGCCACAGCCCGGTCAGGCCATTGTAAATGTGCGGCGCCATGCGGTTCGGCGTGCTGGCGTGATACCAGCAGGTGGCCGCGCTCTGGCGAATAGGCAACACCGGCGACCAATCGACGTTAGGCGACATCATGCGCGGCGCGCCACCCATCAGGGTGCCGGGCACCTGCAGGCCGCTGATGGTCATCGCCACCGGCTCCGGCAGACGGTTGCTGTAGATCAGCTTGACGTCGTCCCCGTTGTAAACCCGCACCGTCGGCCCAAGATACATGCCGTTAATGCCCCACACCGACGCCTTGCGGTTATCCATAAACGCCCAATGGGCGCGCTGCAAGGTTAAAAACAGCGGCTGACCGCGGCGGGATTCCAGCAGCGGAGGAATCGGTAATGGCGTCTGCGTTCCGCTCGCCTCAGCCCTCAGCGGCACGGCTCCTGCGCACAGCGCCAAGCCCGATGCCTGAATAAACTGACGTCGACTGAGTGACATATTTTCTCCATGAAAAGCAATGACTAAACCGTGTGCAAAGACCGGGCCCCTGTTAATCAGATTAGCAGGAGCCCCGGCGTTAACGGCATTTGGCGCCGTTTAAAAGTTCATTCTTTGAAGCCGGTAGGAATATTATTTTCCGGCGGCATTGCGCTGGGCGACTTCCGCATCCAGCTCGGCGATTTTCGCCAGCATCAGCTCATGGCAATGGGCCGCCAGCTCACGCACATTTTCTCTACCGTAGCCGCTGATATCGACCGGCTCCAACATTTCGACGATCGCATGACCATTATTCCAACGGTTAAGATTAATTTTACCGCTGGTGGTGGAAACGCAGATGGGCACAATCGGCACCCCGGCGGCGATTGCCGCATGGAATGCGCCAGTTTTAAACGGCATCAGCCCGCGCCCGCGGCTGCGGGTGCCTTCAGGAAACATCCAGATCGAGATATCTTTCTTCTTGAACTGTTCGGCTACCTGAGCAATGGTGCCATGCGCTTTGGCGCGGTTATCCCGATCAATCAGCAGGTTACCGGTCAGCCAATACAGCGGGCCAAAAAAGGGAACCCACAACAGGCTTTTTTTGCCGACGGTCACGGTTCGCGGCTGCACGGCTTTGGCAGCCGTCACCATATCGTAGTTATTCTGGTGGTTAGCGATATAAATGCAGTTGCCGTTTTTGGCTGCATCGGCCGGTACGCGGACTTCTACGTTCAAACCGAATAACCCGGACAGACGGCCAAACAGATGACCGAACGTCGCCACATGGCGGGGATCGCGAGGACGGAATAATAAACAGTAAATAGAACCGAAAATGCACACCAGAAGACAATACAGAGTGGCGAGCACGGCACGCAAAATTAATAACATAACAACCTCATTAGCACACTGCCGACGCAGCCTGAAGCACTGCGCAGATCCCTTTACTCATTCTTTGATTGCAGAGCCCGAAAACCTCACCTGCATTTTTTTCTATTTTCCCGCCAGCCGACGATACGCACAATAATTTTATGCAGCGAAATGTTAACTATTTGAAAATAATTGCCGGTGGCGGGAAATAAAGCGGGCGCAGCATGCTGCGCCCGTTTGTTATGCCGTCAGCTTACTCTTCGCTGTCGCCCGCAGACGCACGCGCCGGTGCATCGATCTCTACGCGATCGATACGCTGCAAGCCACGTGGCAGTGAGGTGCCTTTACGGCCGCGTTCCGCACGGAACTTCTGCAAATCTTCCGGGCGCAGCGTCAGCTTGCGTTTACCCACATGCAAGGTCACGGAGGTTTGCGGTGGCAGCACGAACAACCATGTCAGCTTGTCTTCACCGGAAGCGGCCTGCGCCGCCGGGATGGAAACAATCTTATTGCCCTTGCCCTTCGACAACTGTGGCAGATCGGCAACCGGGAACAGCAACATGCGTCCGGCAGCAGTGATCGACAGCAGCATGTCGTCGTCACCGTGGATCTCCATCGGCGCCAGCGCTTTGGCGTTGTCAGGCAAAGTGATCATCGCCTTACCGGCACGGTTGCGTGCCACCAGATCGTTGAAGGTGCAGACAAAACCGTAACCGGCGTCAGAAGCCATCAGCAGTTTCTGATCGTCCGCCGCCATCAGCACTTGCTCAATGGTCGCGCCCGGCGGTGGCGTCAGCTTGCCGGTTAACGGCTCGCCCTGCCCGCGCGCCGAAGGCAGCGTCAACGGATCGAGCGCGTAACTGCGCCCGGTGGAGTCGATAAATACCACCGGCTGGTTGGTTTTGCCGCGCGCCGCGCTGCGGTAGCTGTCGCCGGCTTTGTAGCTCAGGCCGCTTGGATCGATATCGTGGCCCTTGGCGCTACGCACCCAGCCCATTTCCGACAGTACGATAGTCACCGGCTCGGACGGCACAAAGTCATGCTCGCTCATCGCCTTGGCTTCCGCACGCTCGGTAATCGGCGAACGGCGATCGTCGCCATAGGCCTGCGCATCGGCCTGGATCTCTTTCTTGATCAGGGTGTTCAGCTTGCGTTCAGAAGCCAGCAATGCCTGGAGGTGATCGCGTTCTTTGGCCAGCTCATCCTGCTCGCCGCGGATCTTGAACTCTTCCAGCTTCGCCAAATGGCGCAGTTTCAGCTCGAGGATCGCTTCCGCCTGGGTGTCTGAAATGCCGAAACGCTGCATCAGCACCGGCTTGGGTTCGTCCTCGCTGCGGATGATGTGGATCACTTCATCGATATTGAGGAACGCCACCAGCAAACCTTCCAGAATGTGCAGGCGTTTCAGCACTTTTTCCAGTCGGTAATTCAGACGACGGCGCACCGTGTCGCGGCGGAATGCCAGCCATTCGGTAAGGATTTCCACCAGCCCTTTGACCTGCGGGCGGTTGTCCAGACCGATCATGTTCATATTGATGCGGTAGCTGCGTTCCAGATCGGTGGTGGCGAACAGGTGGTTCATCACCTGGTCCAGATCGATACGGTTGGAGCGCGGCACAATCACCAGCCGCGTCGGGTTCTCGTGATCGGATTCGTCACGCAGATCTTCCACCATCGGCAGCTTTTTGGCGCGCATCTGGCTGGCGATCTGCTCCAGCACCTTGGCGCCGGAAACCTGGTGCGGCAAGGCGGTGATCACCGCGCTGCCGTCCTCTTTTTTCCATATGGCGCGCATACGCACCGAACCGCGGCCGTTCTGGTAAATTTTACGGATTTCATCGCGCGGCGTAATGATTTCGGCTTCGGTCGGGAAGTCCGGGCCCTGCACGAACTCGAGCAACTCCTCAAGCCCTGCGCCGGGTTTGTCGATCAACGCCACCACGGCGGCAGCCACTTCCCGCACGTTGTGCGGCGGGATATCGGTCGCCATGCCGACGGCAATGCCGGTGGTGCCGTTCAGCAGGATGTTGGGCAGGCGCGCCGGCAACATCTTCGGCTCCTGCATGGTGCCGTCAAAGTTCGGCACCCAGTCAACGGTGCCCTGGCCCAGTTCGGCCAGCAGCACTTCCGCGTATTTGGACAGGCGGGATTCGGTATAACGCATCGCCGCGAAGGATTTCGGATCGTCCGGCGCCCCCCAGTTCCCCTGGCCGTCTACCAGCGGATAGCGATAAGAGAACGGCTGCGCCATCAGCACCATAGCTTCATAGCAAGCGCTGTCGCCGTGCGGATGGTATTTACCCAGCACGTCACCCACGGTACGAGCGGATTTTTTGAATTTGGCGCTGTTGTTCAGCCCCAGCTCGGACATGGCGTAGATAATGCGCCGTTGTACCGGCTTTAGACCGTCGCCAATGTACGGCAACGCCCGATCCATGATGACGTACATGGAATAGTTCAGATAGGCGTTTTCAGTGAATGTGTGCAGCGGTAAACGCTCTACACCGTCATGAGTCAGATCACTCATTACTCAATTATCCTCAGACCGTGGCTTGGCAATCCCTGGACGACAAAGGGTATAGCTTGTCGATTCTGTCGGCGATAGTAACCCATCAGCAGGGTAGCTGTCACAGTTGGCGCAGCAATCGCCCGGTGAAGCCGGTTCAACTGCCGATTTTATGCAAAAATTCATTACCTGGCAGCGCCTTTATTGACTCACAGTCAATACTGTTGTGCGCTGGATCCCATTTTTACGGCTATTGCTAACGATTACACTCCCTGTCAACGAAATGCTTTCTGCGCTCAAACGCGGAAAGCCGTACCCATTTTAACTCTGACAGGAGCCGCGAAAATGAGCAACATCCTGATTATCAATGCTAAAAAGCAATTCGGCCATTCAAACGGCGAACTTAACCAAACGCTGAGCGACGTGGCGGAAAGCTTCTTGCGCGACGTGAAACACGATGTGCAGGTCACCGTGGTCGACGACGGCTATGACATCGAAGCCGAAGTGCAGAAATACCTGTGGGCCGACGTGGTGATTTATCAGATGCCGGGCTGGTGGATGGGTGAGCCCTGGATCCTGAAAAAATACATCGATGAAGTGTTCACCGCCGGGCACGGCAGCCTGTACGCCAGCGACGGCCGCACCCGCGCCGACGCCGGCAAGAAATACGGATCCGGCGGCCTGATCCAGGGCAAGAAATACCTGTTGAGCCTGACCTGGAACGCGCCGCTTGAAGCCTTTACCGATCCGCAGCAGTTCTTCCACGGCGTGGGCGTTGACGGCGTTTACCTGCACTTCCACAAGGCCAATCAGTTCCTGGGCATGGAAGCGCTGCCGACCTTTATCTGTAACGACGTGATTAAACAACCTGATATCGACAGCGATATCGCACGTTATCGCGCGCACCTGGCAGAAATTTTTGCTTAACTAAGGCCGCGTAAGCGTATAAATCCGCATAAATCAATGAGGTTGTGATGATCACCGTAATTGCAGAAATCAAGACCAAACCGGGCCACCGTGAAACGGTGCTCAAAGCGATCGAGAAACTGATCCCGTTGGTGCTGGCGGAAGAGGGTTGCGGCGAATATACGCCGATGATCGACAGCCATACTCAGGCGCCATGGCAGAAACTGTCGCCGGACTCGGTGTTTATGCTGGAAAAATGGGAAAGCCAGGCGCACCTGGAAAAACATCTGGATATCGCGCATATGCACAAGCATCGCGACACCATCAAAGACAGCGTGGTTGGCGTGACCATTCACGTGCTGGGTAACGCGCTGTAATACCTGGGGCTGCTCTGGCCCCTACAGCGTCTGCGCGTCGATATGCGCGCTGACGTAGTCCAGAAAACAGGTAATACGCGCCGCCAACTGGGTATTGCGGTAATACACCGCATTAATCGGCTGGCGCACGTCCAGCGTATCCTGTTCCAGCAGTTGCACCAACCGCCCGCTTTGCCGATCGTCGCGCGTCATGAAATCCGCCAACTGCACTATTCCTTCGCCACGTAACGCCAGTTGCCTCAGCGTTTCACCGCTGGATGCCGAGAGGGTCGGCGTAATGGCGAAATGCTGCGCCTGCGGGTTGCGCAGCGGCCACAGATTGAGTGATTCCGGTTGGCTAAAGCCGAGCAGACAGTGGTCGCGCAGCGCTTCCACGCTGTTTGGGGTGCCGTAACGCTCAAGATAATCCGGGCTGGCGAGAATGCGCAAACGGCTGGCCCCCAGCAGGCGCGCATGAATGGTCGAGTCGCGCAGTGTGCCGATGCGAATGGCAATATCGGTGCGCTTCTCCAGCAGATCGATGATCAGGTTGTCGGTGTTCAACTCCAGCTCGATCTGCGGGTAACTTTGGCGAAACCCCGCCACCAGCGGCACTATCACGTGTTCCATAAAGGGGGCGGCGGCGTTGACCCGCAATTTGCCGGCCGGGATCAGCCTGCGCAGCGCCATCTGCTCTTCGGCGTTCTCCACCGAACTGATAATGTCGCGTGCATGGCCAAGAAAGCTTTGACCTTCTTCGGTCAGCTCAAGCCGGCGCGTGGTGCGGCGCATCAGGGTGGTGTCGAGTTTCTTTTCCAGACGACTGAGCGCGCGGCTGATACCGGACGTGGTCTGGCCGAGCTGCTCAGCGGCGGAGGTAATGGAGCCGCTGTCGACCACAGAGGTAAACGCCAGCAATTCTTCGAGGGTGATTTTCATGCATTCCGCCCAGAGTGGTCGGGTGCGGCTTGCCGCCCCCCTGCGGGAAGAAGGCCCGGCGCAGAAGCCGGGCCTGACATATGGATCAGAATCAGACGGAAAGTTCGGCCATGTCGCCTTTGTCCTGCAGCCAGTTACGGCGGTCTTCAGAACGTTTCTTGGCCAGCAGCATGTCCATCATCGCCAGCGTCTGAGCCACATCGTCATCGCTCACCGTCAGTTGCACCAGACGACGGGTATTGGGGTCGAGCGTGGTTTCACGCAGTTGCAGCGGGTTCATCTCGCCCAGCCCTTTAAAGCGCTGAACGTTCGGTTTGCCCTTTTTGCGCTTCAACTGTTCCAGCACGCCGGCTTTCTCTTCTTCATCCAGCGCGTAGAACACCTCTTTGCCGAGGTCGATGCGATACAGCGGCGGCATTGCCACATACACGTGGCCGCCCTTCACCAGCGAACTGAAGTGGCGCACGAACAGCGCGCACAGCAGCGTGGCGATGTGCAAACCGTCGGAGTCCGCATCCGCCAGGATACAGATTTTGCCGTAACGCAGTTGGCTGAGATCTTCGCTGTCCGGATCGATGCCGATCGCCACGGAAATGTCATGCACCTCCTGCGAGGCCAACACTTCGTCCGAAGACACTTCCCAGGTATTCAGGATCTTGCCCTTCAGCGGCATGATGGCCTGATACTCGCGATCGCGAGCCTGCTTGGCTGAACCGCCCGCCGAGTCCCCTTCCACCAGGAACAGTTCGGTCATGTTCAGATCCTGCGAAGTGCAGTCCGCCAGTTTACCCGGCAGAGCCGGGCCGCTGGTCAGCTTCTTGCGCACCACTTTCTTGGCGGCGCGCAGACGGCGCTGGGCGCTGGAAATAGCCAGCTCGGCCAGCTGTTCCGCCGCCTGTACGTTCTGGTTCAGCCACAGGCTGAAGGCGTCTTTCACCACGCCGGAAACGAAGGCCGCGCACTGGCGCGACGACAGGCGTTCTTTGGTCTGCCCGGCGAACTGCGGATCCTGCATCTTCACCGACAGCACGTAAGCGCAGCGGTCCCAGATGTCTTCGGCGGACAGCTTCACGCCGCGCGGCAGGATATTGCGGAACTCGCAGAACTCGCGCATGGCGTCCAGCAGCCCCTGACGCAGGCCGTTAACGTGGGTGCCGCCCTGCATGGTCGGGATCAGGTTGACGTAGCTTTCCGTCAACAGCTCGCCGCCTTCCGGCAGCCACAACAGCGCCCAATCCACCGCTTCGGTATCGCCGGCGAAGTTGCCAATAAACGGCGCTTCCGGCAGGGTGATCAGGCCGTTGACCGCTTCCATCAGGTAATCGGTCAGACCGTCCTGATAGCACCAGCGCTGCTCGGTGTTGTTCAGCTTGTCGATGAAGTAGATTTCAACGCCGGGGCACAGTACCGCTTTGGCTTTCAGCAGGTGGCTCAGGCGCGAAACCGAGAAGCGCGGGCTGTCGAAGAACTTTTCGTCAGGCCAGAAGTGGATGCTGGTGCCGGTATTGCGTTTGCCGCAGCTGCCGGTCACCGCCAGTTCTTGCACCTTGTCGCCGTTTTCGAAGGCGATGCTGTAGACGTTGCCGTCACGCTTAACGTTGACTTCCACCCGCGTCGACAGGGCGTTAACCACCGAAATCCCCACGCCGTGCAGGCCGCCGGAGAACTGGTAGTTTTTATTGGAGAATTTACCGCCCGCGTGCAGACGACACATGATCAACTCAACCGCAGGTACGCCTTCTTCAGGGTGGATATCCACCGGCATACCGCGGCCGTCGTCGATCACTTCCAGTGACTGATCGGCGTGCAGAATCACGTCGATGCGCTTGGCGTGACCGGCCAACGCTTCATCGACGCTGTTATCTATCACCTCTTGGCCGAGGTGATTGGGGCGCGTCGTGTCGGTATACATGCCGGGACGACGGCGCACTGGTTCTAGACCGCTGAGGACTTCAATGGCATCAGCGTTATAGGTGGATTGAGTCATCGTTGAATTTTTTTCGTGGTTAGAAGGAAGGTGCCTATACCCGTCGTCTTTCAAGCCGCAGGATATAACTCGCTTATTCACACAGCGTTTAGCCCTAAAAAATCCACAATCTGGGGGAAGTAGTGCTCGAAACCGACGAAGGCGTGGTTTCCACCCGACTCCACCGTTTGCCGGCACGCAGTGTAATAGGCCACCGCCTGCCCATAATCGAGAATTTCATCGCCCGTTTGTTGCAGCAACCAGATTAAATCCGGTGACTCCAAGGGATCGATCTGCATCGTTTTCAGATCGTAAACGTGACGTGACTCTAACACATATTGTTGACCGGTGTAGGGGTTCTCGTTTTTGCCAAGGTAGTCAATCAACAGCTCAAACGGCTTCACAGCGGGGTTAACCACTACCGCCGGCAGTGAAAAACACTGCGAAAGCCAGGTGGCGTAGTATCCGCCCAGCGAGGAACCCACTACGCCCAGCGTCTGCCCGGCGCGCTCCATCACCATGTTCTCAAGCATCTCGGCGGCATCGGCCGGGAAAACCGGCAATTGCGGCACCAGCATCTCGATGTCCGGGTGGTTCTCAGCCAGCCACGCCTTGAAAGAGGTTGCCTTGGCCGAGAGCGGCGAACTGTTAAAACCGTGCAAATAAAGTAGCGTCGACATCAGTACCCTTCCGAATCCATGTCGGGGCGAAAATCATCGTTTTCCAAGCGGAAAACCTGGGTCTCGACGCGACCGTCCGGCAGCAGATCGAGATAGCGCCAGCCGGGCGAAACGTCGTCGATGGTAAAATTGGTGCAGTGCGGCTTGAATTGCACGCAGGTGGAAGGCGATGCCAGCAAACGGCGGCCCTGCCATTCCAGATCCAGATCCTGGTGAATATGCCCGCACACCACGGTGTTTACGTTCGGGTAACGCAGCAGCACCGCGCCCAGCATGTGCGGATTGCGCAAACTGTGCTGATCGAGCCAGGTGCAACCGGAAGGCAGCGGATGATGATGCAGCAGCAGTAACGTATAACGCTCGGGATGGGCCTGCAGGCAGCGCTCCATCCATTCGAGCTGGTAGTCGCTCAGCTCACCGTGCGGCACGCCAAACACCTGGCTGTCCAGCAGCAACACCTGCCAGTTCTCGCCCAACAGCACCTGCTTTGACGGGGCAATGCCTGCGGCGGCCAGCGCATCGACCATCGCCGGCTGAAAATCATGGTTGCCCGGCAGCCAGACGCAAGGCGCAGGCAACCGCGCAATACCTTCGGCAAAGTGCCGGTAAGCAGCCAGCGAATGATCCTGAGCCAGGTCGCCGGTGGCGACAACCAGATCAAAATCGCGCTGCTGCGCCATAATGGCGTCCAGCACCGCGTGGTAACTGCGATAGGTATTGATGCCGAGCAAGGTCTCGTTTTCGCCGGCAAAAAGGTGGGTATCTGTTATTTGCAGAATCCTGACCCTGGCCCCACTTGCCACGGTCGGTTTAAACAGGCTTTCCAAATGGTGTCCTTTGTTATCTCAGTCTGTCTAACAAACCGGAACCGCCATCGCTCCATGCGCCAAACAGTAGCGCAACCAATCAGCAAGAAACTGGTTAATTTGATGCTTTTCGTCGCGTTGATGCAACTTTTTATTGGGATAATCATAACGCGCTTTAAAGCGGTAGATCTGCTGACTGGAACACACTTCCGCAACCATCGCGTCATGATACAGCCGCACCGTCATGGCGGGCAGGCTCCAATAGCTGACCGCCGGCGCGGTCTGCTCTATCTGCACCAGCGAGGTGTAGCGCGTGGATTCAACAATAGTCAGACGATAGCTGGCACCGTTCACCTGATAAGTCACCGTTTCGCCCACTTCATCGTTGCGCGGCAGCAAGCGACGCAATTGCGCGAAGTTGGTTTCACACAATCTCATCATTTCCGGGAAATCAGGGGTATAGCGCTGTTTCATTGGTTGGCCCACTCTTTTCTCAACGATTCATGGTGCAACGCCAGCCACTGCAATGCAATCACAGATGCGGCGTTATCAATCGCGCCTTCTTCAACCCAACGGTAAGCCTGTTCGCGGCTGACGACGTGGACACGGATATCTTCATGCTCTTCTTCCAACCCATGGATGCCTTCGGCAGTGGTCGCGTCCACCTCGCCCACCATGATTGACAACCGTTCGCTGGTGCCGCCGGGGCTTGCCAGGTAGCTCAGCACCGGTTTGCAGCGCCCGACCTCGACGCCGGCCTCTTCCTGCGCTTCACGGCGGCATACGTCTTCGACGCTCTCGCCGGTTTCGATCATACCCGCCACCATTTCCAGTAGCCAGGGGGAGCTACTGGTATCGACCGCGGCGATCCGCAGTTGTTCAATCAGCACCACTTCGTCGCGCACCGGGTCATAGGGCAACAGCACCGCCGCGTGGCCGCGTTCGAAAATCTCGCGCTTCACCTCTGGGCTCATGTCGCCGTTGAACAAGCGATGGCGGAACCGATAGAGATTGAGTGAAAAAAAACCACGGTAAAGCGTCTCACGTGCAATAATTTCTACATCA